>ENA-OSET01003241-OSET01003241.1-sediment-metagenome-genome-assembly--contig:-NODE-3241-length-15119-cov-14.142002_pt1 | contig 15119 bp, 6 predicted proteins | sample MGYA00237882_ERZ534229 | MGnify/ENA primary metagenome ERZ534229 (study PRJEB26408, sample SAMN06266212) | sediment metagenome | isolation source: Hudson Canyon methane seep mesocosm | place... | reverse complement strand
CCAATGTGGCTAGGGATACAAGTGGGAGCAGATGCAGAAATGAGTCCGCGTCAGCCGCTAAATAGTGTTGGCTATGCGCTAAAAGCTGAAGATGCTGAAACCCTGGCAGGGCATATTCCTTCACAATTAGATCAATCAGCTCATGTTACAGATGCAGCCAATCCTCATAATGTAACCGCAGCCCAAGCAGGTGCGGCCAGTATTACGGCTCTAGGTTCTCATACCTCAAGTTCAGCTAATCCACATAATGTGACTGCAGCCCAGGCAGGAGCAGCCAGTGCTTCGGCATTTAGTACGCACAGTACTGATACAGCAGCACACCATGCCCGTTATCAGGATAGTGAAGCAGTTAGTGCGATGGCAGCAAAAACAGACAGTAATCCATTGCATCATGATAAATACAGCAATGCCCAGGCTGTTGCGGCTATAAAAGCCGATGCAGGTATCGGACTTAATGCTGATACAGTGGATAATTTACATGCCAATGAAATTATAGATGCGGCTAGTGATGAGGTGCGCACCCCCATTCCAATACAGGGACATTTACAATTAATGCTTCAGGATCATATTATTTAACCGGCGATAAGGTTGGGGGAATTAGTATTCTTGTGGATAATGTGACTATTGATTTAATGGGATTCACTCTTAATGGTAATAATACTTATTTTTTTGGAATTGTTCTTGATGGTACGGAAAACATTGTTATATTCAATGGCACTATTCGTGATTTTAGATCAAGAGGTATTAATGCTACAGGAATTAAACACATTAAAGTAAGTGCCGTTAATATTATGAATAATGGCTCAACGGGGATTTTTGCAACGGCTGGGTCAACATCAATGAATATAATCGAAAAATGTAATATTTCAAACAACGGTTCAGATGGTATAGAAGTAGTGGGGGCATCAATTATTCGTGATAATACTCTGAGTTATAATGGTGGTCATGGGTTGAGGATTGATGGAGGTAATATTATTAATAATAATATAATTGGAAATACAAAAAATGGGATATATTTATCTTTTTATCATAATGTACAAAAAGTTAACCAACTCCGCGGTAACTCAATTGTTCGCGGAAATACGATTAATGAAAATGGTAGAAAAGGTCTTTATGGAGGAGGTGGTAATCTAGTTGAAAATAATGTTATTGATTTTAATAAACTATCTGGTATACGACTAACTCGTTCTAACATTATTAAAAATAACGTTATTACTTTTAATAATGATGATAATGCAGGCGGAGAAGGTGGAATTATTATTGATATTCATAATCTGGTTCATAATAATGCTATTAATTATAATTATAGAACTGGTTTGTTAATTGAAGGAGGAAATAATATTATAGAGCACAATAGTGTTATAGGAGGTTCTGGTGCCATTAATGGGGTGACTTTTAATGCGGCTTCCAATTATTATGCTCATAATCGTGTAGGAGGGCACCCTAATTTACAATATAATCTATCAAACCCAACGCAGATTAATGGTGGTGATAATATTCAGTTTTAAATGTCTTATTTATTATCCATATAGATGAGGTATTTGCTGTATATGTTTTAGCGTAAATAACATACATTTGATGCTCAAATGTTTTGGGTGACCTATAGTAGAATTCGATGTTTATGGATCTAGTGCTATATGATTTGAAGAACCCCCCCCCACTTTTCTAATCTAGGTTTAAATAATTAATATAAAAGTCAGGTAATAAAAATTAAAAAAATAAGTACCTGATGAATAATAAATAGAGAGTAATATTATGAAATCACAACTAATAATACCCATACTAATTACGCTATTGAGTCTAATCAGCTTTTCAGCCTTTGCCGTACCGCCAGCTATTAGTTATCAAGGCTATTTAACCGATCCCAGTGGCAGCCCTGTTGATGGTAATGTCGATATTACTTTTTCTTTATATGATGCTGAAACTTCTGGCAGCCATAGCTGGCAAGAAACTCAAATCAGTATTGCAGTCAGCAAAGGGTTGTTTAAGGTAGAGTTGGGCTCAATATCACCCTTTGCTACAGGGCAATTTGATATTCCTATGTGGTTGGGAATACAAGTAGGGGCTGATGCAGAAATGAGTCCAAGACAGCCTCTTAGCAGTGTAGGTTACGCCCTTAAGGCTGAAGATGCTGAAACCTTAGGTGGCCTAAATCCAGTTGATTTAAATCAGGCAGCCCATGTGACGGATACAGCCAACCCACATAATGTAACCGCAGCTCAAACAGGTGCCGCTAGTATTTTGGGTCTAAACTCACATACCTCTAATTCTGCCAATCCGCATAATGTGACAGCAGTACAAACAGGGGCTGCCAGTGCCACGGATTTTAATTTTCACAGTGGTAATACTGCGATTCATCAACCGCGTTATCAGAATAGTGAAGCCGTGAGTGCGATGGCGGCAAAAGCAAATAATAATCCATTACATCATGACAAATATACTGACAATGCCGCTGTATTAGCCATTAAAGCTAATGATGGTTCAGGCTCAACACTTGATGCCGATTTAATTGATGGCATGCAGGCTAATGAGATTATAGATGCGGCCAGTGATGAAGTTCGGATCCCAGTTCCAGATGATGGGATTATTAATTCATCAGGATCTTATTATTTAACTGCTGACAAAACAACAAGCGGTTTAGGCAGAAGCTCTATCACAGTTAATGCTGATTATGTCACTATTGATCTTATGGGGTTTAGCCTGGTCGGCAATGCTTTTCAGGATTATGGGATTAATATTCAAGGAAAAAGCCATATCACTGTGCGTAATGGAAAAATTCATAATTTTACTAAACATGGAATCTATCAGCCTTACAATACAGGAGAGCATATTACAATAACTGACGTTCATATTGTTTCCAATGGGTTACCTATTAGTTCGATTTCGTATGCAGGCATCTATCTTGCTGGCCAATATCACACTATAAAAGAATGTGTGGTATCTAACAATGGAGATGATGGCATCTATCTTTGGAGCCATTCTAATACTATAAAAGAATGTGTAGTATCTAGCAACGGAGGTGCTGGTATCTATCTTAAAAACGGTGGTTATATTAATATAGAAGGATCTGTGGTATCAGGCAATGGAGGTGCTGGCATCCATCTTATACACGGTGATAATAATATAGAAGGATGTCTGGTATCTTATAATGGAAATGAAGGAATTAAAACTGGTTCCCGTAGTGAAGTTCGAAAGAATACAGTTATTAACAATGCTGGTAGCGGGATATGGACAGAAAACCAATCGAAAGTAGTTGACAATTATATTCAATTCAACGAAGGAATCGGTATTCGTGTGTGGACTAACTCTGTTGTTAGCGGAAACACCTCAAATGCTAATGGTTTATCTGGAATCTACACTGCAGGTAAGAGTTTAATTGAAAATAATTTTCTTTATTTCAACAATTCATCTAATACAGTAAATGAAGGGGGAATAGTATCCACCATTACCCCTGAAGATTTAGGTTTTGGTGCTGAAAAAAATGTAATTAAAAATAATCAATTATTTGATAATATTCGAACAGGAATTTTATTAGACGGATCAAATAATATAGTAGAAAATAATGTAGTCCAGGGCGGAGGTGCTATCAACGGAATTACATTTAATTCTGCTGGTAACTATTACGCCCATAACCGTGTGGGGGGGCATAGTAAATTAGAATATAACCTTAGTGGACATTCCCAGATAAATGGTGGTGATAATATTCAGTTTTAAATGTCTTATTTGTTACCCAGATAGATGAATTACTTACTGTAACTGTATATGCTTTAGCGTAAATATAATGCATTTGATGCTCAAATGCTTTGCGTGACCTATCGCGTAATTCGATGTTTATGGATATGGTGCTATATGATTTTAAGAAATCCCCCACTTTCCTAATCTAGGTTTAAATAATTAATATAAAAGTTAGGTAATAAAAATTAAAAAAATAAGTACCTGATGAATAATAAATAGAGAGTAATATTATGAAATCAAAACTAATAATACCCATACTAATTACGCTATTGAGTCTAATCAGCTTTTCAGTCTTTGCCGTACCGCCAGCCATTAGTTATCAAGGCTATTTAACCGATCCCAGTGGCAGCCCTGTTGATGGTAATGTTGATATTACTTTTTCTTTATATGATGCTGAAACTTCTGGCAGCCATAGCTGGCAAGAAACCCAAATCAGTGTTGCTGTCAGCAAAGGATTGTTTAAAGTAGATCTGGGGGCAATATCACCCTTTGCTACCGGACAATTTGATATTCCCATGTGGCTAGGCATAAAAGTGGGTGTTGATGCGGAAATGAGTCCAAGGCAACCCCTTAGTAGCGTAGGGTATGCGTTTAAGGCAGAAGATGCAGAAACTTTAGGCGGCCTAAACCCGGTTGATTTAAATCAGTCAGCCCATGTGACAAATGCAGCCAATCCACACAATGTTACCGCAGCCCAAGCCGGCGCAGCCACTATTACGGCACTAGGTTTACATACCACTAATTCAGCCAATCCTCATAACGTAAGTAGTATACAAATTGGCGCGGCAACAACCAGTGATTTAAACTCACACAAAATTAATACTGCAGCTCATCACAGTAAATATACCAATGCTGAGGCGATAGCCGCAATGAACACCAAAGCAGATATTAATGCTTTAAATCATGATAAATACACTGATAATGCAGCGGTTTTAGCAATTAAGGCGAATGATGGTGCTGGTTCCACACTGGATGCTGATTTATTGGATGGTATGCAAGCAAATGAATTGATTGATGCTGCTTCAGATGAGGTCAGAACTCCAATCCCTAATAATAGTTCGGAATTTAGAATTACTTTACCAGGATCTTATTATTTAACTGGAAATAAAACAGTGACAAATGGTTTTGGTATTAGAGTATCAGCCGCTAATGTAACCGTTGATCTAATGGGGTTTACCATACAAGGGGCAGCTGCATCAACTTCGCATGGCATACAAGTAGACACTGGGTATGTAACGATTAAGAATGGCCATATAAGAGGTTTTGGTGGGAGTGGTGTTTTTTCCTTTGGCATCTATACCAGTGTTATTAATGTTGAAGCGGATATGAATGAAGGGACAGGTATTAATCTGTCGAATAGTTCTGGAAGTATTATAGATAATTGTCTGTCACATATGAATAATGGTTCAGGTTTTGGTAGTGGAGAAAATTCTGTTATTAAAAATAGTGCTGCGATAGATAATAAAGGCGAATATGGTATTTATGCTTTATCTGATAGTGCTGTTTTAAACAACAAAGTCATGGGTAACTCTAAGTGGGGTATTTATTCTTTTAATAGTATGTTGTTAGTTAATAATGCTGTAAATAACAATAATACAACTAATACGGCTGGTTATGGTGGAGTTCATTCTGGTAAAAACAGCAAAGTAAAGAATAGTCTAGTCAACAGGAATTTAGGAAATGGAATTACTGTAGGAGAAGGTAATCTTATTACAGGCAATACAGTGAATGAAAATTCATTAAATGGAATTCAGACGGGAATAGATAGTAAAGTACAAGACAATATTATTAATAAAAATGGGAATCATGGAATTATTGCTAATGAGGGTAATTTTATTACGGGTAATGTAGCAAACGATAATGCAGTCAATGGAATTGAGGCTAGAGATCATTCAATATTAATTGCAAACCTTGTAAATATGAATGGTTACTGGGGGATCTATGCATATGGGGCTAGTACATTGGAAGATAATAAAGTTTATTATAATAACCAGGCCCAAATAAATGCTGTCGGAGGAATACATGTGCTCAATGATTCTTTGGTAGAAAATAACACGGCATTTCGTAATTTTTATGCAGGTATTATAGTTGCTAGTTCCGATAATGTATTACGTAGTAATCATGTAACGGATTCGCCAGCTGTCGGAGGAACCTCTCTTTGTTATCAATTTAATTCATCTGATAATGTGATTGTTGAAAATACGGCAACAGGGTGTGTTTTTGCATTTGATGGGGCCGTTCCAACGGGTTCTAAGGCCGTTGGTAATATTGCCTGGTAAATATTGATTGTTATTTTTATTACGCCGACATAGAGTAATTGTTGTGGTAGGTGATAAAGTCAAATGGATTTTGATATGACTCGAAGATTGCTTATTAGAATCAATGGCCTGCTTTGTTGGCGTAAAATATGCTGAATAAATTGCGGTGAAGGATATGTATTTATTCCTACTTCAAACAGACCTAGTTTGACAGGCATCTCTTTAAATTAGATATGAAGACTATTAGCATTTTATTGTGGATTGGTTTTTATTGCTAGTAACGAGTGCGTACGGGTTATGTTCTGGCACTAGAGGCAAGGATATTTATCATCATTAGAAAGGCCAGTAGCCAAGAAATACCTGCCCCAATGTATAAAATAAAATAAAAGAAAGGAAGGAAATTATGAAATCAAAAACAATACTAGCAGTGTTAGTAATACTACTTGGTCTAATCAGTTTTACAGTACAGGCCGTTCCCTCTGCTATCAGCTACCAAGGCTATTTAACAGGCCCGAGCGGTACCCCCATTGATGGCAATGTTGATATTACTTTTTCTCTGTATGATGCTGACAGTGCAGGGAGTCTTAGCTGGCAAGAAACCCAAATCAGTGTTGCTGTCAGCAAAGGTTTATTTAAGGTAGAGTTGGGCTCAATATCCCCCTTTGCTACCGGACAATTTGATATTCCCATGTGGCTAGGCATAAAAGTGGGTGTTGATGCAGAAATGAGTCCAAGACTGCCTCTTAGTAGTGTAGGTTACGCCCTTAAGGCTGAAGATGCAGAAACCTTAGGTGGCCTAAACTCAGTTGAATTAAATCAGTCAGCCCATGTCACGGATACTACTAATCCACATAATGTAACCGCAGTCCAAGCAGGCGCAGCCAGTATTACAGAATTAGGCTCTCATACCTCTAATTCAGCCAATCCACATAATGTCACAGTTGCGCAAACAGGGGCAGCCAGTGCATCGGCTTTTTCTACTCACAGTACCGATGCAGCAGCACATCATGCTCGTTATCAGAATAGTGAAGCAGTTAGTGCGATGGCGGTAAAAGCAGACAGTAATCCATTACATCATGATAAATATTCTGACAGTGCGGCTGTACTAGCAATTAAAGCTAATGATGGTTCTGGTTCAACACTTGATGCCGATTTAATTGATGGCATGCAGGCTAATGAAATTATTGATGCTGCCAGTGATGAAGTGCGCACACCGATATCTAGTTTGCCATTTAGCATAAACACCTCAGGGTCTTACTATGTAACCCAGAACCTTAATGGTAGTGCTGGTGGAATAGACGTTACTGTTGATAATGTCACTATTGATCTGATGGGATTTAAATTGGATGGTGGAGGTCTTGGAATAAATGACTATGGTATAAATTTATCTTCCAGCTCAAATATAGTCGTTAGAAACGGTACTGTTCGTGGTTTTGGTCTTGCTGGCGTTTATAATAACTATAATACTAGCAGGGGTAATATAATAACTGATATACAGCTAATCGGTAATGGAACTTTAGGGACAAGCACTGCTTATTCAGGCATTTATTTGCTTAGCAGAAATAACCGAGTGGAACGCTGTGTAGCCAAGGATAGTGGGGGGGACGGTATTAATGTCGGAGCATATTCCATCATTAAAGACAGTAGCGCCGAAAGCTCTGGAGGTTCTGGTATTCGTGCTGGTTCGAGTTCTATTATAGAGCGTAATAGAACCATTGAGAATACTGGATACGGTATTTTTACTAATGGTGGTGCTTCTGTTGTAAGCAATAATGTCTCTTCTAATAATGGTTTTTATGGCATTTATGCAGGTGGAAATTCTGTTGTGCTAAATAATACAAGTTATTCTAATGATTCCATTGGTATTTTGACAGGTACGGGTTGTACCTTGATTAACAATACTGCCAGTTACAATCAAGACGTTGGCATTTTTGCTGGAAGTTCATGTAAGGTAATTGGAAACAGTACATATATAAATAATCTTTCAAATAATACTAGCTATGGTGGTATAAAAATTCGGAGTAATTCCCTCGTTGAGAATAATGTTGCCGATGCTAATAGAGAGTATGGTATTTATATTGATGGCACAAATAATGTTCTGCGTAAGAATCATGTTACAAATACAACCGATGGAATTGGTCGCGGATTTTATTTTGTTTCTAGTGATAATGTCCTTATTGATAATACAGCTACTGGCAACAATGATAATTTTGCAGGTAGTGTTCCACCAGCTTCACGTTATAAAGAAAATATTGAGTGGAATTGACGCTAGGTTTATTACTAATGACAATACAGCTGTTGATAATACTGTTACGAGATGTGTAGCAGTATTATCATATCTTGCTCTACCCGCATTACGGTTTATAGTTAATATTGGCTGCTAGGACACTATATGGGAATTAGGTATTGTGAAGGATGACTTATTAATGGAAATAAACCCATCCATAAAAAATCAACATTATAAATTAGCAGCTTAAAAGGCGTTGCTGCTTGCTTTAACAGGTCTTTTAGAAAAAGACAGAGTCATCTCTCTCTTTCCTACACTTTATTTCTGTGTATCTTTTTGAAAAATATATCAAATAATATTTAGCTTCATTTTAACTGAGCAGTTGTACTACTATTAGATATAAGCTTATGTAGATTTGATAAAGGAAAGGCAAAACCATGGTTAATAAAGCAAATACCAAATTGTTGAATGATTTATATAACTATATCAGAAAACAGTTAAAGGATGAGCAGGCTGAAACTCTGGTTGAGTTTTCTAGGCAATATTACCAGTCAGTTGTTTTTAATGATTTTGACAGAGTGGTGGTAGAAGATTTATATGGTGCCGCGTTATCGCATTGGAATCTGGCATTAGAGTTTAAAACTGAGCAAAAAATTAAGGTGTATAACCCAACTCTTGAAGAGCATGGCTGGCAGTCTCAGCATACTATTATAGAAGTTGTTATTGATGATATGCCTTTCTTGCTCCAATCACTCAGTATGGAAGTCAATAGGCATGGCTATACCAATCACCTGGTTATCCATCCTGTTTATTCGGTTAAAAGAGATGCTGATGGTAAATTCTTGTCTTTTGTTGATTCTACAAGTTCAGGTGTAAACATATCTTCTGAGTGTTTTCTGCATCTGGAAATTGATCGACAAAGTAATAGCTGTGTGATTGATTTATTGCAAAAAGATTTAACTCGGATATTAACGGATGTAAGAGCGGCGACTGATGACTGGCAAACTTGTCTGAACAAAATGCAAACGGTGATTGATGAGCTAAAAAACGCATTGGGTTTGCATGATAAATACAGTGAGGAAGTTGAGTTTTTACAATGGCTACATGATGATCATTACATCTTTTTAGGCTATCGTGAATATGACATTCTTAAAAAGGATGAAGGTTTCGGCTTTAAAGCACTTCCTGGTACGGGCTTAGGTATTTTACGTGATTCAATTTTACCTTTACCCAATGACTTGGTTATTCCTATCGCTGAACAGGCTTTTAGTGTTATTAATACCAAACAGCCTTTAATGATTACCAAGGCAACCTCTAAGTCTACCGTTCATAGACCTGTTTTCATGGACTATATAGGGGTTAAGCAATATAACAAGCAGGGTGAAGTGGTGGGTGAAAAACGCTTTTTAGGTTTGTATAGCTCAACTGCCTATTTTTGTTTGTTAAATGAGATCCCAATGGTCTCAACAAAAATCAAACAATTACAAGACCGCTTTAGTTTCAAGCATAGTTCTCATCGAGCCAGGGCTTTATTATTTATCTTGCAGTCATTACCTCGGGATGAGGTTTTTCAGGCAGACTTTAATTCCTTATTAGCGTTTACCGAGGGGATGCTGCAATTGCAGCAGAGCCAGAGAGTTAGGGTTTTTATTCGCCAGGACCTTTATGGTTATTTTGCTTCTTTATTAGTTTTTGTTCCAAGAGATCGTTATTACACTGAAACTCGCAAGAAAATTGAGAAGATCCTGTTGGATATGTTTAAAGCAGACAATGTTGAATTTAGTGTGCAATTATCTGAGTCCATTCTGGCAAGACTGCACTTTATTATTCATAGTGCCAAAGGCTGTTGTGTTGAGTATGATGCTGGCTCGATAGAAGAAAGGATTATTGAAGCATTGGCAGACTGGAATGATGCTTTTAAAGACGAATTACAGAGCCATCATGGCGAGGCTTATGGAAATCAATTGTTTAATAGTTATTATGAAGGTTTTTCGGCTGCCTATAGAGAAGATGTTTCCAGTCGAACGGCTTTGCTTGATATAGAAAGGATAGAGCATTTAATTACCACAGATTCTGATGCTGACAGTTTGCTGTATAGTCCATTAACGGCATCAGAAAAGAAAACCCTACGTTTTAAATTATTCAGTAGAGGCCAGGCATCGTTGTCTAAAAGTTTACCGATGCTGGAAAGTATGGGGGTAAAAGTCTGTGATGAACGACCTTATGAGATTACAAAAAAAGACTGTGCCGATGTGTATTGGATGCATGACTTTGGTTTGATACTGGATATAGAAACGACCTCATTAAATCTAAAAAATCTAAAACCCTGTTTTGAAGAAACGTTTGAGCAATGCTGGTTTGGTAATATTGAAAATGACGGTTTTAATCAATTGGTTCTAAGGGCGGGTATTAGCTGGCAGGAAGTGAATATCTTCAGGGCATATTATCTCTATCTAAGGCAGATTGGTATTACTTTTAGTCAGGTTTATGTGGAAACAACCTTGGCTAAAAACCCTGAAGTGGTCAGGTTGTTGATTCATTATTTTATTCAGCGCTTTGACCCCTCATTAAAGCAGGAAGAAAATAGCAGTAATGAACTCTATGCAACTATAGAACAGGCTATTGATCAGGTTAAATCATTAGATGAAGACAGGATACTTAGGCGCTATTTGAATTTAGTTCAGGCCGCTGTCAGAACCAATTATTTTACTAATCCGCTTGATGCGCAAGGCATTCCCTATTTTTCTACCAAGTTTGATTCAACAAAAATTACTGAGATACCTTCCCCTGTTCCTTATTATGAAATATTTGTCTATTCTCCCCGAGTAGAAGGTATTCATTTGCGTGGAGGTTCTGTTGCTCGGGGTGGATTGCGCTGGTCAGACAGACCTGAAGATTTTAGGACAGAAGTGTTGGGTTTAATGAAAGCTCAGATGACTAAAAATGCAGTTATTGTCCCTACCGGAGCTAAAGGTGGGTTTATTGTTAAACGCTTGTCAAATTTGCAGACTAATGAAGATAAGTTTAAGGAAGTGGTGGCTTGTTATCAGATTTTGATTCGAGGCTTACTTGATTTAACAGATAATCGTGTGGCGGGTGAGATGATTAAGCCAGAGCAGTGTGTTTGTTACGATGGTGATGATTCTTATCTGGTGGTTGCGGCTGATAAAGGGACGGCAACTTTTTCTGATTATGCTAACGCCTTATCGATTCAATATGGATTTTGGTTAGGTGATGCGTTTGCCTCAGGGGGTTCAGTCGGGTATGACCATAAAGAAATGGGGATTACTGCAAGAGGAGCCTGGGAATCAGTTAAACAACATTTTAATCGTTTTGGTTTTAATTATTTAGAAAAGCCTTTTACCGTGGTTGGTATTGGCGGAATGATGGGAGACGTATTTGGTAATGGCATGCTGTTATCAAAACAAATTAAGCTGCTTGGCGCTTTTGACCATGAATATATTTTTCTGGATCCTGATCCTGATCCAGAACAAAGCTATCATGAGCGTCAACGTTTATTTGTACTGCCTAAATCAAGATGGTCAGATTATGATAAAAGCATAATTTCTAAAGGCGGAGGTGTCTATTCTCGAAGCTTAAAATCGATTCCTTTAAGTCCTCAAATCAAACAACGGCTTAATATTCATCGTGAGTATGTCACGCCTTTGGAGCTAATTAAATTACTCTTATCAGCACCTGTTGATTTACTCTGGAATGGCGGTATTGGAACCTATGTTAAATCATCTCAAGAACAAAATCTGGATGTTGGGGATAGAGCGAATGATGCTGTCAGAATTAATGGCTGTGAGTTACGTTGTAAATTAGTTGGCGAAGGCGGGAATTTAGGTTTTACTCAGGCGGGACGCATAGAATATGCGATTCATGGCGGTCATATCAATACTGATTCAATCGATAATTCTGCAGGCGTGGATTGTTCAGACCATGAAGTTAACATAAAAATATTGCTCAACTCATTGGTTGTGCAAAGTGATTTAACAGAAAAACAGCGCAATATCTTGTTGGAGTCTATGACTGATCAAGTGGGCGAGCTGGTTTTAAAGCATAATTACTATCAAAACCGTGCAATTACTATGATAGAACAGAATTCGGTTAATCAACTGAATGATGTGCAGTGGTTAATTGAGGTGTTAGAAAAAACGGGGCATCTTGATAGGGAGCTGGAGGTTATTCCCAATAATGAGGAATTAAATGAAAGATCGCAACATGGGCTAGGGCTAGCCAGACCAGAAATATCGGTTTTATTGGCCTATAGCAAGCAGGCATTAAAACAAAAATTGTTGCTGGAATTAGAGGGTGTAGATCAGCAATTATTTCAGCAGGAATTAATGCATTATTTTCCGCAGCAATTGCAACAACAGTTTCCGGAAGAAATTAAAAAACATTGTCTGGCTAATGAAATCGTGGCCAATGGATTAGTCAATAGTTTCGTTAATCGTATGGGGATGGTGTTAGCCTTCAGGTTAATTGAAGAGACGGGTTGTTCCATTGTTTCAATTTTTAATGTCTATAAACAAGTTTGTAATACCTTTGTCATTTATGATTTATGGCATCAGGTAGAATCAGAAGATTTACATCTGGATGGAGGGGTTCAGGAGCAATTGCTAAGGGCTATTGGCAAAGTAATTGAACGTGCGATGCATTGGTTTTTAAGTCAAGACTCCGACAAAATAGATATTCAGCTTTATGTCAGCGGCATTGCAGAATTAAAGTTGGGCTTATTAGGCTTTATTTCTGAACCCATGACAGAGCGTATAAATAGTCAAATGGAAGTGTTTGTGAGTCAAGGTGTGCCAGAGCAGGTAGCGTTTAATGTGGTGTCCCTGGATGCGCTGTATTTATGTCTTGATGTGATATGGTTGGATAAAAGGACAAAGAGTTGTCTACCTGATTGTGCCTTAGTGTTCTTTGAATTATTACATGAGCTAGATTTATTGTGGCTACGCGATAAAATTAGTTTATTGCCGGAGAAATCGGTTTGGGAATCATTAGCCAGGCGGACTGCAAGAGAAGAATTCAATTCAGTTTGTTGTCATTTATCCTTAGCCACTTTACAGGAAGAGGGCGGTGCAATAAATGAAAAGGTGAACAACTGGCTAGTCAAATCGGATAAATCCATCATACGCTACAGAAAATTACTGGCGCTGGTGCATTCGGGGGATGTTATAGAGCTAGAAAAGGTCACCGTGTTATTGAAGGAATTGAGAGGACTTTGTGTTTAATTGCTAAAAGTTAATATGGCTATATACAAACCACAGGTTAAAGGTATTTGGGGTAAGGTGTTTGTTTGTAAGGGTAGGAGGGGCCTATTGGCCGCGACTGTTCTTGATCTTGTTCCGGTCGCGGCCAATAGGCCCCTCCTACAATAAGAATCGCGCAGGAATTTACTAATTTTTTATAAACCTGTGGTTTGTATAGAGCCATGAAAGTTAAATAGTTTGTAAATGCTATAATAGTCCGTTTTGTATAAAACTGTAGGGTGGATAAGCAGCAGCGCAATCCACCTTTTTTAAAAAGTAATAAACACTGTGATACAGCAACGCAAACTATTTATGTTATGAGAAAAAGTGATTTTAACTACCATTTACCTGAACATTTAATTGCTCAAAAACCTTTAACCGATCGAATTGCTAGCCGAATGTTATGTATGGATAAAATAACAGGGGAGCTAAGGGACAAGCAATTTGTTAATTTCGTTGATATGATCAATGAAAATGATTTGCTGGTTTTAAATGATACCAAAGTGATTCCTGCTCGATTATATGGGCAGAAACAAACAGGCGGTAAAGTTGAAATCTTGATTGAAAGAGTACTGGATGAACATCATGCAGTTGCTCATATTCGCTGTAGTAAATCGCCTAAAGCAGGCGCTATTATCGAGTTAGATAATAACTTTACCTGTTTAGTAACAGGGCGGGACAATGATTTGTTTTGTCTGGAATTTAATGCTGAAAATACCTTGTTAGATTTGCTAGATCAAATTGGTCATATTCCCTTGCCACCCTATATTACACGGGCAGATGATGAGGAAGATTTTAGTCGCTATCAAACCGTGTTTGCCAAGCAGGCGGGAGCAGTCGCTGCCCCCACAGCAGGATTACATTTTGATCAGCCAACAATGGATAAACTTGAGAAAAAAGGCGTAAAAAAGGCCTTTGTTACCTTGCATGTAGGGAGTGGTACTTTTCAGCCTGTTAGAGCGGATAATTTATCTGATCATATTATGCACAAAGAGTATTACTCCGTTAGCCAAACAACGGTTGATGCAATTCAACAGACAAAGCAACAGGGCGGGCGAGTTGTGGCAATCGGCACAACGGCAGTCAGAGCGTTGGAGTCAGCTTCCCGTTCTGGTCAGTTACAAGCCGGTTTTGGTGATACTGACTTGTTTATCACCCCGGGTTATCAGTTTAAATCTGTGGATGCCATGCTAACCAACTTTCATTTACCAGAATCAACATTGTTAATGCTAATCTCTGCCTTTGCTGGATATGATCATGTTATGAAAGCTTATCAACATGCAATAAAACAGGAGTATCGATTTTTTAGTTATGGTGATGCCATGTTTCTGTCTGCTTGATAGTGGGCCTTTAAATACCTTTCAAGTAACAATACTTGAAAGGCTAAAGCCTGAACCCCAAATATAAAATGACGTTTTCTTGTATTAGTGGATGGGTGACTGGCAGAGGTTTAAAACACATGATTCATCATTCCTTAGGAACCTTAAAAGAATGAACTTACCCGCTTTAAAGCTCCACTACCATCAAGTTTAAGAGTAATGGTAGTGGAGCGCAGTGCTTTAGTCTGCATTAGGCAACTCGCAATAAATAAACCATTACTCATCGTTCCTACGCTCCAGCGTGGGAATGCAGCTTGTGATG
>ENA-OSET01003239-OSET01003239.1-sediment-metagenome-genome-assembly--contig:-NODE-3239-length-15125-cov-9.548777_pt1 | contig 15125 bp, 14 predicted proteins | sample MGYA00237882_ERZ534229 | MGnify/ENA primary metagenome ERZ534229 (study PRJEB26408, sample SAMN06266212) | sediment metagenome | isolation source: Hudson Canyon methane seep mesocosm | place... | reverse complement strand
AGAATTGGTCCTTGGTCTAACTTACCCGCTCGGTACTGCCAATTTTGGGGAATATGCGGCCATGAGATAAACTTATTCAGCAAATCATAACCTGCCGAATCATTCGTATTGAGCAACTCATTTTGCAGTTGTTGCAATAGTACCGACGCAGCATCTTCCCAATCAGGAATAAATTGTTTAAGGCCATCTTCAGCTAAATACAAATCGTATACATTGCTGTACTTATCTAACGTGCTGGCGGGCAGAAACGTTAGCAGCATCTTAACTGTGCCACTGTTTGCCATCAATTGGTTACCTAGAGCATCCATGACGATGGCTGGATAAGGAGAGTGATGATCTAACATGCTTTGTAATGCGTAACGAACCTTGCTCATCTCCGGAGAATTTAAAGCGCTCTTGCTATAGCGAGGGTTAAAACCCGCCGCGACCAGTAATGAATTCTGTGATTTCAGTGGCATGCCTAGCGTCGCACACAGGCGCATCACCATATCAATACTGGGTTGGGACTTGCCGTTTTCAAGAAAGCTAAGATGCTTGACCGAAATGTCCGCATTCAGCGCCAAATCCATTTGACTGAGCCCTAAGGTTTTTCGCCATTGGCGTATTGCTTCACCAAAAAGAGTATTTGCCATGTTTGAACACCTTAATCATTTAGAGGGAAGTTTACCTCTTAGGTAATTCTTTTTCGATATTAATAGTCAGATAATCGCCCTGTGCTCGGGAGAGCGACTTTTTACTAATAAACAACTTCTGTTATAAGGATCAAACAATGAATGCATCAAAACAAATAACAGGGCTAGTTGGGCTACTGATCGCCTTTATACTTTTGACTGTGTACATCGCCTTAACTTCAGTAGCGCCTATCTGGGTTGAAGCGGCCCAGATGCTTGGTAATGTGTCCAGTTTACAATTCCATGTGATGGTGGATATTTACGTATTGGTTTTACTGTTCTGTGTTTGGATGATTAAGGATTCTAGACAGCAGGGATACTCCATACAAATACAAATTATGTTTGTTCTTTTATCGGTGACTCTGATCTCCATAGGGGTCATGTCTTATTTAATCTATCGCGCTAGGTCTCAGCGAAATATTCTAGACTCGTTGACATAAAATTAAGAGGGTATTGAAAATGGAAAGAAGTTATTTAATGACGATGACCGCACTAATTATCCACCAAATTGATGCAGCTTACTGGAAGGAGTGGGAAATGTTCTTCATTCCTGGCGGTATTCAAGGCTTCTTAGTATTTAATATCATTGTTGTGCCTATAATTTTGTGGGGTTACAGGCACGTTGTTTTAGCGACGGATAAAGCAATAACTTATTCTGTAATCTGCACCCTGCTTGGGTTACTTACTTTTGGTATTCATTCGGTTTTCTTTATCGTCGGTTTTGAGCAGTTTAGCTTACCGCTATCACTACTCGTATTATTAACTTGTTTGTTGAGCTCGATATACCAGTTAGTGCAAGCATGGAAACTGGTAAATGATAATGGCTGATACTTAATTTATTCATGATCAGTCATAATGTTGAAAGGGATTCAGGAATTTAAAATGACGATTTAATCGCTAGAAATCAGAATGAATAATGCTCATGAAAGTATGAAAATTCTAAATATAATTAATTAAGGCTGTCTTGAAAGCCTGGTGGCATTTTGGCCAATTCCCATAAAAAGCTGTCTAGTTTAAAAGTAGCGGTTCTAAGTTGCTGATTAATATCATCTATTTCTTTGCATACCTGGGTATGGCGTTTTCCTCGTTTAACCGAATTTAACGCTTTTTCAATTTTTAATTTTTTGGCTCCTACATACTCTCTTTGTCTTTGATTATTTTTTTTAGGGTAAATTAAATATAAATATTTTTCTTGGTGCCAATAAGGTGTAGCAAAAATCAGGTTTGTGCTTTCTAACGCCATTTTTTCTTCTAATTTGCTAATTTTTTTCTGTTTTAATTGATCAATATGATTAGGGATGAGTTCAACTTTACTATCTAAAGAATCATCAGTATTTGCTGCTAGCAACTGCTGCATATCACTGGTGTCCGTGATTGTTAATATAGCTCCTCGGTATTGCTTGTCATCGCTAGGAATGATTGCCAAAGATACTCTTGCCCAAAAACAATCCCCGCTCATTTTCAATATTGGAAAAGAAGCTTGCTGGGTATTACTTATTTTTAAATTATCAATTAAACGCTTTAGTAGGCCAGCATCCTCTGTGCGAACCAAACTATATATAGAAGAGAGAAATAAATTTGATTCCACCCCTCCTAATTTCTTTAATAAAGTTGGATTAACATAGCTAATGTTATCGCTTGCATTTAAGACCAATAAACCCTCGGGTGATAGTTCAACAAGATTCTGGTAGCAGCGGGTTTGTTCTGCATTACAGCTAGTGATATGCAGAGTGCTTACCATATCTTCTTGATTTGACTCTTCTGAAAAAGAAACAGATATATCCATATCTCCATCACAATTTTCCAATATCGAAATAAGGTCCCGTGCTTTCATAATACAATAGTCTCAAAACTTGTCTTGTTTGACATACTATTCGTATGACATTTAGTCAGTACTAATGAGGTAGTACTAATATTATTGAAAAAATTATGGCCTGAGTATTATAAATGAATTTTTCCATGACGCGGAAGAAAAATTTCTTGTTGTTGTGTCATTAATTTAATACGTACAGTCACCCCGAAATTTTACTGGGGGAAAATCTATGAACGCATTAAATATAAAAAAAGAAGATTTTTATCATGAATTTACTTTGCGTAATGCAGGGTTTATTTCTGAACAAGAGCAAGCAGTGCTTAGAAACTCTGTTATTTTAGTTGCAGGATGTGGATCAACGGGCGGTAGCGCAATTGAGCTATTAGTCAGAAGTGGTGCTGAAAATCTTATCCTCATTGATAATGGTACGTACGACTTAAATAATTCTAATCGTCAAAATATGACATTAGATGATGTTGGTTCATTTAAACCAGAAGTATTTAAACTTCGCTGCAATGCGATTAACCCATTTGCAAAAATTGAAGTCTGTAATATCGGTATTACGCCTGACAACGTAGAAGACTACGTAAATCGTGCTGATATCGTTATTGATGCCGTTGATGTAACAGGTCGTTCTGGCTTAGAGATGAAGTTTTTGTTACATCAAGTATGTCATCAGTACCATAAGGCCGTTATTTGTGGCTACGATATGGCAGCGACTCAATATATCCCTATTTTTGATTACCGAGAAAAATCATTAGCATTATTTGATAATCAGATAAGCACAGAAATGGTTGCGACAATGGAACCATTAAAAGTCTGCACTTTTCTTGTTCCCGTTACAGAAATCCCTGAAGCCATGTTTGAAGAGCTAGAGAGAAGTCAGCAGGGTAAAGATTACACCTCTCAATTAGGCATAGCGGCTAATTTATTTGGCACAATCACGACAGGTCTTGTGATCGATATGCTTAATAACCGTCCTGTTAAAAAAGAATATACCGTTGATGTATGGAAAGTGATTCGTGGTGAATACGAAGACGAAGAAAAACTTATAGGTTATAGAGAATCTATTGAGAAATGGAAATCGGAAAAAGATGACATTCAAGATGACGAGTTTTTGAAACGCTCGATCAAGCATTATGACATTCCTTTGATTCCTTCTTTACGCAGCGATTTCTCAAGTAAAGAATATATCTTATCAGAAACATCTAGCCTAATTAGCCTTGGCATACCAAACAAAGAAATTCATCCATCCATCGCTAAACAACTCCTACGTTATGCCTTTGTTCATTATGCAAAAGTAGGGTTTATTAATCAGGATCAAGCTTCTAAAGAGCTACTGCATAGCGAATCATTAGATAACTTATCGGCTGATGATGTACATATTATCGTACTGGAAAAGCTAACCGGAAAACTCATGGCTTATTCCACACTAAAGGCACCAATCGATACCGATATTGAGTTCTCTCAAAGCGATAGAGCACTTTATTCAGTAGAAAAAGCATTTGGAAAAACCTTATATTCGAATGTTGATCCCCTTTTTAAATACAAAGTAGAACAAGTTCGTGAAATTGGTCGCGTAGTAAAAAGCAATGAATCCAATCCTGTGGTCTCTGGAAAAGTAGGGTTGATGTTATTAAGTTCTTATAGGGCCTTAATTACCAATCCAGAAAATAACATTCTTGCAATGGTGGGGGATGGTGAAACAAACGTTACGTTAAGCAACTTAGATCTATACGGCTTTAATCCAACAGTTATAGCGAATTCGGAAGTCTGTATCCCTAAGGATCACATATATTCGAGTCGTTATGATGATCGTTCAGTCTCACCCTTTTGGTTTGAAATAAACAACATCGACATGCAGAAAGTATCAAATGTTGAATCAGTACTATCCCTACAAGACGAAGAGTTTCTGAGCGCATACAAAAGCTTAAAAAACGACTACAAAAAATCAAGTATCACCCCGCTACTAATTTCTGAAACTGAGAGCTGATATTAAAATGGAATGGAATACAGAACAACAAAGTTTAAAGTCTAAATATTATCAAGTGGGCTATGACATTGTGAGGCCGTCAGCGGTTGAGCGAGACGCCAAAATAAATTTCGATCGAGCTCTATGGAAAAAGGTAGGCGACACGGGTTTATTCGGTCTTTGCATGCCTGAAGAATATGGCGGAGCAGGATTAGGTATTGCAGAATTTGGTGCGGCTTTAGAAGGATTTGCATCTGGCTGTCAAGATATGGGAGTTCTAGTGACACTTGTCGCACAAGTAGCCCTGGTACAATCTGCACTCGTCAACTACGGAACAAAAGAACAGTGCAAAACATGGTTGCCGGAACTAATAAGTGGAGAAAAATTAGCCTGCTTTGCTATTACAGAAAAAGGCTGCGGTTCGGATGTTCGCTCAATAACAACCCATGTTGATCGAACGGAAAACGGCTATGTGTTAAATGGGAAAAAATGGAATATCACCAATGCCCCTGTTGCAGATATTTGCATGACCTTTGGCAAAGTCGTCGGTAAAGCAGAAAAGTCGATTGCCTGCTTTATTTTTGAAACTAATAACGAAAATATCAAACAGTCAAAGCCTTTTGATTTAATGGGGAATCGAGGGACGCCAATCGGCGAAATTGATTTCGAAAACGTTAAGTTGGCAACGGATAACCGAGTAGGGGAAGAAGAAGATGGCCTAGCGGTATTATACTTTTCATTTCTAGTAGAAAGAGTATTAACCGGAATTCTCGTCTCGGGATGCATAGCTCCCCTTATTCAAGAAAGCTTTCAGTACAGCCAAGAACGAAAAGCTTTTAGTAAAGCCATTGGTGACAATCAATATGTTCAACAGTATGTGGTGGATATAGATACAAAATTAGAATTACTAAAAGGTGTCATATTTAGAGCGCTTCACGCCCTTGAAAAAGGAGAGGACTGCTCAAAGCTGGCGTCTATCGTAAAAATGTATTCAGCCGAAATATTCCACGAATCATCTCTTAGTACTATGCGAGTTATGGGTAATTATGGTTATCGCCGCGATAATTATTATGAACGCTTATTGCGAGATGCGATTGGATTATTGTTTGCTGGCGGAACTGCTGAAATACATAAACGTGTAATTTGGGATTCAATGGTTAAAGAATCAAAGAACGAAAATAAAAAGCGTGAAAATCTAAAAATGAGCTGGACCCATGCGTTAACAGAAATCCATAAAGAAAAAGAACTAGAGGAGGCATAAGATGAGCACTAAATCCGAAACACCTATTGATGCTATTATTCAAGCAACCAATAAATTACATAACCATCCTTGGTTAACCATTCTCGCTTTTTTAGTGATAACGGTAATTGCACTGGGCAGCGCAGGTAACCTAAAAATAAATGCAACGCCTTACATGCTCGATAAAGATCACTCAAGCCGTATCGCGGGAGATCAAGTTAAAAGGCTCTTCTCCAATGCCGGAGAGCAAGCTTTTATTGCTGTAGTTAGTAAGCAAGACGATGTGTTCAACGCTGAGTCACTCGCATTAGTATCAACTCTGACACAAGCATTCAACTCTATGAGCTTGGCCTCAGAAGAAGATGCTGCGAAATTATTAAGCCTAAAGACGGCTTTACCTGCAGAAATAGCGACCATTGATGGCATTTTAGTAGGCGGACTAAATTCAGAAGATGCCTACCCTTTGAGTAGACTCGTTGCTCGTATCGATAGAGATTCCGCGACGTATCTTAATTATGGCGAATGGTTGAGAACACTGGTTATACGCGTCGACCCAGTTCGTAAAGTACGTTCTTTAGTTACTCTAGAAAATATAACCCCCACCGTTGATGGCATTGATATTCATCCATTAATGGAGAAGCCTATATTTGATTCTGCAGACATACATAATCTTAAGCAGGAAGTATTTCAGAATCCTTTATTCCTTAATGGTTTGGTATCTGAAGATGCCCGCGCGACCAGTATCCAACTAGAGTTCAATATTGCAGAAGATGATTCTCCTTCTATGTTGCTGGCCTATCAGGCTATTAATACCATTATTGCAAACAATGATTTAGGCGCGAACTCTCTGCATTTGAGTGGCCCACCCATGATCGCGTCAGAAACCGCATCGAATATGGAAAAAGATAATCAAACATTATTGCCAGGGGTGCTATTAGTTATTCTGGTTGTATTATTGATTAGCTTTGGCCGTTTTCAAGGTATGATCATTCCGTTATTCATTGCAATCCTAAGCTTAATCTGGACGTTAGGCGTGATGAGTGCGATGGGCGTTAAGCAAAATATTATTACGTCTATGCTACCTGTATTTATTATTGCCATCGCTGTATGTGATGCCATTCACTTTCTCTCAGATTATTACCGACACCTGCCTGATAACTCAACGCGTAAGCAGCGTTCTCAAGCCGCCTCTTCGGCGATCGCGCAACTGTTTTGGCCAATGCTTGTTACCACAATTACAACCGCCATTGGCTTTATGTCATTAGCTTGGACCGAAGTAACCTTTATTCAAGAGTTTGGTTTCTTTGTCGGCATTGGTGTCATTATCGCTTGGGCTATTACAATTTTCTTCTTGCCGACCATTCTAGTGTTGTGGAAATCTAAACCGCCTAAAATTGGCTTACTCGCCAGCACTCGCCTAGAGGGTCTTATGGCGAAGTTCAGCGGTGTCGCTAAAATAGCAAAACCTGCAGTCGTCGTTACATTATGCTTAATTGCTGGTAGCGCTTGGTACATTTCTAATAATCTAAAAGTAGACAATCAGGTGATTGGCTACTTCGAAGAAACCAGTCAAATTCGTATAGACGACAAAGTACTTAATGAGCATTTTGGTGGCACGACACCGATTAGTATTTTAATTGAATCAGATAAGGTGGATTCATTTCAACAGGCAGAATATGTAGCCGCACTGGATGCGATTGAAGCCCGTCTTCACAAACATGACATTGTTGGTTTTACTTATGGGTTACCGGATTTTGTTAAACGCTTAAATCAAACCCTAAATAATACAATGACCCCAGAAGCATACACACTACCCACTTCGCTAAGCACAGAGTTATTGGGACAATACTTCCTACTGTATGAAAATGGTAATGGTCGTGATTTGTTTGATGTCGTCGATCGTCGTTATCAGAACTCTCGCATAGTAACCATCTTACATACCGACCGCTCGTCTGAGGTCAGTAAGGTGATTAATGATGTCATGATGTACTCCGCATCAATTTTGCCACAGGGAAGTAAGATAAAAGTTTCAGGCTACGGTGAAATTTTAGTCTCGACAACGGATGAAGTAGTATGGGGGCAGTTAAGCAGCTTGGTACTAGCAGGTATATTAATCATGTTGGTCGTGCTACTTATCTTCCGTTCACCTAGCATTGCGTTATTAGTGCCTTTACCGTTAATCCTAACGTTACTCGGTGTGTTTGCCCTTATGGCTGCCGCGGGCGTTGATTTAGATATCGGCACATCAATTATCGCCGCCATCTCATTTGGTATTGGCATTGATTACTCCATTCATATTATTTCGGCATTGAAGTCCAGCAAGTCTACGACGCGTTTAGAACAGATTCGTGATGCATTAAGGTTATGCGGAAAACCAATATTAATTAATACACTGGCTTTAGGTGCAGGCTTCCTAGTGCTTACGTTATCGGGTTATCAGGCCTTGATTAATCTAGGTTACTTTATCTCCATCACTATGTTCTTGAGCGCTATTTTCTCTTTATTAGTATTACCCGCGATTGTGGCGAATGCAGTTAATAAAGATAAAAATGACGTTGCAGAAGAAACAATGACTGAAGGTGCTGGGGCAAATGCATAAATATCATTTTATTTATGCATGCATCATATCTCTGCTGGCTTTGCCAGTGGGGGTAGTTGCACAAGACTCTGATTGGCTAGTGGTAACGCTTTACCCTAGCCAGGGAGTATACAGTGCTGAAGAGTTATCCAAGTTAGTGCCAGTCATCGAGAGCTTATGGACGCTAGAGGATAAACAAAACCGCACGTTTATTCGTAATATCGATAGCATTACCACAGAAAATACAGTGGTGGCTCAAGCAGACTCTGTGCAGTTCAGACGCTTAGTTGAGCTGAACGATCTTACTGAATCAGGATTGAAAACAATAAAAACGATTGTTGAAGAACATCCTCTCCTTCAGCGCCGTATTGTTGATGATAGCGGTGAATTTCTGAACATATGGGTAAATCTTAAATACCAATATGGTGAAGAAGAACAGCGCACATTATTAACCACAATTACGACGGCATTAAGAACGCAATATAAAGCCTGCTCAGTCCGTAATGTTGGCCCGCTAACAGGTATGAGTTTACAGTCGGTAGACTTAGAGCCTATAGCCAATACTCCCCCTCTTGATACGTTTAAACAGCTATCTAAAGCAAACACTCAGTATGGCGAAGGAGCGCTGCAAAGCTATAGCGCAGAAGACATATTGACGATGCTTAATAGTTCAATGAACCCAAACCAAACGATCACCTCCAGTGAACAAATAGAGCAGCTATACATGATCGCCGAAAGTGTGCGTAGTCGTCACTTGCACACGTTGGCAAGCCCAAGCTTTAAACGCTTTAAACTTGTACGAATGGTTAAAGGCGGTGCCGAGCTTCCTCATCTTTCTGGGTTTAATACGACAAAAACACATAGCTGGTCGGTGAACGAATCTAACTATCAGATTTTAGAATGTAGACCTGAATTTGCATTAACTAACATCGAACAATATTAAAGGTAAATTAAAATGTCATTTTTTTTAAAACCGTTAGTAACAGGAGCACTGCTTTTAACCAGTGCCATGCTTACTTATGCAAGTGCACAGCCTGATGCTACGGCTATCATCAAAAACGTTAAAGACCGAGACCAAGGTCTTGATCGTTACTCCGAAGTTGATTTAATACAAACTATGTCTGATGGCTTTGTCCGCAGTCGTACTCTGAAAATGTTTGAAAAAGAGTTCGGAGCAGAGCGTAAAGGGCTACTGTATTTCATTGCACCGAGTAATACCGCAGGAACAGGTCTATTAATGCAAAGCTATGCAGAAGTAGATAATAAAGAAGATGACCAATGGTTATACCTTCCCGCACTTAGAAAAATTAAGCGCATTGCCACCAACTCAAAAGAAGGTCCGTTTTTAGGCACCGACTTTTCATTCGCCGATATTGAACGAATGAAAATCAGTGACTATCAATACGCATTTAAGAATGAGCAAAGTCTAGAAGGTACTAAAGTTACGGTGATCGAAGCCACGACAGAAAACGGGCTGGAAAATCCAAGAACTGGATACAGCCGTCGTATGATTTATGTCGATCAAGAAAAAAACCTGATATTGAAAGAAGATATTTTCAGAGCATCGCGTTTAATTAAGAAATTCACCGTAGTTTCAACGAAAGAAATCGACGGCTTCTGGACGGTAACAGAAGCTAAAATGGATAACTTAATGGACGGAGGATTCACTCAGTTAATCCGGAAAAATACGAAATATAATCAATCATTAAAAGATTCATTATTTAATCAGCGGACGTTACGCAAAGGGGTTAAATAATGGCACGGATCATTGTCGATAAACTTACAATGAAAGCGCTTTGCACGAATATGCTACTACTGATCACATTAGTGATCAGTGTACCCAGTATGTCTCTTGAAAATATTTCTATGAAGGGCTTTGTCCGTGGAGAACACCTTCAGCGTATAGGGAACCAAGATATATTTGAAGATAAGACGCAAGCCTCTTTGGGTTCTACTGTAGATGGAAAGATTGAATTAGATTGGGCCTATGAAGACTTTTCAATCGATACCATTAGTTATGGCAAATACCGCTCGCGATATCACAATAATGATGCTGACATGGAACACGATGCAGAAATACGAGAATGGGTTTTTGGTTATGAAAGTGAAAATTGGCAATATCGACTAGGCAAACAACAAATCGCCTGGGGGAAGGGAGATTACTTTCGAATTATTGATGTCATTAATCCACTCGATCTCACTGAATCACTCATTCCTTACTTAGATGATTACTCTTTAGGCCGCTTACCACGAGAAATGTTGGTTGTAGAATACTTTCAAGATGACATCGAGTATCAATTTATCACGGCATTTAAAACACAGCGAACCGAATACCCAGAGCCAGAAACCGATTTTTCTATAACGGGATTACCCAGTAATAGCGCATCAGCAGATACTGATAATATAGACTTGGCATTAAGGATTCGATTTTTTATTGATAGCACAGACATAGATCTCTATGCCTTTAGCGGCTACAGCCCCGACTCACTATTTACCCTTGAAGAAGATAATTCGCAAACGACTATCCAAGAGCACCTAGAAAAAAGAAATGTAATAGCAGTGTCTTTTGCCAGGCCGATAGCCTTTGGTGTATTACGCAGCGATATGGCTTATTACTTAGATGAGGCTGTTCAGTCAGGTAATACCTTTGAGCGTATCAGTAAATTAGAGGTACTCATGGGGCTAGACATTATAGAAGATGAATGGACCTATAATCTGCAGGCATCTGTTAGCCAAGTGTATGGCGAAAGTGATGCGTTTGCATCCCAGAAAAATACTAAAAGTGCATCCGCATCCATTCAGAAAGAGTGGAGTCGACAAAGACTGACATCTTCATTGCTTTGGTTATACAGCGACTCTAATCGATCGAGTAACATGCTGAAATACAATGTGAAGTACGACTGGCGCAGCGATAGCCAATTTGAAATCGGATTGATTGCATATGATGGCCCCGTTAATAGTTTGTACGGAATGTATGATGACCAAGACAGAGTGTATATAAACTTTAAACAGTCTTTTTAAAAAGGTAGGGGCTCAATCGCAATGACCACAGCGTACTTGCTCGAATACGGTATCAAGATCAGCCTCTTCCTGAACAAAGTCCAGAACGATACGTAAAGCCTTACCTTCATCGTCGAGACTGTATTTCTCGGCCATCTGTTTTAACCAAGTGATTTGGTCATCATTGAGTTCGACTGAATAGCTAGTTTTAATGCCGCCCATTTCGTATCCCCTTATGCTTCTCTATCAGTTTGGCTACAAGTATTGTGTGTTTTTTGTACAGTAAGTATGGGCCTAATTGTATGGAATGCAAATGAGCGTGGCTCTGATACTTTGATACCTTCATGATCAGTCATAACATTGAAAGGGATCAAGTCATTGAAAATGACGCTTCAATCGGTAGAGTTTGCTGTTATGTGAGGCTTAGCCCGCAGAATACTTCCCTGAAGAAAGCCTCCTTACTTTTCGGAACTTGATTCATACCTTAAACACATCAAGTAAATTGTTTCAATATCTATGGAAAAATTGGCAGCTTATGAGAATTCATTAAGGTATATCATGCATTGAGAAGTCGATTTATTGAATAAATGATAAGATTGTTATATCTTCCCGTGCTTTATAAAATACACTGCTGATAGCAGTGGACAAGGACGTAATGATGATTCCATTTTTGATAATCGAAAAATGTGCCTCTAGAATATTATTAGTTTTTGTGGTGATTGTTTGTAGCCTATTGCAGGGGTGTGCCTGCCCGAGTGGTGATGATACTTGCAATTACGAACCAGGAACCGTCGCATTATGGTCTGATAATAATGAAAAGTTAGCGGTTGTGGTAACAGATTATGGCGATAGTAAAAGTGACAAAGACAACTCCCGCTCAATTGCAACGATAGATCTTGATGGTAGTAATATTTCTCATGTAAAGGAGCTCGATTCAGAGCAATCTTTAGGTTATTACTCAGCATTAAAAAATTATATGATTCTTTCCAGTTACGACATTTCTGGTCTTCGAATACAGCAGTATCAACGGTTAGACTTAAATAATTTGAACCTAGAAACCCTTGTTACAAATGATGATATTTGTATTCATCGTCATCTCATTCCCTCTCTCGATGGCGCAATTTTAGGCATAATTGAAATCGCAGGCCAAGAAAATGGCTTTTATGTAAATAACGATCCAGACTATTCAGCCACCCGCTATCATCGATATTCTGATAATGCAGACAGTAATATTGGCTGCAACAAGTTAACGATGAAAGTGACTTTAGTTGACGTTGATACTAATGAGGCGGTTACAGAGTTTTTGGATGTAGCAATTAACCTGCCTTATTATGTATCAATGACAAATAGTATGTCTGCCCCTCTTAATATGTATTGGTCTAATCAGGGGCTGATTATTAATACGCAATCTCAAAATGAAATATACTCGATATTCAATTCTAACGGTTCGACAGCAATCTATGATCTTCCCCAAAATTGCTACCCTTTAGCCACCTCTTCATCTGATGTCTCTCAAGAAAATATACGGGCTAAGGCGCATATTATTCTAGATGACGGAATTTATAGCCAAATTAATAAAGTTGAATTAACAGATTTGTCAGACAAAATTTCAGGTGATTATTCTTGGCAAGATTATGTGCCGACGGTCGGACAGGAGATCTGCGTACTATGAAAAAATTTACGTTAATCTTATTGTCTACCGCACTTTCTTTTTCAGCATTGTCTAAAGATATGGATGTTGTACTAGATAATAAGGTGGTAAAAAAGGAAGAGAATGATCTACGATATGGTGGAGGAATAGGCGCTTCTTTTTACGATACAATAGAAGGGGAGAGTAAAGCGTTTAGAGGGAATCTTTTATATTTTTCATGGCAAGAAAAGCACAAGAAAAGTCGCTTAACTTTTCGAAAATCCGCTCATGGTTTGCAAGTATTGACATCGGTTAATACTAAGCAAGCTCAGAGAAATTGGGATTTGGAGTACAGCTGGGATGAGTACGCTTACTCAAATCAAGTTATAGACATGTATTTATCGCCTATGATCGGTGGCAAAGTAAAAGAAGAATTAACGGTTAAATGCCGCGATAAAGATAGAGTTTGTTTTGACTCATATATTGAAAGCTGGAAGATAACCGATAAAAAGCAAAGACTAAGGCCACTTATAGGGCTTCAGAGTGGTGTTAGGATTAAGCGTTTTCATATGGTTATAAACCCTCAAGTATTTATAAAAACAGATTTTGAAGATACGTATTATGGCATTGAGATCACTCTTGGTGGAGAGCAGTAAAAGAAGAGCATTAGAACGGGAATATTAGAAAGAGAGCAATAGATAACTTAAGATTATCCATTGCTCTTAGAGTCATTAAACCTGCGGCTTAGCCCGCTCAATAATCGCCTTACAGTTCACGCCCATCGGCAGTTTTCCATAATTCAAACCTGCAGGCTTCCCAAATCGCGTTCACAGGGGCTTCACGATAAACCCGCGGCATGATGTTCTCTTCCACATAACCCACGCCTCCTAAACATCCCATCGCTTCATGAGCATGATTCGGTGCGCGTTTGCAGATCCAGTATTTGCCAAACACATTGCGGTCACTGGTATGGTGCAAAGCTTGTACGGTAGACGCGTGCATAATTTAGCGCTGCGTGAATATTACCAATCTTGTGGATTTGAAATGCAGCGGGTAGTGAGTACTAATGCTGTAGACTTGGCTTTATATGAATATATAGAGCTAAATGCTAGCTGAGAATAAAGAATACAGCCAGCACAAAACTCTAAGTTAAGTAATTACTTAATTGCGATAGAAAGTTCGATTTCTAATGAGTCACCATTCGATTTTTTAACCGACGATACTGCCATAATAGTATTGTTCAAACTGCTATTACTAAATGTAAACTCGTCAAATACTTCACAGTCTGAATCGTCACAACCCTCGGAACCTGACTGGGTCTCATCATTGTTTAAAGCATATTGGTATTGATTAATTTCACTGGAGTCGGAATTGAAATCAATAATCGATTTTGTGAAAAAAGAATAATCACTATTTTCATCTAAAATGAAACTAGAGTTTGACTTAGTATTTCCTGAGTACTCGGTCTCTTTTATTGAATAATCAGTGTTTTGAATTGAATTCGATATGCATTTTATTGCCGGATCGAAATCATCAATTCCCAGCTCATTACCTGAATTGTAGCGAGAACTAAAATTAACCAGCAGCTCTTCTGCAGAAGAAAATGTAGTAGCACTGCTTACTTTAATAGCGGCTATATTAGTATCTGCTTGCATGATCGTGTCAGCAGTTTCATAGGAGAGTGAAGACTCTCCAGTAAGTCTTAGATTATTAGTTAAGGATAAATCAACCGTGTAATTATCTTCGATTGTATCTGTAATATATTTTGAGAAAAAAGAGCCTCCTGAAAATGCTAATGTATTCTCTTGAAGAGAAAGGTGGATTCCTTTTAACCATGTAATGTCGGTAAGGTTGCTACAGGAAGGTACCAAATAGCCACTCTCTTCCTCAGTAATAATTATGAAGCTATCGCTATTAGTTATCGTGATAGGAATTATAGTAGAAGAAGTGGTTTGGATACTAAGTTCCTGACTAGCCTTAACATACCAAATTCCCGCTGGAGAATTAGTATCTAATGCAGAATTCTCAACAGGTAATCCTTCAGAAAGACTTAAAGTACTCTTGAATTCATCTTTGATAACAGGTGAAGGATCTGAGTTCTCGGACCCGCCTCCACAAGCAGTAATTAAGCTAAATAGTAGAGCGGTAGTTATTAGGCGATACTTCATCAAACGATCCATGTATAAATGTGATTATGGCCTAATAATACGATATTCAATCA
>ENA-OSET01003238-OSET01003238.1-sediment-metagenome-genome-assembly--contig:-NODE-3238-length-15126-cov-7.428733_pt1 | contig 15126 bp, 12 predicted proteins | sample MGYA00237882_ERZ534229 | MGnify/ENA primary metagenome ERZ534229 (study PRJEB26408, sample SAMN06266212) | sediment metagenome | isolation source: Hudson Canyon methane seep mesocosm | place... | reverse complement strand
CGAGTATTGTAGTCGAGCCTGGCATTGAGTGAGCCGCCACTTGAGGTCGTGTGAGCGTACTGAGCAGATAGATTGAAGGTCCAGTCGGGAACATTAGCTAGTTTGTTGCCGGCAAGATCATTGCCATCTTTAACATATTCAATATATTCGTGATCATAAATGGCGAGGCCTCCGCTTAGGGTGAAAGCTGAGGATATCGCGGCTTGCAGGTCTAGCTCCATACCACGAATATTTGCCTCTCCCGCATTGTCGATGATTGGCGCTGCGGCGCCATCGGCAAATGATTCAAGCTGTATGTCGGTGTAATCGAGGTCGAAAAAGGCTGCATTGATGCGCAGGCGACGATCCAGTAGCTCGCTTTTTAAGCCGAATTCAATATTGCGAACTTGCTCTTCGTCGAATGGCGTTTGTGCCGCCAAGGCGGTTGTGGCCTCTCCGTTAAAACCGCCGCCCTTGTAGCCGGTTGATACTGTGCTGTAGGCCATTATTGAATCTGAAATTTCATAGGTCAGCGCGATTGAACCCGTTATGGCTTCCCAGGATTCGTTAGCGCTGACAGAAATAGGGCTGGGGTCATTCAAGAATGCAAAAGACAAGGCGCCTTCTGAGCGGTGAAATACCTGAAAGTCCTTTTTGTCTTTTGAGTAGCGTGTGCCTACGGCTAAGGTGAGGCTAGGGCTCAGATCGTAACGCACTTCTCCAAATACACCCATGCCGGTATTTTTCGAACGCTGATCGATATAGTCGAGGGTTTCAACCGTGCCTCCGGCAATTGGTGCGGCGGCGAGAACTCTATCTTCTATACGGTGATGGGTGTCGCTCGAATAAAATAGTCCCGTTACCCACAGCATAGAGCTGTCGCCACCACTATTATCCAGTCGAAGTTCTTGTGAAAATGTATGGGCATTGTCGTAGCTTGACGAGAGAAATAAGTCGTCGGGTGTGCCAAAGCCATCTCGATTCATTTCGGCCTCGGCATCGCGATAGCTGGTGATGCTGGTAAGCGCATAGTCTCCAAGGGGCTTAACTAGCTGGAGATTGATTCCCTCAACGGTGCGAACGGTTCCGAAATCTAAACTTGAAGAGTTGCTCACTCTCCAGGGATCTCTACTTAACTCTGTGAAACTGGTTCCCAAGGGGCTGTCATAAGGCAGGTCGACGTTAAAGTTTTTACGCGGTGTTTGACCGCCTTCTTCGTCCATCCAATGAAGCTTGACTAATACTTCTAGATCGTTGGGCGTGTAGAGCAGCTGAGCTCTTACACTATTGTTTTCCCAATTATCTAGATCATCACCAGTAACGATATCATCGGTGTAGCCATCTCTTTGGCTTGAACTGGCACTCAATCTGCCAAACAAGTTCTCGCCGATTTCGCCATTGATAACACTTTCAAGCTTTTGTTCGTTAAAATTTCCCAGGCCTAAGGCTACAGAGGCTTCAAAGTCTTGATGAGGTTTTTTGGACAGCAGGTGGACCAAGCCACCGGTGGCGTTTTTCCCATAGGCGATACCTTGTGGCCCCCGTAATACTTCCACTCGCTCAAGATCAAAATAACTGATAGATCGCATGAAATCTCTGGAGAGTACTTCGCCATCCACCATGACCAAGACGGAGGATTCACTGGCAGCGCCTTCGCTGCCAGAGCTAACGCCTCTAATGCTATATTGTTGCTCTAACGGACTGGAGCTTATCAGCGTTGCGCCCGGTGTAAACTGAAGTGTGTCTGCCACATCTCGAATACCCGCCTGCTTAACAAAGTCGGCAGACATTGAGGTGATGGCAACGGGAACCGTCTGGGAATTCTCTTCAACTTTGCGTGCCGTGACAACCACTTCCTCTAGAGTGAACTCAGCATTGGCAAGAGCACTCATCGGCATTGCGATGGAGCACGCTCCCAAGAGAACTGATGGTGTCGTTGATGTTAGAAATGTTGATTTTTTCATTATCTGATCTCCCAATCATTTGGCATAGCTATCCCACAATCCCATTGTTAGCAATGGAAAGAGATCGCTTCATTATTGCGATAAGAAGCTTATCGCTCGGTGAATTTCGGTGAATAGAGTTTTACGGTGGATATTGCATATAAAGAGAAGTGGATGCCGGGATTCGATGAGGGCCACTGTACGAGCTCTTATGCAAATTTAAGGTGTGCGATGGGTCGCCATCGAGCTGGTTTGATACACGCGGAATCAACGTTGTTGAAACGGCACGGATAGTCTGAATATTCGAATAGGTTTTCACATCACGCCCTCAAATTAGTCAAAGTTACTGTCTGTTTAATACAGGCCACTTTAGCCAGAGAGTGTGACGAATCTAAACCCGTAGGCTTAGTCCCCGGGAGGGGGGGCGATCAATCACTGGCATAAGCAGACAGTATCAATGTGTCTAAACTCTTGAGAACCGAAGCAGCGCTGCGGCCCCAATGCGCCTTCAAGATAGGCGCCTTATTCGTCGCAATGACAACAAAGCCATGCGCTGTTGCCCACAAGGCCAGCGATGCCATTGTGGTGTCTTCAAAGTTGTGGCTAACCGACCCGTCTTTAAGGCCTGTATCAATCGCCGCATCAATGACATCTGTAGCGCTGCGAGACGGCTGGTTTAAGTCCGGGTTCGCTACATTGTCATCAGCTCTAGCCAGCGCTTCAAAGTACCCTGGGTAGCCTTTATGGAAGCGGATATAAGCTCTTCCTATGGCAACCAATTTTTCGATGCCCAAGGTTTTTTTGTCCACAGCAGCCTTAAACATTTTGGTTAGCTGTATCAAGGCATGCATCTCTATTGCTGCGTGTACGCCTTGCTTGTCGCCAAAGTAAAAGTTGACCAGCGTTCTGCTTAAGCCAGCACGTTTAGCGATAGCCCCCATTGATGTCTTCTCATAGCCGTTAGCGTCAAATTCTGCGATCGCCGCTTCCAGTATGTGCTGCTGGCGCAGCTCTTTTTCTTCATCGCTTCTGCTTCTAACCGAAACCATTCCAGATCCACCCGCTATTAAAAAGGAGGATTATAGTCACTTATTAACATCATGTCAGGTAATCATTCAGGAAATAATTAACACGCGGTTAATTAAAGCACTTCAATTGACAGGGTGTCAATTAAATGTTTTTATGGCGCCAAGTTAAATCAATCAAGAGGTATCCGAATATGCTTAAAAAAATCACATCCCTATGCAGTTTATTACTTCTACTGTCGGCAGCGAGTGAGGCAGAAATTGCTCAGCCAGCGGTAGCCCTGACCCTAGCTCAGGCTAATAAACAGGGTTCTGAACACTTGAGTACTTTGCTGGTTTTAGAGGAAAAGGGTACGACTCTTAAAGCCTTTGACCTTAGTGAACACTACAATAGCTACCCAGAGGATCCTCTGGATATCGTCTCGTCCAAGGGCTATGAAGAAATTTTGTCGGTAGTGGATAGCTCTAAGCTTAAAACCTATCAACTGGACGAACTGAAACTCTCTCCCGTCATTGGCACGCAGCACATTGCCGCTGGCACAAACTACCGCGCACACCAAGAAGAAACGAATATTCATAGCGGATTTTTGTTCCCAAAAATATCGAAACCAACGCCTTTTTTCAGTCAGGTGAAAACCTCCCCGGACGTTCTTCTAGATTATGAGGTGGAGTTATGTGTTCGCTTTCAGGAAAGAGTCATGTCAAAAGAAAATTTTGATCGAGTTGTTAAGGGTTTTTTCCTGTGTGGTGATATGAGCGATAGGGCACTGTTGTTACGAACCATTGACGTAGACAACCAAGCGTCTGGCATAGGTTTTACTGATGCAAAAAGCGGCGATGACAGATTTCCAGTTGGGCCTTACACCGTCGTACCAAAAAACTGGCAGAATTTTATTGGCAGCGTTGAGTTAAGCACCGAGGTGAATGGCGTGCAGCGTCAAAAAAGCAATGCCTCGAAGATGATTAAGAAAACCGACACATTAGTAGAAGACGTGCTTCGAATAGGTGCCAATAAAAATTGGCTTTATGGAGATCGATCAATTCCATTGATTGATAATGCTTATATCGAAAAAGGCAGTGTGATTCTCACCGGCACGCCAGAAGGCGTTATTTTTCAATCCATTACGCTGACAAAAAAGATTATGTGGGGAGCTCAGTGGGCACTTAGCTTTAGTTTTCTCGATTCTAGTGCGGTTCAATATGTACTAGAAAAGGCTATCGAGTCTGGCTTCGAATCGGGTCGTTATCTGCAGCCAGGAGATTCGGTGAAGTTGAGTGGTACATTCCTCGGCTCGATAAACCTCATCGTCACTCAGTAAGTTCACACTTATCACTTCGTTGTAATATGGATTAGAAGCAGTCATGAAAAACCGTACTAACTTGTCGTCAATGGCGGATGTTGAAGCATTTGAACAGCGCCGACCCTTGCAGGAATTCTGTCGAGGTAATACCTACGATATTATACTAAATAGCGCGAAAAGGTATTCGAATCGAGCGGCAATAAAGTTGCTTTCTTCATCTTCTGGCGAGCGGGAAATATGTCTTGTCACTTATCAGGAGCTGTTGGAGAAAGTCACCCAAAGTGCCAACTTGTTTCACGCCTCGCTTGACGGTAAAGAAAGTGTTGTCTCTTGCGTGTTGCCTAGCTTGCCGCAAACCCATTACGCCATTTGGGGGGCGGAGGCCTGTGGGGTTGCTGGCCCTATCAATCAATATCTGAGTGCCGAGGCAATTCGGGACATTATGATTGCCTCGGCAACAGAAGTGCTTGTCACTTTGGGCCCGAGCGGGGACTTTGATATCTGGGAAAAAATATGCAGCGTTGCAGATCAGGTGCCAACATTAAAGGTTATTTACCAGGTGAACCTTGTTGGTGTAGACCCAGAGCCCTCGCTGTTAGTGCCTAAAGGTATTCCTTTTCATGATTTTGACCAAGCTCTATCAGCGCAAAGTTCGGCTTCTTTAAACTTCGACCGGCTCATCAATGAAAATGATCTTGCTGCGTTATTCCACACCGGCGGCACTACGGGTATGCCAAAGCTGGCTCAACACAGTCATAAAAATCAAGTTTATATGGCGACCATTGGCGCAGAGATTCTGAATTTTAATCAGGATACTGTCGCACTAGTGGGCCTGCCATTGTTCCACGTTAACGCGGTATTTTTAACGGGCCTGAATGTATTTTCCGCGGGTGGCTGCGCGGTTCTCCTCACTCCACACGGCTTTCGGGGAAAAGGTGTGGTGCCGAATCTCTGGCATTTGATCGAAAGGTTTCAAGCGACGTTTGTCAGTGTTGTGCCCACCATTATCTCTGCCTTGATTGAGGTTCCCATCGGCAGTGTGAATATTAGCTCCTTGGAGTTTTTTGCCTGTGGAGCGGCGCCACTGGCGCCCAACTTGCAACGGCGCTTTGAGGAGGTAACAGGCATACCCCTTTGCGAAGGTTACGGTTTGACTGAGGGCACTGCGGTGTGTAGTGCCAACCCCGTGTTTGGAAATCGTAAAGCAGGTTCCATTGGCCTTCGGCTGCCTCACCAGGATCTTAAAACGGTTCATTTAAACGATAAGAGGGAATATTTGCGCGATTGTAAAGGCGGAGAAGTTGGAGCCCTCATAATCAAAGGTCCCAATGTATTTTCTGGCTATAAAGAACAAGCCAAAAATCGATCTTTATTTCTAGACGGTGGGTGGTTGGTCACCGGTGATATGGCCCGGCAAGATGAGGAGGGCTACACCTTCATTACCGGTCGTATGAAGGACTTAATTATTCGCGGAGGGCATAACATTGACCCACAGGTAATAGAAGATGCAATGACCTTGCACCCGGCCGTGGAATTAGCCGCGGCCATTGGCCAGCCCGACGCCTACGCCGGAGAACTGCCCTGTGTCTACTTAACGCTGAAATCTGGTAACACACTAAGTTCTACAGAGATTGAACAGCATGCACGGCTCAACATTCATGAGCGAGCTGCAATTCCTGTTCACTTTGAGGTTCTTGACCAGATGCCAATCACGGCAGTGGGGAAGATATATAAGCCGGCCTTAAGGGCCTTGTCCACAGAGCGAGTGCTGCACAAAGAAATGCAGCGTTTGGGGTGTGAAGCAAACATCAAGGCTGTGCAAGATGAGCGGGTGGGTATTCGGGTTTTAATTTCCACCTTAAGTGAACATGAGCCAATACAAGCTTTGATGGACAAGTTTTCCGTCTCCTATGAACTTCTCACGCTATAAACATTCGCTAATGCGTGCCATCTAATTATCGATTCAACTGAGGCTACTATGTTGTATTTGTTAGGCTGTATTGGATGCCTTTTGCTGGGGTACTTTACTTACGGAAAATATGTAGAAGCTGCATTTTCCCCTAGATCGAGCCTAAAAACTCCCGCGTTACGTTTAGCGGATGGGGTAGATTTTGTCAGGCTCCCTGATAGAAAAATATACTGGATTCAGCTTTTGAATATTAGTGGCTTGGGCCCAATTTTTGGGCCTATTCTGGGTGCGCTCTACGGGCCCGTCGCCATGTTATGGATTGTGATCGGTTGCATTTTTGGCGGTATAGTACACGATTACTTTTCGGGTATGCTTTCAATAAGACAGGACGGCGCGAGTATTCCTTCTGTTGTTGGTCGCTACTTGGGGACCTCCGCAAAGCAACTGATGAACGTATTCGCAACTCTATTATTGCTTTTGGTGGGTGTTGTTTTTGTCCTCGGGCCGGCAAAGATGCTAGCTGAATTAACCGCTACCAGCGCAGGCTTGTGGATCGGCGGAATTTTTGTTTACTACGCCTTGGCGACGCTTATTCCAATTGACAAAATTATTGGCCGGGCCTATCCCTTCTTTGGAGCTTTGCTGGTGTTTATGTCTGTCGGCTTAGCGCTTGGGCATGCGTGCAGCGCTCCCGAAGCCGTAGAGATTATCGGGCCTATTAATAATCACCCCGCTGAGCTGCCGCTCTGGCCGCTGTTGTTTATCACCATTGCCTGCGGAGCGGTATCGGGGTTTCATGCCACGCAATCGCCGCTTATGGCCCGCTGCCTGAATAACGAATCTTCCGGCCGGTTTATTTTTATGGGCGCTATGGTTGGGGAAGGGCTTATCGCTCTGATTTGGTGTTCGCTGGGGCTCACCTTTTACGAGTCGGGAGAGTCGCTCTCTCAGGTATTGTCTCAGGGCGGGCCGGGCGCTTTTGTTCATGAGGTTTCGTTTTCTTTGCTTGGCACGGCTGGCGGCATTATTGCGATAATTGGTGTTGTTATTCTACCCATTACTTCAGGTGACACCGCCTTTAGGTCTTGCCGATTAATACTGGCTGAAGCGCTGGGCTTGAATCAGCGATCTGTTAAAAATAGGCTGCTGATTTGCGGTCCTCTATTTTTGGTGGGCTTAATCATTTCACAAGCGAATTTCGATGATGTTTGGCGGTACTTTGGTTGGGCCAATCAGACGACCGCGGCCATTATGTTGTGGGCAGCGAGCGCCCATTTAAAGCAGGCCGGAAAAAATCATTGGATTTGTTCAGTTCCTGCAATGTTTATGACAGTGGTAGTCATCACTTTCATTTTAAATTCCCAGGACTTGGGGCTTGGCTTTTCAATGCTCAGTTCAACGGCCTTGGGTGTAAGCCTGAGTGTGGCGATCGCCTGCTGGGTGTTTTGGCGGGCGCCCCTTCATGTGCCAAGCGGCTTAGTCAATGATCATTAGCGCGGAGTTCTCTCTATGAATCACAGCGATAAAAGTTCGCTCACTGCCGAGCGCCTAAGGTTTAAATTACCGTCATTGGAGTGGCGGGAGTTGTTGCAGGGTACGATTGTCAGTGGAACCACGGGTTTGGCCTTAGTGCCTTTGTTGCAATCGGCTTTCGGGCTCGAATTTTCTGAGGCCGTCACTTGCAGCATTATTCACAGCCTACTGCTGTGTACGAGCTTTCTGTTTTTTGGGATTAACCTAGCACCAGGTTGGATAACCCCAGTATTGCCTCTAGTGCTGGCGTTTGTGCTTGGTACCTACGGCAGCCCCACCGAGCGGTTTCAGGCAATGACGGCCTTATCAATCAATTTTTTTGTCCTGACATTTTTCTTGGGTATCACCGGCTTGGGACAGAAGTTGTTTAACTGGATGCCGAGAGCGCTTAAAGGGGGCATTGTTATCGGTGCTGCGATGGCTGCGTTTAAGCGAGTATTCTTGGATGATATTGAAACCTTTCTAGCCGCGCCCGTAGCGACCAGCGTCGCTTTGGTTGTTTGTTTTCTCTTGCTGTTCTCACAGCCTGTACTGCGGTTTCGTGAGAAATACAAAATAATTGATGGGCTCGCTAACCTCGGTTTACTGCCCTGCTTGATTTTCGCTGGCGTGGTGGGCTGGTGGCTGGGCGAGCTTCAATTCACTATATCCTGGGGTTTTTTTGCACCTGAGTTTTCCTCCTTATGGGAAAAGTCATCCCCCTATTATATCGGCTGGCCAACGCTCGATATGTATATGCAAGGAATTCCCTTGTCACTTGTTGCTTACACTATGCTGTTTGGCGACATAGTAACGGGCGATGAAATTACTAAGAGTGCGCAACATACGCGCCCAGACAATCAAATTCAATTAAACCTTAAAAGAGTGCACACCTCGGTAGCTGCGCGCAATCTATTAATGGCAGTGTCTGCGCCATTTTTTAGTTCGCAAGGCGTACTGTGGGCCGGTGTGCAAGTGGTGGTAGTGCAGCGCTGGAAGCAGGGTAGCGACAAGATGGCATCTCTGATGTCGGGGATTGGTTCATATTATATTGGTGCGCCACTGGTTTTTTTCCTTTTGCCTGCCTTGTCACTGCTGACGCCATTAATGGACATTGCCCTGTCCATGACCCTAGTAATAACCGGCTATGCCTGTGCCTATGTTGCGATGGAGATACCCAAAAATGCCACTGAGCGAGGCGTGGTTTTTGCTACAGGTATGGCCTTGGTTCTTTTTGAACCTTGGCTTGCACTGTCGATAGGTTTGGCCATGAACGTTTTGTTAGTGAGTAGTGAGGCCGGAAATTTGGGGTCAGAGTAAAAACTATGCACACACAATTTGGCCTGCTTAGTTGACGCGGTTACGCAAAAAACCGATGACCAAAAATTGGCTGATGCAATTTGTGCGGACGTACAGGACTATACTATCGCTTAACTCGAGGGCTCATTTTCAATTCTAGCTTATGCGTCTACAAGCCTGCGAAATAACCCGGGCACTAACTTGGCGATGAATGCTAGTTGGCTCTTTATGAAACCACTGTGTTTAGGGAGTGAATCACTTACATTTTCTACCCTACGGTGGTAGAAAATATGAGCTGCTGGTTCCGGAAGCCGCGGCCCTGATGGGATATTTTCACTGGGGATTATGGTCAGTGCGGGGAATAATGGCAGTTCCAGTAGTTCTATTGCGGGTTTGTTGCAAGTAGCGCATTTACCTCTTTGAACCGCGGGTGGTGATTTATATTTATTAAAGCTTATTTTTTCTTTGTCCTGTATGTGCACGTCCTTAGACAAGTAAATGGTAACATCAGAATAAGCCGCATTGTTGAATTCCTGACATATTGTGCAATGACAGAACATTCGGACAAGCGGTTTGCCTTGAACCGAAAATTTACTGCTTCCGCACTCACATTGGCATTCTTGCTTAGAACTATCGTCATTCATGTGTTTCTTCCATTTTGTGGTCTTTATCCCAGCTTGGATTGGACGTCATTATATTGCCTTCGAACATACCATGAAATAGGTCTTTAGTATGCCCGCCATTTTCTTACGGGAAGTTTGGGGTCAGAGTAAAAACTCATGATCCCATCGGGAGTTTGGGGTCAGAGTAAAAACTTTTCTGAGTTTATGTACCCTACGACTAAGTGAGGAATCCAACGCGGCAACGTGCAGATACCTTCTAGTCTATGTAAGGGTATAGACAATCGACTATTTCTTGATTGTCTTAAGCGGCTTTAGTTTTCTAAAAACAGAAAAACCTTCTCAGATGGCGGTGTATTTTTCGGGTGACAGCATACCATTTGATAAAAATTCCCTTCTGGCTTAGCCGCTTTTGAACAACCTTACGCTGTGGAGCGTAACATTCCATTATCCATCGGTTAAGGATGGAGACGCCGGTTTTCTCTCGAACTAAGTTGACAGCCACATCGGTATGTCCCGCGCAGAGAATACGCTTAGGCAGCGTCTCGCCATGCTTGAAAAATAATTCGTACTCCCGGCTGTCCATAGTCCTGGTAGCGTTGGTGATAAAGATCTGGTCCTCGAAGTCTTCGTGCTGCAAAGATTTCTTTTTTGCCAGTGGATGATGGGCCGGAACAAGAAGTTTGGGGTCAGAGTAAAAACTCATGATCCCATCAAACTGCTTAATCGCCTGTTAAATATTTAATGTCTATTGAGTCATTATTTTCTATCAAATTAAACATGTTTTGTTCTACCCAGCGGTCGAAAGAACATATTTTCTCTCTTAGTTCTATTCCCATTGAAGTGAGTTCATATTCAACATGAGGGGGAATTGTCCTCATGTCTATTCGCTTGACTAGATTTGCTTCTTCAAGGCCTCGCAGCGTTTGAGTGAGCATCTTCTGGGATATCCCGTCTATTTTCCTTAATAGCTCCCCATTTCTCCATCGGCGTTCAGAAAGCGCATCAACAATCAGTAGATTCCACTTTCCCGTTAACATGCCAAGTAAATAACGTGCTGGACACTTAGAATTGAAGACATTTGGGCTTGCTTTGGATCTATCGCTGGGTAACAAGTACATAATTAGAGCTCTATTTTCATGGTAACCAAAAGGTACGTACTACTATTTTAGATCCCTCTGAAATAATATCAAGCTCGCATTGAAACATTTAGATAGAGCTTAACCTTTTAGGAGTAATATTAATGAGCTTACAAAAACGACTAGATACCTTGAAGCAAGAATTTAGTAGCAATGTGCCTGCAGAAAAATTGGCGGTAATGAATCAGGAAACAGAGAAATTAATTGCTTCTGACGTTCTGGCCAAAGCCATAAAAGTAGGTCAAACAGTACCTGATGCACGACTAACCGCGATCAATGGTGAATCAGTTACTATAGATCAGTTGATCGATAGTAAACCTCTCGTGATTAGCTTTTATCGAGGTGGTTGGTGTCCATATTGTGTGCTTGAGTTAAAAGAACTCGAAGCTGTGTCAGCTGAGATAAGAGATTTAGGGGCTAATATCATAGCGATGACTCCAGAGTCTGTTTCGAGCATTAAGCAGACAAAACAAAAAGCCGGCATATCGTTTGATGTTTTTTCAGATGATGGAAGTGGTTTTGCTAAGGAGTTAGGTCTGGTGTTTACTTTGCCAAAGTTACTACAGGATATCTATCTTACCTTTGATATTGATGTAGAGAAACATAACGGTGAATCTAAATTTGAGCTGCCAATTCCAACCACGCTAATCGTCAAACCTAATAGAGAAGTCGTCTATGTTTTTGCTGACGGCGATTATACTAAAAGATCTGAGCCCAATACGCTTCTAGATATTTTGAGAAGTTTGGGGCCAGAGTGAAAACTCAAGGGCTTACCGGAAAAAATGTAGGTTTAGCGCTACTTTTCTGGCAAGGAATGATCGTTAATGAAGTTAGGCGTAATAAGAATCAGGACTGCGCTGATGCTCGGATTTCTCACCTTAGCTCTGTTCACAACGACATGTATTCAAATACTAGCGCCGGCCGGCAAGAAAGTGCTGGTGCCGCTGACAAGTTGGAAGGCCTGAAAGGGCTTCTACAAAAAGGACTTATCAGTGAAGCTGAATAAGAAAAAACTCCTCAGTAAATACTATTGAGCCTGTAGCTAAGAGGTAAATTATTGCCATACCTGGCATGGCGATGGATAACTCCGCGCCATTGCAATTCGAACTTTTCCTATCTAGCCAACAAGCGATTGAAAGTTTTCTAGTACGCTTGGGAAAAGTCAATTTTTCTAGGGTAGAGATTGGCTAGTGAAGCCTGGAAGGTCGGGGTTAAATATTATGAGCGCAGATAATTGTGGCTGGGTGCTAATGCTCAATCATCCAGTTTGATGCTAACTGCATAGTAATCAAATAAGCGGTAAGGGTAATAGATATTATTTTATTAGCATCGATCGCTTATAAGACCATTCTATCATCGTGCCTTCCCGAGCTGCAGCGGTGCATAGTTTTTCAGCAATGGGTTTTATTCCAACGCGACCCAAGTCAAGCCTGTCTGCATCCCAGCAAGTGAGAACGGTAGGGTTTCCCTGTGTGCTACCGAGGCTGTGTCCTTCGCACGCTTTTATCAAGCAGCGCAGCTGTGTTTGAGTTAAACCGAAAAACTCAGAATTAATTTGTACCGCCAAATCGGCTGCGCGAGGCCCGTGATCTGGGTCGCTGCCATCAGAACGTCTCTCAACGTCGTGAACGAACGCAAAAATTTCTACTACCTTGGGGTCGGCACCTGTTTGCTCTGCCAGCAGCAAACCGTTAGCGCGCACTCGAGCCCAGTGGGAAGCACCGTGAATTCCACCCCAATCTAACGCAAAGTGGGTTCGAAGAAATTCAACATAAGCGTGTGAAATCATTGAAGTGTTTTCAGCCATCTGTTTCGCTCAAGTCAGTTACTAAGGATCACGATTGGCTTTGCTCGTACATGCATGGGTGTATCGAGCTCTATAGATAATTAGTTGAGCCAGTCAGAATCTACAATTCTAATACAAAGATACAGCATATTGATTCAATCTCAACTGCGTAGCTAATCGCTTTATAGTCTGCAGCGCCCTTTGGGCATGCATTGAGATTCAATACCGATTTTGTTGGTGTCTGCATGAAAAAGCGACACTGTTCAAATAGACACTGTCGAACTTGGCGAGGTAATTCTGTATCTTCCATACTGCCTTCAGATAGTGAGGCATCGGAAAGTAGGGATTAGACGCGCAAAGGAGAGTGTATCATGGACACGGCACTAAGCTTTATTTACGAGTATGGTAAAAGGAAAGTTGAGGCTAGGTTAGATATCAGTGCCCTTGAGGCGCTGGCAAGGGACTCAGTGCATGGCCTTCGGGTATACGAGCTGATGTCAATTCATCGCTTAGCTGATTTGTATCCGTTTATAAGAGTTACGTTGGTGGTTTGTGAAAATATCGCATTGACGTCGAGTAAGTTCGTAGAAAAATATAACCCGACCAATAAAGAAAAGTCATTGAGTCCTGGGGATACCCTCTCATTCAGACGATGGCATGCGGCGTTTTCCTTATACGATGAATCTCCCTTTTCTGATGCATGGCAGAGCTATGTACATGAAGGCCTCGAGTGTTGGCGCTGGTTGCTTGATCACCTAACGTGGGTTCAAGAGCAGCAAAAACAGTTGTTGTCTATTGAGAACCCGCTTGTCCAGTATGAGTTAAACATTATTCAGAATAACGACCATCCCTGGCAGCTGGTGAGTGATCCAATGGGATGGGAGGTCTCGCCCGATACACCCACAAACTTTTATGATGTGGACCGGAATGGCTTGGATGTTTTAGCGGGCGTGCTTAACACAGACCCGGAAGTTCAATCGATTTGCGTGAGAGGTGCAGGCCGGTTTCAGCTGATAGAAATGCTGTGTTGTGTGAAGCTGGCGCGGCAAGCCTGTGGCAAAGACTTGGTCATTAATGTATTGGCGGGGGGCGAGTGTATCGCAGAGGGTGGTAGTAGCGCTCAGTGGAGTGATGATTTGGTGGTGTGGTATAGCGAGGGTGTTGGGAGGGGGGAGATGTTTATACAGGATGGAGAGGCCTGTTTGGGTGGCACGCGTCCCCAGCAAATGGTCGGCCACGGTAGCTATCGCTATTTGCTGCTGCTAGGTGAATTCGATATTGATTTCTCGGAATCGGCTTATGACTGGGAGCGGGGCGCGGGTTTTGCTCTTGGTTCCCGTATGAGCAAGACTGAAAAGTCGGTTTTATGAGGTCCAAGGCTCGCCTATTTTGAGCGATGTTATTTGTTTGTTGTGTAGTATGAGGCCATTAGTTAGCCCTACAACAGTTAAGCCGCACCAGTCTTCACGCTCCCGCTCTATTTAACTTTTATTACACTGGGAAGTTTTAATTGAGGGTAATCAGCGAAGGATTCGTACCTCAAGCCCACTCAACAAACTCCAGACACAAAAAACCCCTGACGAATCAAGGGTTTCAGTAGGATTTGGTGGAGGCGGGGGGATTTGAACCCCAATTTTCTTTAATCATTTCAGTTGCTTAGTCGTCATGGTGTCGAAACGGTGTCTTTAAAACTCTTTATAGGATTCTTTCGCAAAGAGTAGGGTTTGGTTGAATTACTTCAATCATAGCAATTTTATCTTTTTTACCCTCTTTGCAAACTCTGTCAGAGCAAGCCTCTCCAATATTAAAGAATTTCGGAATGCTCCATTTCCATTCAGTTTGACTGATATTTTGACAAACTGACATTACTCAATTTCTCCATAAGGCCAGTTTTGTCTTATTACCTGTTGCGGAAGTTTATTTAAGACTTTTAAGGTAAAGTCTATATCATCATCTTTTAATGCATTCAGTGCATATGCTCTAAGAAGTGTTTGCAAAGCTTTCCCAAACATTGGTGGATCTAACATTTCACCCTCAAATTTAATTGCGCCGCCCTCAAGTGCGTCGGCCTCTATTGCTGCTTTTAAAATCCTTATTTTAAGTTTTATATCTGTAGGTGATGGAGTGTAAGCAACCTTACAAAGATGGATATGTCCTGGATGAATAACTTGCTTACCTGTGAGGCCCAATTCTCTCTCTCTTACGGCATGCTTGTATACTATTCTTGACTCATCGTCACCGTGTAAATCCAACCAACGCCTAACATCGTGCGGTTCTAAAAAATTACTTGGCATGACTGTTTGACCAATCAAGGTTTCAACTCCACCAATTACACCCTTACCAGAAATTCTTGCTTCAAACATAAGCTCATTCAAAAAGAAATTAAGTTCATCAATCCATCCTATTGGGGTGATGTTTATCCCCATCGCCTTTGAGAAGTCATGAATCCCAAAAACCACGTGCTTTACTGAAGGGAATGACATGAGATCAGTTGCAATTTTCAAAGATTTTGGATGCTCGATAATAGGCTGTATTGAAATTTTTTCATTAAGGTCAACAAGGTTACTTGAAAGATCTCTTATCTCTGCTGCACCATAAACCTCGCCGGCTTTT
>ENA-OSET01003237-OSET01003237.1-sediment-metagenome-genome-assembly--contig:-NODE-3237-length-15132-cov-5.384391_pt1 | contig 15132 bp, 15 predicted proteins | sample MGYA00237882_ERZ534229 | MGnify/ENA primary metagenome ERZ534229 (study PRJEB26408, sample SAMN06266212) | sediment metagenome | isolation source: Hudson Canyon methane seep mesocosm | place... | reverse complement strand
GCCACGGAGTTAGCTATCAAAGCCTTGCGCCAGCGGGCACTTGACGGCGAAGATTTTGCAGAGCTAGCACGGGAGCACTCCGAAGATATAGGTTCTGCTACCGAGGGTGGCGATCTGGGATGGACGAGCCCGGGACAGATGGTTCCTGTTTTTCAAAGCAATATGGAACTCACAGAAGACGGTAATTTAAGCGCGGTGTTTCGCAGCCAGTACGGCTGGCATGTTTTGCGGGTTGCCGAACGTCGCCAGGAAGACATTACCGATCGACTCCGCGACAACATGGCACATAGCTTCATTCATAAGCGTAAGTATGACGACGAGCTACAGGCCTGGTTGCAAAAAATTCGCGACGAAGCTTATGTCGATATCAAATAAAGCGCTTGCCACTCACCAAAATATCGCTTCTAGCTGTCAATTACATGCGCAAAAACTATCGGTGTTAATGCGCATGTCATTGTATAGGGTCCAACCGGATTTATGACTACCCTTCGAATAGCTATCACTCCTGGAGAACCGGCCGGAATTGGCCCCGATTTATTGATACAACTAGCTCAACAGCTTACAAACACCCCTCAACATGTGGAACTGGTCATTATCGCCGACCCGCAATTATTAACGCAAAGAGCGGCACAAATAAAACTGCCCGCAACCATAAGAATTTTCGACCCCGACCTTCCACCACAAAATGCCAAAAAATCAGAACTCTGTGTGTGGCCAATCGAACTACAGGACAGCTGCACAGCGGGTGCACTCAACAAGGATAACGCCCACTACGTGTTAGCGACGCTCGACCGGGCAATCGAAGGTTGTGCAACAGGGCTATTTGATGCCATGGTGACCGCCCCAGTGCAAAAAAGTATTATCAACGATGCCGGCATTACATTTAGCGGGCACACCGAATATTTAGCTGAAAAAACACAGACCGAGCAAGTTGTCATGATGTTGGCCGCAGACGACTTACGGGTAGCTTTAGTGACAACGCACCTGCCCCTGTCACAGGTTCCGGAGAACATCACGGCGGCGCAAATCGACAAAATCGTGCGTATTTTACATCGAGATTTACAACTTTCTTTTGGCCTGCAGTCTCCACGAATCTGTGTATTAGGCTTAAACCCGCATGCCGGCGAAGGTGGGCATATGGGCAGGGAAGAAATCGATCATATTATCCCTGCGGTCGAGAAGTTAAAAACCGAAGGCTTTATATTGGATGGCCCCCTGCCTGCCGACACCGCTTTCACCGAGAAACACTTAAAAAATTGCGATGCAGTGTTAGCCATGTATCACGATCAAGGTCTACCCGTCTTAAAATATAAAGGCTTCGGCAATGCAGTGAATGTAACCTTAGGTTTGCCTATTGTTCGAACGTCTGTCGATCACGGCACAGCCCTCGACATGGCTGGAACCGGAAAAGCTAACACGGGAAGCCTGCAAACGGCTATCGACACAGCCGTCACGATGGCAAAACACAGAAAGAGTAGCCGATGAGCCAATATAAACCGAATTCACGTACGCCAAAAGATCAAGAGGCAGGTCATCGCGCCCGCAAACGTTTTGGCCAGAATTTTTTACAGGACGCGGGAATAATACACAGGATAGCAAGATCGATCGGCGCGTCCAAACACGATCATGTCGTTGAGATTGGCCCCGGCCAGGGAGCTTTGACCAGCGACATCCTCGCTAGTGGTTGCCTGCTAAACGCGGTAGAACTCGACCGAGATTTAATTCCATTACTAGAACAGCGCTTTTCAGGAGAGCCTCAGTTTCACCTGCAACAGGGGGATGCGCTGACTTTTGACTTTTCATCTTTACAACAAAACGACGAAAAACTTCGCATCGTCGGCAACCTTCCTTACAATATTTCGACACCACTGATTTTCCACTTGCTAAGCCAGCAGCAACTCATTCACGACATGCATTTTATGCTACAGCTGGAAGTCGTCAACCGATTAGCGGCATCTCCACGTAGCAAAAATTACGGACGACTCAGCGTTATGACACAATATTATTGTGATGTTGCATCACTTTTTGAAGTTCCGCCAGAGGCATTTAGTCCACGTCCTAAAGTGCAGTCTGCGATTGTTAGGCTGATTCCCCACGCGGTTCTACCACACCCTGCGGATAATTTAGAGACGCTACAATCCCTTTTGCGTACCGCCTTTAACCAGCGCCGCAAGACACTGCGTAATTCACTAAAAGAAGTTGTTAGTCAAGGGCAACTGGAATCACTTGAAATAAACCCAGGAGATAGGCCCGAAACACTCAGCATCGCGCAATTTGTAGCGATAAGTAATGAAGTCAATGCCACGACGAATAAAGATCAGGCAGAATAATGACTCGTTATGCCGTCGGTGATATCCAAGGCTGCCTGACCCCGCTCCGATGCCTTTTGGACGACGTTTCTTTCGATAGGCGAACCGATGAACTTTGGGTGGTCGGTGACTTAATAAACCGAGGGCCGGACTCTCTCGGCACGATACGATTTCTTAAGCAGCTTGGCAATAGCGCGCGGATCGTGCTCGGTAATCACGACCTGCATTTTCTTGCAGTAGCATTCAACACCACACCAGCAGGCAAACACGATACCTTTGACGACATCCTTAGGGCGGAAGATTGCGAGGAAATTGTGCAATGGCTATTGCAACAGCCACTCATCTATAGCGACCCTAGCGGCGACTACACAATGGTTCACGCCGGGATTCCGCCAATGTGGGATATTAGTGAAGCCACCGGCTATGCTGAAGAAGTTCAGTCAACACTAAAAAGCAGCCATGCTATTAACTATTTCAAAAATATGTACGGCAACAAACCCAATAATTGGGACGACAACTTTTCCGGCTACGGGAGACTGCGAGTGATAACAAACTACTTTACCCGTATGCGTTTTTGCACAGCTGACGGTGTTCTGGATTTTAAGAACAAGGAAGCCGAGCACCCAAATTCTGAGTTTGCTCCCTGGTACTCCTTTCCCGATAGACGAACACGGCAGGATAAGATTATCTTTGGGCACTGGGCAAACCTGCAAGGCGAAACTAACACCGAGAACGTATTTGCACTGGATACAGGCTGTGTGTGGGGCAGATCATTAACGCTTTACAACCTAGACAAGCAAAAATATCACCATTGCGAGTGCTCCTAAATACTGCCACTGGCCATTTAAACTTCCTTATTCCCAATAGAATACTTAAGGCAACAGGCTGACAAGCCCTGTTATACTAAAACCACTATTTTAAAACACTTAACTCCTATGAAAACATATCTGGTCGGCGGCGCGGTACGTGATAAATTATTGGGATACCCTTACCACGAACGCGACTGGGTCGTAGTCGGGTCCAGCGAAAAACAACTTCTTGGCGAGGGATATACGCCCGTCGGCAAAGACTTTCCAGTATTCTTACACCCGCAGACGAAAGAGGAATATGCGCTCGCTCGCACTGAGCGAAAGTCGGGCAAGGGCTACAAAGGTTTCAATTGTTATGCTGAAGCAGACGTCACACTGGAAGAAGATCTATTACGCCGCGATTTAACCATCAATGCTATTGCAGAAAGCGCTGCCGGAGAAATCATTGATCCTTATCGGGGACAAGCCGATTTACAAAACAAAATACTGCGGCATGTATCTGATGCTTTTACAGAGGACCCCCTACGGGTTTTAAGATTAGCTCGCTTCCTCGCACGCTACGCCCACCTCGGCTTTGTGATCGCTGATGAAACTATAAAACTAACCCAGGTCATTAGCCAAAGTGGCGAATTGCAAACTTTGCCTGCCGAACGGCTCTGGAAAGAACTCGAAAAAGCACTGCAGACGCGCTCCCCTGAATACTTCTTTTACGGGATGGAAAAAATGGGCGCAAGTAAAATTTTACTGCCGGAGCTGACACCGATAGACGAAAGAACCGTCGCAGTTTTGCAAAAGTCTGTCGACCTAGGCCATCCAGCGCCAATCAACTTTGCACTGCTGTTCTTCAATAAAAACCTGAACAAAACAACCAGTTTTTGCGAGCGATTAAAGTGCCCCAGGGAATACAGGGAGTTGGCATCAATCGTTTGTGAGCACTCATCGCTATTCATCCAAACATTCGATTCCGGACAAATACTAAACCTACTGGAACGTCTGGACGCGTTCAGAAAAGAACAACGATTTGAACAATATCTTACTTGTTGCGAGCTGATATACGACACGGTCAACCGAAGCGAACAACTGCGCGCAGCGTTGGTCCTGTGTCGATCAATCGATGCCAAAGCTTTTGCAGAGCAAGGCCTGAAAGGAAAAGCTATCGCCCTGGCGTTGCGAGAAAAACGCCTACAATCATTGGCAAACCTGAAGTAGAAGAGATGAAAAAAAGAAAAGTGGCCTTAATCACCGGCGCCTCAAAAAGAATTGGGGCAAGTATTGTCAGAGAGTTACACCACAGTGGCTACAACGTCATTATCCACTACGGCAGTTCTGCTGAAATAGCTCACGACCTCGCGACCAGTCTAAACCTACAGCGAGAAAACTCTGCAACTTGCCTACAGGGAGACTTACTGTCAATTGAGAGCATCGAAGCCCTTGCAAAAAAAGCAGTGTCTGCATGGGGCGGGATCAATGCCCTAGTCAATAATGCCTCAAGCTTTTATCCAACATCGATAGAGAGCGCCACCGAAAAAGATTGGGATAATCTGCTGGGCAGCAACTTAAAAGGCCCTTTTTTCTTAACCCAGCAGCTGCTAAAAACCTTAACAAGCCATCGCGGCTGCGTTGTTAACATCATCGATATTCATGCAGATAAACCACTATCGAATCATCCCATCTATTGCATGGCGAAGGCAGGGTTGGCGATGATGACCAAATCTTTGGCAAAAGATCTTGCCCCCGACATCCGCGTGAACGGTGTATCGCCTGGAGCAATACTGTGGCCGGAAACGGAAAACGAAACAAAAGAAAAGTTAGCGATACTGGAAAAAATTCCTCTAAAAAGCATCGGCGAAACCTCCGATATTGCCAACACAGTAAAGTTTCTTGTTGAGGATGCCCCGTATATTACCGGCCAGATACTGACCGTTGATGGAGGTCGTAGCTTATCAATGTAAGAGCTTAAGAATATTTGCCGCTTAATAATTTAACAGACCACTCTATTCTGGACTGGAAATCACCGACTCTTTCCACAGAAAATTGACTGGCCATAGTTTCTGTTTAACTTGGTCGTAAGCATCCCATAACTGAGCGTAGGTTTTTCCGATAGAAGGATGCTTTTGTGTCGGGGCGATATCGGTTAACGGTAAAAGAACAAAAGCATTTAGGGTGATTTCTTCACGAGGCAACTCGACGCCATCAACCACGCCAATGACATCATCGTAGGTTAAAATATCGATATCCAAGGTTCGCGGTCCAAACTTCGGGCCATCGCGACGACGACCATTATCGTGTTCGATCTGGCGTAACAGTATCGATAAGCCGGAGATGTCTAATTTGCAATTGAACCCTGCGGCAAGATTTAGAAAGTTGTCCCCCTCAAAACCGACCGACTCACTCTCATAAACGCGGGACAATACCAACTCGCCAAAATACGCCCTCAGAGCATCCAACGAGGCAGTAATATGCTGGTAACGATCTACGTTGCTGCCGATACTTACATAAACCCGAGCCACAAAATTTTCCTCTAAAAGTATGTTCGATGCTTTCTGACTTAAACTAGAATTGGCTATAAAAAATGGGTGCGGTAGATAATATGCACCCACCCCCACACCGTATCATTGCGACTCACGACTCTTTAATTCCTCGCTCAATGATAACACCAACATCTTGAGAGCCTCGAACCGCCCCGGGCTTACTTAAACGTAATCGCAACCACGGCACAGAAAATTCATCGAGAATAATGGCTGCGCACTTTTCAGCCATCGTCTCGACCAGCAAAAATTCACTCTCGCCAATAAAAGCAATCATGCGCTTTGCCACAGCTTTGTAATTAAGCGTATCTTCAATGTTATCCGTCTCTGCTGCGCGCCGGATATCGTGGGCCATTTCCACATCAAGACTTATCGTTTGTTTTATTTCGCGCTCCCAGTCATAAATCCCAATGACCGTTTCAATCTTTAAATCTCGAATGTAAACGATATCCATGAATATGTTGTCTCTCTTCTTGATTGAGTTATTACAGACTGTGACCGATGATCGTACTTATATTGGTTTGAGCTGGTCCATTGGCCAACGTGGATACGCGTTCACCGATAAACTATCACTTTGACCGGCCATTAAACGCTGGCACCCAGCATACGCAATCATAGCGCCATTGTCCGTACAAAATTCTGGCCGCGCATAGAAAGCAGTCGCACCGACTTTAGCAAGAGTAGTATTTAATTTTTCTCGCAAGCTATGGTTTGCACTGACCCCACCGGCCACGACTAGGCGACTCATCGATTCCTGTTTTAATGCCCGCCGACATTTAATTACCAAAGTGTCGACCACAGCGGTTTGAAAAGCCAGAGCAATGTCAGCCCGCAATTGCTCACTAAGACTACCATCACTATTTTTGTGTTTTTGTACCGTATTTAAAGTAAATGTTTTCAGGCCGCTAAAACTAAAATCGAGACCGGGATGTTTTACCATCGGCCTGGGAAAGACAAAACGATCAGCTTCACCGCTTTCTGCCAGCTTAGCTACCTGGGGCCCACCCGGATAAGCTAAACCTAACATTTTTGCCACCTTGTCAAATGCCTCTCCCGCTGCATCATCTAAAGATTCACCCAACAGCCGATAGGCTCCAATTCCGTCGACACCAACCAACTGGGTGTGCCCTCCGGATACTAATAAAGCAACGAACGGAAATTCAGGAGGGTTATCTTCTAACATCGGTGCCAACAGGTGCCCTTCCATATGATGAATGCCGATGCCGGGCACACCAAGGGAAAAAGCCAAAGAGCGGCCGATCATCGCCCCCACCATCAGTGCGCCCACCAATCCAGGGCCGGTTGTGTAAGCGATTCCCTCCAACTGCTGGCGTTTCAAACCTGCCTGCTGTAATACTTGTTCAATTAACGGTAGTGTTTTTCGGATATGGTCGCGGGACGCCAATTCTGGAACAACGCCGCCGTACTCAGCATGCAGTTCTACCTGACTATAAAGAGCCTCAGCTAAAAGGCCCTTATCACTATCATAAATTGCAACACCCGTTTCATCACAGGATGTCTCGATACCCAAAATACGCATTTTTAGTCCGGCTTACGTGTGGACGAGCCTCCCTTATAGAGGGCTCACTGTATTCGGCGCATGATACTTGTTGGACGGCCGACAGGCTAGTCATTTAGAAATGCACCGCCGCCGAAAGCTACGCTTTAATTTCGCAATTATTGCGTTTTTGCCGCTTGGTAGCTTTGCATTTTGTACTTTGACAGTTTACAATGCCCGCCCCTTGCGATTGGTGCCTGTCAGAGAATGTTTTTTCAGGCTAGATAATCGTAAAAACACCCTTAATATAGACCACATATACATAGGTAGGCCAAATGCCTTCAGTTAAGTTAAAAGATAACGAGCCTTTTGATATCGCTCTTCGACGCTTTAAACGTTCTTGTGAAAAAGCCGGTGTTCTAGCCGAAGTGCGTCGCCGTGAATTTTACGAAAAGCCAACGTCAATTCGTAAGCGTAAAGCCGCAGCTGCCGTTAAGCGTCACGCCAAAAAAGTTTCTCGCGAGACTCGCAAGCAAAATCGCCTTTACTAATTTTTTCGTCTGAATTAGCGTTTGTTCTATTTTTATTCCGGAGCTTTAGTTTATGTCCGATGATACATTGAAAGCCCGGATAAAAGTAGAAATGAAAGAGGCCATGAGAGCCAAAGACAAACCACGTCTTGGCACTATCAGGCTTATTCAGGCTGAAATTAAGCGCATCGAAGTTGATGAACGCATCGAAGTTGATGATGCGCGGCTTTTGGTCGTGCTCGACAAGATGAGCAAGCAGCGCCGCGATTCGATAAAGCAATTTACAGACGCGGGCCGAACAGAACTAGCTGATATCGAAGCTGCAGAAATTTCAATCATTCAGGAGTTTCTTCCAGCCCAGCTTAGCGACGAAGAGTTAGCCACATTAGTAGCAGAAGCTGTTAGCAGTACCGGCGCCCAATCCATGAAGGATATGGGAAAAGTCATGGGAATTCTCAAACCCCAACTGCAAGGCCGTGCCGACATGGGCGAAGTGAGCAAGAAAATTAAAGCCGCTTTTAGCTAATCATCAAGCCGACCCAAAAGCCTTACTGACCTATAGCAACCCCCTCCTTGCTCTCCGTTTTCTGTATTGAATTTTTCATAGTAAATCGGCGCCAGAAAACATACACTCTGACGTAATCTCAATCGCTGAAAATCCAGAACTGCTTCTATGTCAGGCCGCATACCCCAATACTTTATCGATGATTTACTTGATCGTCTTGATATCGTTGAAGTTATAGACAGGCGCGTCCCCTTAAAAAAGAGCGGGCGAAATTACACTGCCTGCTGCCCATTCCACGACGAAAAAACCCCGTCCTTTAGCGTTAACCAGGAAAAGCAGTTTTATCACTGCTTTGGTTGTGGCGCAGCAGGTAACGCCATTGGGTTTTTGATGGATTACGAACGCCAGGACTTCCCCCGTGCCATCGAAAGTCTGGCGGACTCCGCAGGCTTGGAAGTGCCTCGTGAAGCCTCGGTTTTTCATGAAGACACTCAAAACAAAAAAAACATTTATACGATTCTTGAAAAAGCAGCAGACTACTATCGCGACCAACTCAAAAAGCACCCCAACAAACAGATTGCCATTGGCTACCTAAAAAATCGTGGCCTGAGCGGAGAAATCACCCGTGACTTTGATATTGGATATGCACCTCCGGGATGGGACAATCTGCTGAAAGCACTCGGTAACAGCCAGGAAGATCGTCAACTATTGATTGACGGCGGCATGCTGATTGAAAAGGAAGGCGAAAACAAACTGTACGACCGCTTTCGCGACCGCATTATATTTCCGATCAGAGACAATAGAGGGCGAGTTATTGCCTTCGGTGGTCGGGTACTGGGAGACGACAAACCCAAATATCTGAACTCTCCAGAAACACCCATATTCCATAAAAGCAAGGAGCTTTACGGTTTATACCAGTCCCGTAAATCAAACCGCCAACTGCTTCGACTTCTAATCGTTGAAGGGTATATGGACGTTGTGGCACTCGCCCAGCATGGTATTACCTGGTCTGCGGCGACCCTTGGTACTGCCACCAGCACCGAGCACTTAGTTCGTGTCTTTCGCCAATGTCCTGAAGTTGTGTTTTGTTTTGACGGCGACGAAGCGGGCAGAAAAGCTGCAGTCAGAGCCCTAGAGTCAGCACTTCCCGCTATGGAAGACGGAAGGCTGGCAAGATTCTTATTTTTGCCCCAAGGGGAAGACCCCGACAGCATGGTCAGGCGTATTGGCGCAACGGACTTTACCCGGCTCGTCAATAAGGCGGTTCCACTCGAAGATTATTTGTTCGATTCACAAAGCGCAAACCTAAACCTCGAGACTCTTGATGGCCGCGCGAGATTAAGCACTCTAGCCGCACCACTCATTAACAAGTTACCCGATGGCGTTTTTAAAAAGCTGATGATGAAGTCGTTAGCAGAACGATCAGGCCTAACCGTAGACGACCTTTCAGACATTTTAGCGAGCCATCAAGCGAAGCCCTCCGAGGACAAAAAACCCGCAACGAACAACGCCCACGATAATCAACCGGTAGCGCAACCCAGAAAAAGGCAGGCTCAGCAAAACGAAGCAGAAAGCACCCGAAACCCCGTACTCTATGCCATAGCGCTCTTACTCCACGAACCAAAAGCAGCCTCTCACATCGAGACACGGTACGATCTGAGTACCCACAAAGATCCGAGAGCGCCCCTGCTCAGCGCCATGCTGGATCTACTGCATAAAAGACCTGATTCGACGCCAGCAATGCTAATCGGCCACTGGTATGGAGAACCCTGGGGCGAAGTACTGCAACAGTTATTACAATTTGATCAAATAATACCGGGTGACGACATCAACCAGGAATTGACTGATACATTGGAATTACTGGAACGACAGAAAATTAACGAACAACTCGACGGAGAACTTAGCTCGTTTATCGAAAAAGGCTTGAATCAATTAAACGATACGGAAAAGCTGCGTTTCAACGAACTATTTCAAGAGAAACAACGAATCAACAATAAACAAAGCCAAAATTAGCCTAATTCGCTTCTGAGCTTAGTGAATTCTTGGTAACTACCCCTTATCCACCTAGCGATTAGTTTGTCTATCGACTATAATGTCGGGCTAACTTTCGAATCAGCGCAACGGTGACAGACCTATTATGAGTGAAACCGATAAGCAACAGTCTCTTCTTAAAACCCTCATCAGTAAGGGGAAAGAGCAGGGTTATCTTACCTATGCCGAGGTGAACGACCACCTCCCCCAAGATATATCAGATCCAGACCAAGTAGAAGACATCATTCAGATGATCAATGACCTGGGCATTCAAGTGTTTGAAAAAGCACCCGATGCAGACGATTTGCTACTCGCAGAAGGTGACGATTCACCCGATGATATTGCAGCTGCTGAAGCGGCCGCAGCACTGGCAGCAGTCGAAACAGAAGCCGGCCGAACAACCGACCCGGTACGTATGTATATGCGGGAAATGGGTACGGTCCAGCTCCTGACACGTGAAGGCGAGATATCAATAGCCAAGAGAATCGAAGAAGGTATTCGAGACGTAATGTCTTCTCTCGCTTACTACCCTGGTGCGGTTCAGAATATTCTCGACGAGTATGATTTGGTCGCAACTGAGGAACGTAAACTCGGCGACACACTCATTGGTTATCTAAATCCTGAAGACGTTGTTCCTCCGGCAGCACAACAAGCGGCCGCGGCCGCCCAGCAAGACAACAACGACGACGACGACGAAGATGAAACACCTTCTGGCCCGGATCCAGAAGAAGCCAAAAAGCGCTTTACGACCATACGCAAGCAACTCAATAAATTTGAAAAAGCCGTTGAGGCCCATGGCCAGGTCAGCAAAGAAGCAGCCAAAGAATTACAAAAATTGGCCGATGTTTTTAAATTCCTGAAATTAACACCCAGAGTTTATGATCCGCTGGTTATTCGCGTTCGCTCAAAACTTAATGTCATTCGTGAAAACGAACGAATAATTATGGGCTACTGTGTTCGCCAGGCAAAAATCTCGAGAAAAGAGTTTGTTAAATCTTTTCAAGGCAATGAATCAAACCTCGAATGGATCGAAGAAATCATCGCAGCCCATCAAGATTCAGCACCCATGCTTGAAGAAGGCCGTGAAATCATTCTGCGCTCACAACGAAAAATTGCTGCGTTAGAAGTACAAACTGATTTAACCATTACCGACATCAAAGAAATTAATCGTCGTATGTCGATAGGTGAAGCCCGCGCACGCCGAGCGAAAAAGGAAATGGTCGAGGCGAACTTACGTCTTGTTATATCCATTGCTAAAAAATATACCAACCGCGGCCTACAATTTCTCGACCTGATACAGGAAGGGAATATTGGTTTGATGAAGGCGGTCGACAAATTCGAATACCGTCGCGGTTACAAATTTTCTACCTACGCCACATGGTGGATCCGACAGGCGATCACGCGATCAATTGCCGATCAGGCAAGAACTATTCGTATACCCGTACATATGATTGAAACGATTAACAAACTCAATCGTATTTCACGCCAGATGCTTCAGGAAATGGGTCGTGAACCCACTCCAGAAGAGCTTGGTGAACGAATGGAAATGCCGGAAGATAAGGTTCGTAAGGTCTTGAAAATAGCCAAAGAACCTATTTCAATGGAAACACCGATCGGCGACGATGAAGATTCGCACTTAGGTGACTTCATTGAGGATGGTACCATTGCACAACCGGTAGACTCCGCAACCGGGCAAGGCTTGCAAGAAGCAACCAAGAGCGTGCTCGGCGGCCTAACCGCACGAGAAGCCAAAGTGCTTCGTATGCGTTTTGGCATCGACATGAATACCGATCACACGCTGGAAGAAGTCGGCAAGCAATTTGATGTAACTCGTGAGAGGATTCGTCAAATAGAAGCGAAGGCATTGCGCAAGCTTCGTCACCCTTCTCGCTCCGATCATTTACGCAGCTTTTTAGAAGAGTAAACGTTTTAGACTCTCGTCAAAAAGGTCAGCTTATGCTGGCCTTTTTTTATGCGTCACTTTTTCTTTCGCAATCATTCACTCCGACAACACCACCATCCGCAAAATTAAAGAAATTTTAGGTTTATAAAAGCGCTTTTTCACCCTACACTTCGTGAGCCCAGAAAATTTAATACTAATAAATAATCGCAATCATCAAAGAATGGAGATCAATCATGACTGTATATGATGACAACAGCAGCTCTATTGGCAACACCCCCCTAGTAAGAATAAACAGAATCGGCGATGGTAATATTTTCGTAAAAGTCGAAAGTCGCAATCCTGCCAATTCTGTTAAGTGCCGAATTGGCACTAACATGATTTTAGCCGCAGAAAGAGATGGCACGCTAAAACCCGGTATGGAAATCGTAGAGCCCACCAGTGGTAACACCGGTATTGCGCTGGCTTTTGTCGGAGCGGCCAAAGGCTATCCAGTAACCTTGGTTATGCCCCACACGATGAGCTTGGAACGCCGCCAACTAATGAAAGCCCTGGGTGCGAATATTATTATTACAGACGCCGCCAAGGGCATTAAATTGTGCATAGAAACAGCTGAAAACAGAGTTGCAGAAGCACCCGACAAGCGCTGGATGCCCAGCCAGTTCGATAACCCCGCCAACCCCGAAATCCATGAGAAAACGACCGGCCCCGAAATATGGAATGATACCGACGGCAGAATCGACGTACTGGTCAGTGGCGTTGGTACCGGCGGTACTCTCACCGGCATCTCGCGCTACATTAAAAACACTCAGGGCAAAGCAATCACCTCGGTCGCCGTTGAACCCAATAGCACTACGATGATCACAGCAGCAAAAGCGGGCGAAGAACCCGTTCATGCTCCCCATAAAGTGCAAGGTATCGGCGCCGGTTTTGTGCCCGCAAACCTCGATTTAACAATGGTCGATCAAGTCGAACAAGTCAGCGACGAAGAAGCCATGGAATACGCACACCGCTTAATGCAGGAGGAAGGCATACTGGCCGGAATATCCAGTGGAGCCGCCATGGCTATAGCCGACAGAGTTTCAAAACAGCCAGAACACAAAGGGAAAACCATCGTTGCCATACTTCCAGACTCTGGCGAACGCTATTTATCGACCGCTTTATTCGCCGGACAGTTCAGCGACAACGAAACAGTACAATAAACAGCAACTTAGGGCTGGAAACTCAACGCGCGGCGCTTTATAATGCGCCGCGCCTACAACGGCACAGATGATTTAAATTTTCAGTTTTAGGGCCTTTAGCTCAGTTGGTTAGAGCATCCGACTCATAATCGGCAGGTCCCCAGTTCAAATCTGGGAAGGCCCACCACTTTTCTTATAGATCAATGACTTACGTCTTTTAGAGCGTCCGACTAGGGAAGTCGGGCTGCCTCAATTCCAGAGACAAAGAGAACAATGGTCCTCCCTTCCTATACTCCCGGTTTCAAAGACTTTTATCTATAAAAGGTATTCTCAATGACCACCCAAATTCCAGCGAATATTCAAACAACAACCATCCAACTCCCCAATATTACCATCGCCGGAAAATTATGGGGCGAAGAAGACGGTGAAAAAGCCATCGCGCTTCACGGTTGGTATGACAATGCCAATACTTTTGACTGGCTCGGCCCTCGTTTGGACAACATGCAGATCTTTGCAATGGATTTGGCTGGCCACGGTTTTTCCGGGCATCGCCGTAATTTGGAAGTACAGCGGGGTGACGGCGATATGGCCGACGTCTTAGGGGTTGCCGATGCATTAGGTTGGGACAAATTCACACTTATCGGCCACTCTATGGGTGCCGAAATCGCGGGCGCTATGACAGCAATGTTTCCAGAACGTGTGCAGCGTTTAATCTGTCTGGACGGCTTTGTCGGTGCAACCACCTCGAGTCGCACATTGCGCCACTTCAGACGCGCCACACTTGCCACTATGAAACAACCCACCACACCACGGGTTTACGCATCCTTAGACGACATGACGGAACGCTTGTCCGAAGTTATGAAAATCACAATTGAAGAAGCCGTTGTTCTCATGGAGCGCGGTGTTAAAAAAGTCGAAGGGGGATTTACGTGGCGTTCAGACAGCCGGACAAAGGACACTGGGCCGTTGGAAATGAATTCACGTCAATTTGAGGCTCTTTTGGATGCGATTAAAGCACCGTCTTTGATCATCCGCGCGGAAGGTAGCGCACGCTTTGAATATACCTTCAAACTTCTGACCGAAAAGCCATGCCCCGATAACGTTGAATTAACCTTCCTTCCCGGCGGTCATCATTTGCATTTGTCTAAATATGTCGATGGCGTTGCTGATACCATAAAGAAATTTTGCGAGCGTACACCTGCATTCACTTGCGAATATGAAGTGGACTAAAACTTTATGAGCGATCAACCAGCTCTTATCCAACTGGACAATATCACCATCGCCGGAAAATGGTGGGGCAACCCAGAAGGTGAAAAGACAATCGCATTACATGGTTGGTTCGATAATGTGAACAGTTATGATTGGCTTGCTCCCCTACTGACAGACATGCATATTTTTTGCGATGGATTTAGCAGGACGCGGATTAACCGGTCATCGACGGTCAAACGAGCCGCAAAGAGGAATTGGCGACGCAGCAGACGTTTTAGCTGAGTATTAGAAGAACAAACGCCCCATTCAAGCGCTAACATACTCTACGTGGCAGGCTAGTGCTAGGCATTTATCGAGATGAAGTGCGTCGCTAGCGGTATCGCAAAATTAACTTTCTCAAGCCAGATAACTCAGCGCCGACCAAGTGCCTGCCGAGATTAAACAGATTCTGCACTGCCGCATGACCACCCAAAAATCGCTGCGCATGTCTAACTGATTTAAACTTTCGCATGCCCCGCTCACGAACCCTTGTTGCTTCATGTGAGTGCTCTGCAACCAACCCCAGTGAACAGATCCACATCCTGGAGATCATTGGCTTACAGATTTGGGTGGGCGCTTTTGCCATGGAATCG
>ENA-OSET01003235-OSET01003235.1-sediment-metagenome-genome-assembly--contig:-NODE-3235-length-15132-cov-26.799070_pt1 | contig 15132 bp, 17 predicted proteins | sample MGYA00237882_ERZ534229 | MGnify/ENA primary metagenome ERZ534229 (study PRJEB26408, sample SAMN06266212) | sediment metagenome | isolation source: Hudson Canyon methane seep mesocosm | place... | reverse complement strand
GTTTGACTACCGTAATTGATTTAGATCAAGTAGCTACCACTTGTGGCTAAAACTCAATGAAATATTACGCTCCGGTCTAGTTAAAGACTGAATAACAGAATCATATTGATCACTCGTTAAGTTCATAACATCTTGCCAACGCCAATATTCTTTATTGGTCAAATTAAAGACACCAAACCGAAGATCACTGTTCTTTGTGATCTGATAATGTGCCAACAAATCAAAGATGGCTGAGCCCGCCGGTTTAATAAATTCATTATCTCCCTTAACTTTTGAGTCATCAACCCGTGTTTTGGCTTTTGTTAATGTATTAATCAAATTAAGTTGCCATTTTTTATCTGAACTCTGCCAGCCAAGATTAATAATGGCTTGAGCAGGAGCTATAGAATTAATTGGCTGGTCGGTATCTAAATCATTACCTTCTGTCACGGCTAAATTAGTCGCTAATGTCCATCCAGATAAACTTTCAGACCAACGCTGTAATCCTATTTGATAACTTAATTCAGCCCCATAAATTTCAGCATTGGTTAAATTTCGTGATTGAAATGAAAGTTTAGTAAGAGTCGGATCTGTTGTATCTGTCGCAACTAAATCTCTCGAAAGAATAAAATCCTTATATCGAGTATAAAATAAAGAAACACTCATATGTTGACCAGCTTTCCCCTGTCTGAAGCCTATTTCAAAACCATCTGATGTCTCAGACTTCAGATCTGGATTGGGTATCGCTTGCACCTGTGTATCAGGAAATGGACCTCTGCCAGGATGCAACTGATTAAGAGCAATATTAGCATCCTCAAAAGGTGCCGCTCGGAATCCTCTGACATACTGAGCATAGGCACTGACATTATTTTCAAAATGCCTTAAGACTCCAAATTTAGGTGAAAAAGCCGTTTCAGTGATTGAAGCTATATCAGTTGTTGGATTATCCTCTTCATAGATACTATCTGATTGAGGCATAAGATGATAATAATCAAAACGTAAGGCAGGCACTAAGGTCCATTGTTGATTTAGCTGAATTTCATCTTGTACAAAAAGACCAAATTTTACTGTTTTAGATTTGGGGAAATCTCGCACAGGAAAAGCTTCGCCTGAAATCACCTTATTCACTACACCTGATGTTATCTCTGTAGTATCACGAAGTTCTTTGGATTTTGTTTGGTTAAATTCAAATCCTGTAACAAGGTTATGAATCCCCAATTGAGCAAAAGAGTTAAACTCCAGTCCCCATAATGTTTGCTCATAATCAAATTGTTTATTTCTTTGAAGATCCCCAGATTTAATTTGAATTGAATCCTGTTGCGTGTCATTATTTAAATAATAAACACGAAATATATTTTCATCAAAGAAGGCTAAATCAGAGTTAAACTCATACTCCAAGCTGACACGCTCTGAATCATTACTGTCACTTCCGCTCAGATGTATTGTTGAACCAAAAGTTCGACCTGTACCTAATAAGCCATTACTTTCAGACTCATTGTCTGCTTGAGAATGATTAACCGTTAAAGTCAATAAATCATCTGGTGTCAGTGCCATTGTTACTTTGGCAAAAAAAGTATCGGAATTCCAATCTAATTTATCCTGTTTGGTGTCGACAAAATGATCATTATTAATTCCTTTGCCTTGTCGATGTGTCATTGATACTAGCGCCCCTACAGTATCACCCTGCCACGCAGCAATTCCCGTTGCTACTTGACTACGATTTTTACCTTCATAACCCACACGTAGTTTATAAAAGTCATCACTCTTGGTTTGGGATACTAAGTCACTAGGGTCCCAAGTTTCAAAAGCTACAACACCACCAATCGCATCACTACCATATAAAGTTGAAGCGGGACCTTGCAGGATTTCAACTTGTTTAACCAAATCAAGTTCTGGCAATAATTTTCCACTATTACCAAAATGCCCCACATTGAATTGTTCTGTTGAAGGACTTCCATCTATCCTTACTGCTACACGATCTCCTCCTATACCTCTAATATTGATCGATGTGGATTGAAATCGACTTCCTGCAGATTCCATTTTTATATTTGGTTGATAACGTAATAAACCATCCAAATTCTCTGCCTGATTGTTCGCAATATCATTGGCTGAAAAGCTAACAATAGAACCAACCACATCCTGTATCGGCCTAGGTGATTTATTAGCAACCACAACCATATGAGACATTTCAATGCTATCTTCAGGTTTCTCTTCGGCGATGGCAGCACTAATGGATAATGTGAGTAAGGATATTACAGCAGGAGTTAATCGAAGCTTTGTCATTGTTGCCCTTGGTATCTAAATATACTATTTGTGATAGTATGCATTATTTGTCATATTTTCACATTGACCTAGGTCATTTTAAACGTAATATCTATTTTGTTAATCGTAGGTAAAGTTGGGGTAATTTTGCAGGTAATTCTTCTGCATTTTTGATCAAAACAAAGGCGTTCTTACCAAATAAATAGGGTAAATAATCTTCTGCCTTTTCATCAATTGTAACGCAGAAGGGTTGCAAGCCTTTCTTCTCGGCTTCAAGTATTGCTTGGCGCGTATCTTCAATACCATATCGACCTTCGTATTTATCAAGATCATTTGGTTTACCATCCGTGATAATTAACAATAATTTCTGACTCGTCGCTTCTTGTTCTAGAATATTACTCGCATGACGTATAGCAGCACCCATACGAGTATAGTAACCGGGCCTAATCGCATCAATATGTCCACGTATATCATCATTATAATTATCGCCAAACCCTTTGATATTATAAAATCGAACATGACTTCTATTGCGTGACGAAAAGCCATGTAAGGCAAATCTGTCACCCGTTACACTTAATGCTTCTGAAAATAGATATAAGGCGTCACGAATAACATCAACAACTCTCGAGGTGTTGTTAATATGTGCATCTGTCGATAACGATAAGTCTGCTAGCAACAAACATGATAAATCACGTGTTTCATTTCGTAGGTCTCGATAGACCGGCGTATCACTATTCACGTGACCATGTTTTCTATCTGTAAGAAAGTTAATATAACTTTCTAAATCTAATTCAGAACCTTCGCTTTGGCGGTTTAACCATTGACGCTGAGGTCGCAGAATCTCAAATTGGCGACGTATTCTTCGTGCTTGAGATTTGAGTCTTAGAGGGAGCTCTACCGCTTCGGTATCACGTGAAGTCATGGGTATTATTCGACAGTGATCTTTTTGTAATAGTTGTTTTTTATAGTCCCATTCTTCAATAGGAATTCCTTCTCCCAATACAATGTCATCATATTGACTAGCGGGTAAATCAAGATCGAGTTTGATTTTACTTGATGTCGTTTCGCTATCCTGTGCAACGGTAATATTGTCCATATCCTCTGCGGTTTTCATCGCATCGTCATCGTCATCTTCAGTGCTGGTTCTATCTACCTTGCTGTACTCACCCCAACTCCAAAGACTCTCAAGCCGAAAACTCATTAGACCATCACTACCTTCAGGCATATCCGTTCTGTTAGCAGACTTTCGTTTACTTTGTTTTTTTTGCTCTTTTTTATTTTGTGCGGCTTCAGGCAAATCAGGATCATTCACAGCAAGTGTACTATCAAACTCCATTAGTGGTGGAGATGGATGTAACCATAATGATACCGGTTGAGGCGGACGTTTAGCATAATCCAACTTTACCGTTAATGCCATATCAAGCAATGCATTACGAATAGCGTGCTCTTGTTTTGCTTCACGTTCTGGTAAGTCATCTGGATGAGGTCGTTGCTCGATATGTGCTTTAACAAGCGCATGGTAACGATTTTTCAAGCCGGGCCAGATCTTTAATGTTTTAGCTGTTCGTGTTTGATTGCGTTGAATCCAATCGCCTTGTTCAACATCTATTACAGATAAGGCTGTTAGCCATAAGTACAAATCTTTATTCAATTGCTTGTCTGGAAACAATGCAATGCTTGACGGTAGCCTTAATGTTTCTTCATCGCGCCATGCATATTGGGTGGTTTTACCCGTTCCCGCAATACGTTGCAAAATAGTTCGTTTTGCATACACATCGGAATCCGTTGCACTTTCAACATGCAAACCGCCTTCGCCACCTAATGCTCGAAAGAAAATTCCTGCTGTAACACGCATATCATCTAAATAAACAATGGATTCTGGATAATGAGTGACAGCTTTATTGGTGATGAACCGATGCCATGTGGAGCCGACTAATTCTTCTAACATAACTCAGATTAGACCCAATTAGGCGGTAGCCAAAACATCATCACAAAGCAAAAAATCACTAAAGCTATAAACCAGCGAATAAATGTTCGGTGTCGTTGTTCTGCATGATGTGGTGGTAATGGAATTCCACAACTTTCACACTGTGTATCACCTGACTTGACGTCACTACCACAATGACTACATTTTGCCATTACGACAGCTGACCGATCAAAGGATAACTAAATTCTTCACCTTTTATCGCTCGTGTAAAAGCCATAATACCTGCTGCTAAAAATAAAGGCACAATTAGCATATAGTAGACTTCCAAGCCAAATAATGCCTTCAGCGAATGATAGCCATCCGTCAATAAGATAAAAACATTAATCGATAGGAAGATTATGGTACTGAGGCTACTGGCAATCAATGCTTGGCCTAAATGTTTTTTTCCCACAACGGATGTTGACTTATAACGTAAAAAGTATAGCACCCATAATGCAATATAAAAGACGCCCACAAATAGTAAATTACCAATGAAGAAGGCTTCTGAAAATGCAGCAGTATTGTCTTTAGAAAGTTCAGTCATAAGGTTAGGCTCCTAGCTTTGCTTTAACAACTTCCATTAATGCCTCAACCGTTTCCTCATCATCACTAAGTGGTTCAATGATTGCGGCACGACAGGCTTCAATTGGGTCAAGACCGGACTTAATTAATGTTGCCGCGTAAACAAGTAGACGTGTTGATGCTGACTCTTCTAAGTCATGATCTTTCAATACTCTTAATGAATGTGCTAACTCAATTAGCTGCGTTGATGTTGTTGAATCAATACTCGTTTCTGTCTGAATAATCTTACTTTCAGTATCCATATCAGGATAATCAAAACGCATTGAAACAAAGCGCTGACGTGTTGATGGTTTCATCCCTTTTAATAAATTCTGGTAACCAGGATTGTACGATACAACAAGCATGAACTCTGGTGGTGCTTTCAACACCTCACCTGTGCGTTCGATCGGTAAAATACGACGATCATCAGATAGTGGATGTAGTACAACTGTAGTATCTTTTCGTGCTTCTACCACTTCATCAAGATAACAAATCGCACCTTCACGAACAGCTTTGGCTAATGGTCCATCATGCCAGTACGTTTCACCATCACCTATCAAGTGTCGACCAACAAGATCTGCTGCAGTGAGATCATCATGACATGCAATCGTATATAAAGGTCGACCTAATTTAGCTGCCATATGCTCGATAAAACGCGTTTTACCACAACCTGTAGGCCCTTTAATCAATAAAGGCAATTGATTGTTGTATGCATGTTCAAACAGTTCAACCTCATTTTTCTGATCTTGGTAATAAGGCATGTCATTTGTTTTTTCGATCATTTTTAGTCCTGTTTATCTGGTGTTGAATGAGGGTCAAAGCCATTCATTACCGCGAAATGTGCTGTAATCATGTCCATCGAGTTTACATGATTATCAAACCATGTAGGCCATGAAGTAAATACGTAGTCTATTAATATATCAATCTCATCATCCACTCGCCATGATTGAATGATCGATGTCATATCATTTAACACCCTTTCATGTTCTGTTGAATGTACCGAATACATTGGGAATTGAGTTTCAATCATCAACTCATTCTCGCGTGCAAAGTGTGCTTGCGTATGAGCTAACCATTCATCCAACATACAGTTCAATGCCTGCTTTTTCTCTAATGAGGGTATATCAGCTTCATCATAGTCAGTAATAAGGTCACCTAATTTTTCAATGAGCTCAATTTCTTCAAAGTGAGTGCTATTCATAAAATCAAGTGCAACATGGGGTATCGTCCCCGCATTTAAAACAATCTTATTTATTACAGTCATCTTAATCGTCCTTTAAATACTAATCATATAAGTAATTGCTATGGCAATACATACTGTCCATAACCAGCCGTACATAATTACTCTCCATAATAGGGATACCTCTTTCAACTCCATAAAGTCTCGAATAATCAGGCCGCCTTTTAATACTGCTGTTAACAGTAAAAAGAAAACGACAACAATACCGCCATAGCCCAATTTACCAAGGGCGTAGGTCGATAGTGTTAACACAACCATTAAAAGCCAAATTGTATGAATGTTATAAGGTATTTTCATCGCATGATGTACACAAGAGGGAATAATACAATCCAAACCAAATCAACCATATGCCAATACGATGCGCCTGTTTCTACACCAATATGATCGTGAGCACTATATGCTCCTCGCTGTGCTTTTATGGCCACTGCAAATAAAATAACCATACCTAGAATGACATGTAAAAAGTGAAACATCGTCAGCGATAGATAAAACATGTAAAAGGTATTGGTACTTAAGCTAATACCTTCTGAAAACTTATCTGCATACTCTATTGATTTTAGAACGAGAAACCCTAAGCCACCACCCAATGCAGCATAAAGCCAATATATGCACTGCTTCACTTTATTCAATTTAATTGCATGAACGGCGCGCACTACAAAATAACTAGAGGTAATGAGTAATAGTGTGTTTGCTGCACCTAGCTCACGGTTAAGTGTTAACTGATAGTGGTTGAACATTTCAATGTTTTGTACTCTCATGACTGCATAAGCAATGAAAAAAATACCGAAGACTAATAACTCCATAAAGATGAAAAACCAAATAGCCAAGTCACCTGGTAGCAATTTAACTTCTGTATCGAAAGTTTCTGTAGTCACGTTAATCTTGTTTAATCTAATGGAGCTCTATTTTGACGCCTTTTAGTTACAACGTCCTTGATCCAAGTCATTTAGATAAGAATGATTTGGTCAATTTTTTCCCTGTCCATGATCTCACCATTGTCCATGTAGCAAAAAGAATAAAGAGTGCATGAACAAAGACGAAGTAAGAAATGACATATACCCAAGTCCATGGTGAATCAAACCCACCTAGAATGATCATTAAAGCAGTTACAAGCAATAACGCTACAGCAGCAACAAGGTTAGTTTTTATTCCTAAAACAACATAATAGCGATCAATACTGTTCTTGCTTGTCTTCTTATAACTAAGGAGAAGCAAAATAAATCCAATCAGTGGTAAAGCTGTTAGGTTAAGCAATGAAAAAAGTGACGATGTGGCTGCCCGATTTAACTGATTTTCATCTGTAGTCATTTTTATTCTCCCCCAAAAAAATATACCGCCGAAAGGCGGTATATTTAACGTGCTAAATGTTCACCTTAATTCAAATGATACTGAAATAAGATGCTCAGTGACGCCCTATTCTACATCTGCAACCTCTTCGCCCTTGGCAAAGAAACTATAAATGTATAGGAATAAACCATATAGGAATGACAAGCCAGCAACTTCACGTGCCCAGTAGAAGTGTGCAAGTCTATCTTGAACAACCATAAATGGAAGTGGATCAGCAGAATAACGTTGCAAGTAAACTTGCATAATGCCGGCAGCAGTCAATAGTAATGTAATAAATACCATTGAAATAGTCATAATCCAGAACGATCTGATTTCATGTTTTTGAGCATTTGCATTAGCTGCTTTCTGTCCACGCATTAACGGCATAGAGTAAGAAATCATTGTTAACACAACCATTACATAAGCACCATAAAATGCCATATGTCCATGAGCGGCAGTTATCTGCGTTCCATGAGTATAGAAGTTAACTGGAGCTAATGTATGTAAGAAACCCCATACGCCAGCACCTAAGAATGCCATAACTGCAGTACCAAGCGCCCATAAAACAGCGGCCTTATTAGGATGGTCACGACGTCGTTTGTTCACAACATTGAAAGCAAACAATGTCATCATAAAGAATGGAATTGGTTCTAATGCTGAGAAGATGGAGCCCAGCCATTGCCAATAATCGGGAGTACCTATCCAAAAGAAATGATGTCCTGTACCGACCAAACCTGAAATTAGTGCCATTGCAATAATGATATACAACCACTTTTCAATTACTTCACGATCAACACCCGTCACTTTGATTAATACATAAGCTAATATTGATGCCATGATTAATTCCCAAACACCTTCTACCCATAGGTGTACAACAAACCACCAGAAGTATTTATCTAGTACTAAGTTATCAGGGTTATAGAATGAGAATAAGAAGAAAACAGCTAAACCAACTAAACCTGTCAATAAAACAACGTTAATAACTGTTTTACGACCTTGAAGAACCGTCATACCGATATTGAAGATGAAGGCCAATGCGACTATCACGATCCCTATCTTGGTTATGGTCGGTTGCTCTAAGAACTCTCGTCCCATTGTTGGCAATAAGTCATTCATTGTAAGTTCTGCTAACCGTGCATAAGGCACTAATAGATAACCTAAGATAGTCAATGCACCTGCAGCAAGGAATATCCAAAACATTACCTTAGCTAGCATAGGTGAAAAGAGTTCACGTTCAGCTTCTTCAGGAACAAGGAAATAAGCAGATCCCATAAAACCAAACAGTAACCAAACAATTAATAAGTTTGTATGCACCATACGGGCTACATTAAATGGAATTTCCGGGAACAAGAAGTCTCCCATGACATATTGTAATCCCATGGTGACACCAAATAGGATTTGTCCGACAAAAAGTGCAATTGCGGCTATAAAATATAGCTTTGCAATGCCTTGTGATTCATATTTCATAAATATCTACCTCTTAACCTTGAATATTTGGTGGCCAGTCTCTGGCAGTTTTAATACCATCAACGTATTTTAAAAACTGAGCAAGCTCTTCAAGCTCTTTATCAGTTAAATTAAATTGAGGCATACTACGTCGGCCTTCAATACCATCAACAGGGCGGTACTTAATAAATGCTTTAATTGCTTCAGTACTTTCACCAAAGCGGGTATAAACATTAGCCAACTCAGGTGCAAAATAGGCACCTTCACCCAGCAGAGTGTGACAGCCAATACAGTTATTCACTTCCCATAGTCGCTTACCTTCTGCAACTTGTTCCGTTAGGTTTTCTCTATTATCTGTTGCGGGCAGCCTTTTAACGGTATCAACCGTTAGTCCAATAAGTACTAAGAAGAAGAACACCGCCCCCCCGTAGTAAATATTGCGGGCCATGCCCTTAGTAAAGGTTTCTCTCATCACACATCTCCTAGTTTACAAAATTACAACCGCGAGTATATCGATAATAAATCAACATGTCATTGACCTACATCAATTATTTGCATGTAAATAATTGTATTTATTAGTTTGCTATAGATTAGCCTTCTAAAGTCATAAGGTGGCGTAGTTTTTCAACATCAAGTAATTCAATTTGAGTTCCATCCAATTTAATTAATCCCTGCTTAGAAAGGTCTTTTAATGTTCTAGAAAGCGTTTCTGGTTTTATCGATAGACGAGAAGCAATAACATGCTTAGGCGCAACAAGTGTAACGCCTGTACGATCATGTTGATCTTCAGAGATATGACTTAATAAATAATCAACTAAACGAAAAGTAGCATTATGCAGTGTTAAACGATCAACCTCATTGACCATCCAATGCAATCTTTGACTTAATTTACCTAATAAATTTCTACATAAGTGATTAGAATTGTTAAGTAACTGTAAGTACATTTCGGCATTTATAGCAACCACAATGGATGAAGATACTGTCAGTGCTGACACTGGGTATTTTGAACCACCTAGAAATAGCACCGCTTCAGCAAAAGTTTGTCCTGGGCGGATTATTTCGATTACTTTCTCATCACCATTTGGTGCTAAGCGTTGCAGTTTTATTCCACCAGAGATGAGTAAGTAGATATCTGTTAGCTCACTTCCTTGCGTAAACAAGATACTATTTTCTGAAAGCTGTTTAGCATGTGAAGTTTTAATAATACTATCGAAATCATCTTCTTCGAGCGGCTGCAGAAGAACACAGCGTCTCATGGTGTTTAATATATATTCATTTAACTCTATTATCGAATTATCCATTATTACTGCATCATCGCTCGTTTATTAACTGACTTTTGAAGAGACATAAAACACTACTCTGCCACTAACTCATCGCATTTATAAAATGCACCCTCTCCGCCCAGAGTCTTAACAAGCTTTGGTAATACGGTCGACATTCTATCCATTAATGTCCAAGGTGGATTTATCACAATCATGCCACTTGCAGACATGCCAGTGCCAAACTGATCGGCTGCCATTCCCAATTCAAATCGTTGTATTTTTTTAATACCACTACGAATAAATTTACGCTCTAATTGATCAATGATTTTTCGATCAACGACTGGGTACCAAAGTGCATACGTGCCTGTAGGAAACTTTTTGTAGGCCTCGTCTAGAACACTAAATACTTTGCCATAGTCAGTCTTGATCTCATAGGAGGGATCGATCAAAGTAAACCCTCGACGCGACACTGGAGGCAATAATGATAGTAGTCCTTTAAAACCATCCTCTCGCATAACACGAACATTGCGGATTTTAGCTGTATTTTTTAGTAAAAGCTCGGCATCTTTGGGATGTAATTCATATAACCATGCGCGATCTTTATTGCGTAAAAAATGTGTCGCGATTAGTGGAGAGCCTGGATAAAAATTATGTTTATCTGATGGATTATGTTTAGCCAATAGTTCAAAGTAAGTGGCTAATTCTGGCCATTCATGTGGGTTTAACTTTGCAATACCTTGTGTATATTCTTGAAGTTTCGTGGCATGTTCACTCTGTAAATTATATAAACCTGCACCAGCATGGGTATCAATATAATCAAACGTGCTGTCTTTTTTAATCAAGTGCTTTAGTATTTCAATTTGAACGATGTGCTTTAAAACATCAGCATGATTTCCAGCGTGGTATGAATGGCGATAACTTAACAATGAAACTTCCTACTATTGAGACTAAAGATGTTGCCCCATTATAGTGAAGAAACGAAGATAAAGCTTATTTGCTAAATATGGGGGAACTTATGTGCATATTCAGAAATCCACTGCGTGGCAGCTTGCTCACTCGTCAACTCTAAGCCTTGGTCTTTTTTTACTTGGCTACGATAATCTTCAATGTGGCAAATTTGTTCGACCATTCGAACTGCAAATGTGACTTCTTCTTGTTGAAAAGCAACACCTATAAGAAAGTGAGTACCATCCTGTTTGCACCAACGAACTATGCCCTTAGCATCAAACTCTGGGTTACATACGGGAATAATAATGTGAATTTGTTCACCAGTACTAATTCTATGGCTACTTACAAAACATAGCCCGCCTGTACCAACATCTTTTACATTGATTTTTTCTACCGTGCCAGCGACACTAAATTCAATGGGGATATTAGTGGGATGCCTTATAAATTGGCGTGTTGAGTCTCGCATAAATCGACACTAACACAGTTTTAAATATTATTTGTAATAATCCAGATAAAAACACATTTGTATTCATTATTAAATTATGAAAATAATATTTCTAAATAACTGGTGGCGGAGCCTCAGAAACAGCATTGCGACCTTTACGTTTTGACATGTACAACGCACGATCGGCACGCTGTAAAAAGCTCTCAGATCCTTCTGATGGGAAATATCTAGCCACACCAAAAGACATTGTAATGACACCTATAGGCTCGCGACTGTCTCGCCGCTGGATTCGTTTCGCTGCTATTTCAGCACGAATATTCTCTGCTACTTTCTTGGCGTTCTCTAAACTCGTATTAAGTAAGATGATTGCAAATTCTTCACCACCATAACGAGCGACTAGATCTCGACCTTTAACAGCCGATTTCAGGCTGTTAGCAACAACCTTTAAGACTTGATCTCCGACCAAATGACCATGTGCATCATTAATCTTTTTAAATAAATCTAAATCAGAAAAAATTAAACTAATTTCTGTACCGTTTGAATCCGCATCTAAAGTTGCTTTTTCAAGTACAGAATCAAAAGCTTTCCGGTTAGCTAACTTAGTTAATGTATCAGTTTTTGCTTCTCGTTTAGCATCATCAAGATCTTTCTTCATCTCTTGCATTTCGGCCATTGTAGAACTTAATCGCTCTGATAGTACATCACTTGTAGACATTGCGATTCTAGCTTCTGATAGCACTTCTTCCGTCACAGAATTAATTTCATCCCGTGTCATTTCGGAATGAAATTTATCAATTATTTTCGATAAGTGATCCGATGAATCTTTTGATGCTGCCGTTCCAATATTTGTAAAACTAATTACTTCAGCTAGGATACGTTTGAGATCTTGTCTCACCTCAAGCAATGCAGCCTGATCTTTTTCACGGTCAAAAAAGCGTTGATATAAATCACGACTTTCTTGATCAGTAAGCGTACCTGAGTCATCGATATGATCATCAACAGCATCTTTTAAAGCGGCATTATTACCTGACACATATTCATACCAAACTGAATAGTTTGCGGGGGTCATGGCAATACCATGTTTTTTCATTAGCGGCAGCGCTAGTCGCATATATTCAGCGGCTTGGTCGTGGTATTCGCTATATTCCATATTATTTAGATCCCGATAGTCAGCGTAACTTCTATACTACTTTTTTCGACCTGCAGTTCTTAGTCTTAACGCATTTAATTTAATAAACCCTTCGGCATCTTGTTGATTATAAGCGCCATCATCATCTTCGAAAGTTGCAATTGCTTCATCAAAAAGACTATTAGTCTCTGAAGCGCGACCAACAACAATAACATTACCTTTATAAAGTTTAAGTCTAACCTTACCGTTAACTGTTTCTTGTGACTTATCTATCATTACTTGCAACATTTCACGCTCTGGAGACCACCAGTAACCGTTATAGATCAAGCTTGCGTAGCGAGGCATTAGTTCATCTTTAAGATGTGCGACTTCACGATCAATAGTAATTGACTCAATGGCACGATGTGCTGGAATCATTATGGTACCCGCTGGTGTTTCGTAACAACCACGCGCTTTCATTCCCACATAACGGTTTTCAACCATATCTAAACGGCCGATACCATTGGCTCCACCTACTTTATTCAAATATTCCATCACTGCAGCAGCGCTCATTGCTTTACCATCGATAGCAACAATGTCACCTTTTTCATAGCTTAACTCAATGTAAGTTGCCTCATCAGGTGCATTCTCAGGTGAAACACTCCAACGCCACATAGAATCTTCAGGCTCATTCCAAGGGTCTTCTAAAATATCGCCTTCATATGAGATATGAAGTAGATTAGCATCCATTGAGTATGGTGATTTTTTACCACGTTTCATTTCAACTGGAATACCGTGCTCTTCAGCATAATCTAATAGGCTTTGGCGTGAGCTTAAGTCCCATTCACGCCATGGCGCAATCACTTGAATATCAGGGCTTAATGCATAAGCACCTAATTCGAAACGAACCTGATCGTTTCCTTTACCAGTAGCACCATGAGAAATAGCTTCAGCGCCTACTTCAGCTGCAATTTCAACTAAACGCTTAGCAATCAGAGGCCTAGCAATAGATGTGCCTAATAAATATTCACCTTCGTAAATAGTATTTGCTCTAAACATTGGGAAAACATAATCACGTGCAAATTCTTCACGCAAATCTTCAATATAGATTTCTTTAATGCCCATTGCTTCTGCTTTAGCACGTGCAGGTTCAACTTCTTCACCCTGACCGATATCAGCAGTAAATGTTACTACTTCGCAATCATAAGTATCTTGTAACCATTTTAAAATAATGGAAGTATCAAGACCACCTGAATAGGCTAGAACGACTTTATTGACCTTAGACATATCTGTGTTGTTTCCTGTAAAACTTTATCTTTGAATGTATAACCAAACATTATATCAAATACCGCGGGTTGCAATAACCTCTTTCACTGCATTTCTGCCATCCGCTTTACAACTAATTCTTCTTGGTGCATCGAGGTACTTCAATTTAAAGCCTAATTTCTTATATAAGGCTATGACGCGATCTGTTGCTTGATTAGATAAAACAACCGGACCTTTGTGCAGCGCTAACCATTCTGCTAAACGCACTTGGTCATCCCAAGTAAAGCCACGCTGGGCATATTGATGAAAAGGCACATCATAGGGTGGATCGGCATAAATAAAGTCATTGTCTTTAATATCTAATTCAGAAAAGTCTTTATTACTAAATTCCCAAGTTGATAATAATGGCTGGTAACCAACAAAATCAGTTTGATAATTTATTTTTTTATAACGCCCAAAAGGTACGTTATAACCACCCGATTTATTAAAGCGGCATAGGCCGTTGTAGCCTGTGCGATTTAAATAATAGAATAATTGAGCAACTTTGTGATCAGAACCACCTTGTTTATTTAGGTGATTGAACTCTGTGCGATGACGATAATATGCATCTTCATCATTTTCGAGCGGGATATCAAGCTTAAGACCTTGCTGTATTTGCTGATAAAAGTTGATGACAGCAAAATTCACATCATTTAATAATGCTTTTTCAGCTTGTAAACCTAATGCAACAGATAAGCCACCACAAAATGGCTCAACTAAACGTCGATCGGAATGTTTTTTCCAGAGTTTTTCTAACTTAGGAATAAGCCAACGTTTGCCCCCCGCCCATTTCAGGGGGGGACGTAATGGCGTTAACTTTTTAGACATTTATATACTCAAACCACCTAGAGTTGCATAGTTTGTAGGTTGGACTTTAGTCCAATATGTTGGGTTGAAACCCAACCTACTGATAGCAGTATAAGTAGCATCAATTTTTAATTATTTAGAGTGTAAGGTTTTACGTGGTGGCATTAAGTCAGTAATACTGCCTTCTGCCATTTCTGCCGCAAAACCCAATGTTTCAGATAAGGTTGGATGTGGATGAATCGTTAAACCGATATCTTCTGCATCAGCACCCATTTCCAAAGCTAATACAGCTTCAGCAATCAGTTCACCAGCATTTGTACCTACAATACCTGCACCAATGATTCGACCTGTTTCTTTGTCAAACAATGCTTTGGTCAAACCTTCATTGCGTCCAATACTTAAACTACGACCTGATGCTGCCCAAGGGAATGCACCTTTAACGTAATTAAGTCCTTCTGCTTTCGCCTCTATTTCCGT
>ENA-OSET01003234-OSET01003234.1-sediment-metagenome-genome-assembly--contig:-NODE-3234-length-15135-cov-13.292668_pt1 | contig 15135 bp, 8 predicted proteins | sample MGYA00237882_ERZ534229 | MGnify/ENA primary metagenome ERZ534229 (study PRJEB26408, sample SAMN06266212) | sediment metagenome | isolation source: Hudson Canyon methane seep mesocosm | place... | reverse complement strand
TAAACCACTATCAAAAACGTACACCACATTTGGCAACTTATCATGTCTTGCAATGAAAGCAGAAGCGTTTGTATCGTCACGTACCGGACTAAAACAAACCTCTTTATCAACACCTGAATCAAAAAATTCTTGAGGGGTTGAACTGCTACCGTTAGCCAACGTAATTGGAGTATCAGGTTGCAAAGTTGTGTTGTCAACTGAAGCAGCATTCATTGGAATGCTTGAAGTAACCAACGAGCTGCTTGGTTTTCCACGGATTGTATTTAATTTAGCTTTTTCAGCACCAGTTAAATCCAATAACAATTCAGTATCAAGAACATTACCAGCATGCAGCACAGGGTCAGGCACTTTACGTACTAAACCATCAAGTAAAACAGGCGTAGTCTCAAAGCATAAACGCTCCAAACTTATGGCACTTTTATCAAAAATAGTTTGTATTCTTGTTCCACCATTCTTGTCAGTTTTGTACCAATACCACCCTTCGAGCAAACATCGATCAAACAAAACTTGTTTGAATCTAGGCAAGTCTGCAGAGTCTTTCACAATGAAGTACAAGTGAAATCCAGCAACTGGACTTATCTCTAAACCATTAGAATCAAAAATACCTGCACAAGGTGTAGAGCAGAATTTACAATTCCCCTGATTGGTCAGGTTCCACTCAGATAGTTGATACCAGTCTCGACCAATTAATAATTCACCGCATTGATGGCAATAAGTACTGTCTGCTGCCTTATTATGAGCATTACCAATGTAGGCATAGCGTACACCATTTTTTAGGGCTATCTCTCTGGCTTTTAACAAAGTTGCGATAGGTGTCCTAGGAATGTTATCCATTTTCCAGTCAGGATGAAATACTGAGAAATGCATGGGTACATCTGGCCCTAAATGTTCTACCACCCACTGGCTCATTTTTTCGATCTCGCTTACCGAGTCATTTTCACCGGGTATAAGCAGTGTTGTTAATTCTAGCCACACATTCGTTTCATGTTTTAGATAGGTTAATGTATCGAGCACATTTTGTAAGTGTGAACCGGTTAATTTATGATAAAAACGTTCTGTAAATGCCTTTAGATCAATATTAGCCGCATCCATATATTGATAAAATTCAGCGCGTGGTTCAGGACAGACATAGCCTGCACTAACGGCCACATTGTTAATGCCTAGCTCTGTACAGGCTTGAGCCACATCAATCGCATATTCATGAAAAATAATCGGATCATTATAAGTATAAGCAACACTACGACAGCCTAACTGTTGCGCTTTTCTGGCAATTAGCCCCGGCGTCGCTGTTGCCATCAACGTATCCATTTGTCTTGATTTACTAATATCCCAGTTTTGACAGAATTTACAGGCTAGATTACAGCCGGCAGTGCCAAAAGATAAGGCCGGCGTGCCCGGCAAAAAGTGATTGAGGGGTTTTTTCTCTATCGGATCGACAGCAAAACCACTGGAACGGCCCCATGTGGTGAGCACGATTTTATTATCCTGATTTGCCCGAACAAAACATAATCCACGCTGGCCTTGATGCATTTTACAAAATCGTGGGCACAAATCACACTGGACCCGGCCATCCTCGAGTAAATGCCAATAGCGTGTCGCAACGGCATCTGGGAATGTTTCATTACTCAGGCAGCTATCAGTCATCATTACACCTCACAGCTTCGTGTCAACAAGGCTTGCAATCCTGAATAAGCAGCAGGATACTAACATTGATGTTACACCTTTAATTGGAGGCTTGTAATGGAAAATGTGCGGCCAACAGCCGTTGCTGGTTTGTTTTATCCTGCTGATGCCAATGTACTTTCTGACATGGTTAATAAGGAGCTCGCTCAAGCTACAGTTCCAGTTGAGGGGCATATTCCTAAAGCCTTAATTGTGCCTCATGCAGGTTATATCTATTCAGGTGAAATTGCGGCTAGTGCTTATAGCTATCTGAAATCTGTCCAGCACACTATTAAACACGTAGTCATCATTGGTCCATCACATCGTGTTGCCTTTAATGGTCTGGCGCTTAGCAGTGCAGATTATTTTACAACACCATTGGGTCGCATTCGATGTGATAAACAAGCTCAGCAAAAACTAGCTCATATCAATGGCGTGTTGGTCTCTGATCAGGCACATGCTGCTGAACATAGTCTTGAAGTACAATTACCGTTTTTACAACAGTCTCTAGATGATTTTTCTATTATTCCTATTGTCGCAGGTAATGCCAGCCCTGAGTTAGTAGCACAAGTCATCGAAACCCTATGGGGAGGCTCTGAAACCTTAATTATCATCAGCTCAGATCTGAGTCACTTCCATGATTATCAAACAGCACAACAATTAGATAGCGTGACATCTCAAGCAATTGTTGACCTTGACTATGATGCAATTCATTCCGCTAATGCCTGTGGTTGTATTGCTGTTAATGGCTTACTCAAATTTGCCCATCGACATAAACTCACCCCGACACTTGTTGATTTAAGAAACTCTGGTGATACTGCTGGCAGTAAAGACAGTGTAGTTGGCTATGGCGCCTATTTATTTGAGGAGGGCACCTAATGCTCACAGACGATCAACGCCACTTACTGATCGATATTGCCAAAGCATCGATCGAGTCTGGCTTGAAAAATGGCCGCCCCCTTGCTGTCAGTCTCACACAAATGCCTGCAGAATTGACCTTAGATCGTGCCACCTTTGTCACTTTAGAAAAGCAGGGTCAATTACGTGGTTGCATCGGCATGTTAGTCGCTCATAGGCCTCTAGCCGAAGACGTTGCCCATAACAGTTTTTCTGCCGCTTTTTCCGATCCGCGTTTTCCACCTTTAGCTGAAGATGAACTAAAGGATCTTAGTATTCATATTTCTATTCTCAGCCCCTCGGAACCCATAATATGTCAGTCTGAAGCTGAATTAGTCGCACAGCTTCGGCCAACTATTGATGGTTTGATTTTAGATGACGGTCAACACCGGGCTACTTTTCTACCATCGGTATGGGAATCCTTACCTGAGCCTATCGATTTTATTCACCATCTAAAAATGAAGGCAGGACTATCAGCAAATTATTGGTCAACAGAATTACAAGCCTATCGTTACACCACCGAAAGTTTTGAATAAGCTTTTTTGAAAAGGAAGCTTGAATGGTTGCCTTAGTACGATACTAAGTATCTTTCACTCCAACACCCTCAGTGCATCCATTAAGTTTTCAGTAATTGCAGGCCGAAAAAATCGATAGGAGTCACTAGCCCGATTTCGATAATCAAGCCATGATTGCAAACCCAATCGTGTTGACTCATCTATCTCGCCTGTTATCTCACCAGAAAAGAACTTCATCGACTTCAATTCCTTTTGTAGTTTTATGGTCTGAGATTGAGTCAAAGGTATTTCAGCAATCAGGTACTGTGAGCTGTTTTGCCAAGGAATCACCAACACCCGATCATCCACTTGCAATACATCTAAAAAATGTTCGCCTTCACAGCTATACGAAAAACTTTTCAAAATTAATTGATCACCTGAACTGATATCACTATCTAATGGACCAATTGAAATATCTGCCAACATGGGATCATTAAGATTGGCTACGGTATCCGTCAACTCCGTTACCTGCCAACTATCACAAGATAGGCCTTCCATAGCTATTCCTGCTGCTGAAAAACTAATCGACTTACCAATCGGTGAGTCTTCTTCAGTCACAGGGTTTAAGATTGTGGCAACATCACTGGCATTACGAATGGTCACGACCTCATAGTCACCCATCGGCCCCTGCTTTATATGAGTACCCGCTATAGAGACTGTCGCGGAGCTAAGACAAACGAAAATTGCTAACATTTTGTACGTATTCATAATTTCGACATCCTATTTAAGCCTTTGATTAACTGACTATCTTCAATACTAAAAATTTCAGGGCAAGGTTCAGTAGGTGCAATCACATTGACCAGCAATTGACTTAGACGCAGCTTGGGATGCTTGGCCCATGCCTGCCTTATTGCTGTTATGACTTCCTCTTCAATACCAGGTTCTTTTTCAGACATAATTTTCTCTTAACAACTGAATAATCATTTTTAGTTAGCAGTTTGATTATTTCTGGAACGCAACGACCTCAAATAATCAATTTTAGTGAGCATTTCATCCGTCGTTAATGCCTCACCTCGGCGACTTTTTTCCATTAAGGCAATGATATTTGCCTCGCTAATGCCTCTTTCGGCAAGACGAGTACCGGCCGTATTTTCAAACAAATCAACCTGCCCTTCAGCTAGCCCGGGCCTAGGTTGTTCAGCTAATTCTGCAGGCTGATATACACGCTCCGTATTTGACCCAATTTGAGTCGCCATTTCAGCAGGGTCTTTTGTACTTGGATCGACTTTAACTGTTTTATTTGGATCAGCCTCAGAGCCTACTTTGACCGTTTTGTCTGGCTCAGCTAAATCATTTATATTTCCATCTTTTGCCTTACGTTTCAAGCGAAGAAGATCAATCTTATCTAATTTCTCATTGACGGTAAGTGGCTCCCCTCGTGCGCTTTTCTCATTAAGTAGTTTAAGATAACGTTCTTTGTCTTTCACATGGTTAACACGTACACCTGCCTTCTGTTCAAAAATATCCACCTGTCCTTCTGGCAGGCCAGGATTAGACTCTTCAGCTAATGCTGCGGGCTGTTTTACACGATCAGTACCTGATTCAATCCGAGTCGCCATTTCAGCAGGATCTTTTGTACTTGGATCTACTTTGACCGTTTTCTCTGGATCCATTTTTGATCGTACTTTGACGGTTTTATCTGAGGCATCAAACTTACTTGTCGACACCAGTGGTTTATTGGGTGGCGCTACTGTTTTATTGGGGTCAACATCAAACTCCACTGTATCCCAGCCTTTCTCATACACCGTGTCATTCGATAGTTTTCCCGGTGGGCCCATTTTCTCCGTGGCTGCTAAGGCAGTAGTTGCTTCTGGATCAAATTCGCCTGTTTGCCAACCTTTGTCATAAACAGTGTCATTTGCTGCTTTTCCCGGTGGCCCCATTTTCTCGGTAGCTGCTAAGGCCTTATTAGGTGGCGCTACTGTTTTATTAGGACTGACATCATCTAATTTAACGCTCGGCCCCATTCGCTCAGTTGGTGGCAATGATTTTGCCATGGAGCTATCTGGATCAGGTAAATTATTTATATTTCCGCCTTTGGTCTGACGTTTCAATCGCATAAGCTCAAGCTTATCTAAAAACTGATTATCATTAAGTGTCTCCCCACGTGCACTTTTATCAATAAGCTGTTGAAGATAAGCTTCTTTATCTTCAACATTACTCACCCGTGCACCTGCTGACTGCTCAAAAATATCTTCACTTCGCCCAGGTTGGCGAGGTAAAACATCATCTAAGTCATCAAGCAATTCATCCAGTTTTTTTGACCATTTAGGATCACCATAATCAACACTGGTGGATGAGTTTTTTGCTAATGGTGAGCCGTCAGCATCTGCCAGCTTATTGGCTGATGAAGGTAAAGCTGCATTATCCACTCCAGCAGCTAGTTTCCAGTTATATTGAATCCGATTTATGGCTGCTGATGCGGGAAGGCTAACCACCGCCATCACGATCTGTTTTTGAAACTCCAAACGAGCGGCTCTCGCCACTTTTTCAGCTTGATGATAATACTCAGTCCCTAAAATCAATGCTTTTCCTCGGTCAACAACTAGCGTTTTCTGACTCTGCTTATATTTTATTGCTGCATCACCTACTTGAACGCCTGCTATCGCTAGGTCATATATGAAATTTGCCGCAGCCCCTTCGATACCAAAACCTAGCGCCATCAATTGAAATTGTAATGCGATATTATCGATATCTGCTTCTTTATCACGATATTTAACTTCTTTAGCTAGATCTGCAACTGTATTGACCCAATTAATGGCAGCCTTATCTGCCACCCAGTATTGCTGGTAGCCTTGATGTATAGGTTTTATTAATTTTGGAATTAGGCTTGATGAAATAGGGCGATGTACATCAGTCACCACACGTAATAATTCTCTAGAATCACACTGGTCTACCTTAGATATTGCACGAGCAGTATCAAGCGTAATAATTTGTAAACCTTGCACCACTTTCTTCATTTCCTCAGCAGTCCAATTATCCAATTTTTTGCCGCTGAGCCCCGTTCTTTTTTGCAGATGCTTCCGACCCCATTGCAGTTCCATAAACTGCATTTCATCACCATTTGGTGACTTTAATGCAATAATATTAAATGGATTGGACTTTGAGTAGGGCATCTGGCTGAGCGCCTGCAATAGTTTTTTAGGTTTGTCCAAGCGAGATAAACTATCAATATGCTTATCAATGGAGCGTAGCAATTCATCTCGCAATAACAACATAGCCGCATGATGACCATAATTTACAATAGCGGTAGGTCTTGCTTTTTCTGCCTTATCATAAATGTTCTTTGGACTGGGTATAGATTTAAGCACCGAGAATAAATCGATATCTGAGTTCAAGGCTTCTGCTTCTAAAAAACCAATAGAATTAATTGACCAGCGTTTTATCTCGACTTTTTTCCGAGAAGGTAGGCCATCCGTCGTCACACTATCATCCATCGTGAATCCGGGCTCACACGCTGCTGTTCGTTTCAGTGCATCACGCCATAAGGTTCTATCAGGTGGTGAGCTATACACAGGGAAAATAACCGATGCCTCTTTGATAATCGGTGAAATAGGTCCTAGAAAGTTAGCAGCTCGGAAACCAGCATCGACAGAAAGTAAAACATCACCAATATGCGAATCAATGGCTTGATAGTCTTTTTCTGTTATCGGGGGGATGGTAATAACATGTTTGGTCTCTGGCCATTTATCATTGCGATTGGTAGGCCATACGGCGGCAACAATATGAATAGGCTCAGAAGCGTAAATTCTGGCATCATCTGTTTTTGTTAATAGAAGTTGCTTGCCAGCATTCAAAGGCAATTTGAAATTACTTGTTCCATCAGCAATCTGTGACTGCCACACCGGTATTTTGTCTAAGTTTGGTGGTTTGGAGAAAACCAGTTCGACACGCACCCTGTCTCCTGACATTAAAAAGTCAGCGGGTTGCCAATCATTCTCTGCCCGTTGCCGAGAAAATTGAAAATTGGCAGCAAGGTCAGAATAAAGTAGTTCCCACGTCCGATGATTACCTTCAAAGCTGAGTAATTTAAAATTCGACAGCGCTCCTGCTGGAACGTAGGCATGTACTAATACAAGATCCGCATTTTCAGCACCTTGAATGCCCCACTCTTTAAATAGGCCAACTCGTTCACGTTGATTCGCCTTATCTCCTTCAATAAAATATGAGACGGCTCTGTAATCAATCTCCCCATTTGGATCAGAGAAATTAGGTCGGCCATAGTCCATCCAGTCAAAATCTTTCAATCGAACTAAAAGACGTACAGTCTTCGTTTTGCCAAATAAGTTATGCACATAACCACTGGTAACGTCTTTCTCGCCACCACTTCTTTCATAAGGATTTGTTTGATCTGACTTTACATCCACACTGACTAGATCAGGACGAAGAAACTCTGTAATAGCCATTTTATAAATGACATCACTATCAAGCTTATATAGTCGGGCTGATTGAAATTGATCGGCTAAATCATAGACCATTGAATCAAACTTATTGGTACTGAAATCTTCTAAGGTTTGCTGAGAAATAGAAGCCGACCAGATTTCCAAATCGTTAGGAATGGTAATGTTGGCCTCAGTCTTCAACCGTTCCAATGTTCGCTTATCTGATTGATCTCCAGAAAATGACACCTTCTTTTTCACATCAAATTTTAAGCTGTAATTACCTTTAGAATCTTCACTTAATTTAGGTGTAAGTATCACTTCAAGTTTGCTTTTGATGGGGCCTTTGTCTTGTTCTGCATTACTTCGCTCAGAAGACTCTGCAAGATCAGTCTCAGTTGGCGCTTGTTCTGAACGCGCATTTTCCATTTGCTGAGTCACACAGTTGAGTGCATCAACAATTGAACCTCCTTTACACTCAAATTTTTTGCCACCACTTGAACTGCCTGTATCATCAAAAAAGTCATCTTCATCAACTTTTTTAGCTTCTTTGCCTTGATAGTTAAACGTCACGGTGATGGGCTCACCCGCTAGCAGTTGATATTTGGCAATATCTTTTACATTGGCAAAGCTAATTTGACAGCTCAAACTAGCCATTAAAATAAGCCCTATACTGAAAATGATATTTTTCATCAGCACTACTCCTTCACAACAGAGCTTAATCTATGGCGTAAGGCATATTGGCTGTATTTGAGAGGAAAATTTAAATGCCAAGCGTCGTCAAACGCTTTCATTTGTACACTTAACAAGCCTTGCAAGCTATCCATTTCCTTACTGGCTAATTCGTAAATATGTGTGCCGCCTTTTGTTGTTCTGACAAATTCAAGCAGTGTCTGCTCACCTTTATGTTCAATGACCACTTGTTCAATCAAAGAAAGGCCAAAGTTCTCTTGATAAGCCTGCATTCTTTTATCATCGCCACTAATCATAACGGATAAGCCAGATGTGGGACCAATGGCAAAATTAGCACCTAGCTGAAGACCAATTTGTAATTTCCCACTCTGCACTCGAGGTAATACCGTCACCATCGAGGCTAATGAAATGTCAGGGTTACCAGTTTGCACCGCTCGATAAACTGTACGTTTTTCACCTCGCCCCACCCTAGTTTGCTCATAGCTAGAAACGAGATGGATGTTTTCTGTCAGCGCCAGATAAGATCTAAGAAGTTTTAAATAGAGTGACGTGTCATCTTTTGTCGCTGACATTATCTCGCTATCAAAATAATCAATCATATCCAGCCTTGCTCCCTCAATTTTCATCTTGTCTAAAATTGCGAGATATTTGTTAACAAGGCCATCCTGTTTCACCCACGTTAAATCACCTGAATAGTATTCATCATGCGCATCCCAAATGTCTGATGCCACACTATTCACCGCTTGACAGCGAGACAACATTTTTTCATTGTGAAAACGCATCCAATAATAAGTGCTATCATCAATCTCATCTGGCTGATATGCCGCACGTAGATTTAAATCAATATAATAAGCAATCAAACTATCTATTTCTGCCTGTGTCCGATAAAGGAATGAGCCACAATACTTATCAAAGCGATATGTTTTTCCTTGCCAAGACGATTGAAATTGTTCAAAAAAGAGATCGCCTGCATTTTCGGTCGCAGCCCAAAATAATCCCAAAGACAACACATTTTCACTCAACGGTAAATTTGCCAAGACACGTTGATCATTGTCATCACCGTAAGCCATCAGATAAGTGGTCGCAATGGTAATGCCCACCCACGTTAGCATTTCCCGTGGTTTATCCTTAGTAGCAATCGTGTGAGCTTGATATTCCCTGACAAATTTTCGCATGACCTGCAAGGTGCCTTCAGGTCGTAACGCTGCCAAAAGACGAATGCCTGAATAGACCGTAATGGAGACACCCTGCTCTACTTGTAATAAGGTCACTAACTCAGTCAGTGATTGAGTATCGCCGCCTATAGCGCCGGCATAATAAAATGCATGAGCGTTGTCATAATCTCCCTTTTCTTTATATTTATCCGCCTGATTTTTGAATGCCTGCACATCAGGATTATTTGCATCAGCTAATAAGGCGGCATAGGCTAACTCATCATCATTGATATAAACGCTACCATCTTTACGGTCAAATCGGGCATCTGCCACCATTTTTTTAACATCTGACTGAGTGCGAGCTAAGGCTTTAATACGCCAAGCCCAGTTACTGACGGTATTACGAAATTTCCAGCCAGCATCATACCCTAGGGCTTTATTTGCTTTATTTTCCGACTTGATTTGATCCGCAGCAAGAAGTGCAAGTTGACTAGCCTCTTGCAACTCTTTGTCGTTTATTCCGAGTGCTGGAATGGGATAATATAAAGGAATTTGTAAATCATTGAGCAGTTTACGCAAGGTCGCTTGATCACGAAAAACCACTTCTGACCCCACTAATAGTTCAGCGACTTTATCTGCTTCAGAAACCACGATCCTCGGCCCAGAGCTTATCTGTTCTGCAGAGCTGACATGTGTCATCGAACAAAAAACAACTGCTAATATTAACCCCCAAAGAGAGCCACCTGATTGTTTATCTAATATGCGCTTAATCATAATGTTTCCCCTCTGAACAATCGCCAATAATGGTCACAGTGATTCCAGTATAGTCTTATCAATAAGCAATAGCCAAGCTGCTCAGAAGTATGTCGTTATGCCGCTAATATAAGGGAAGGGAGCAATGAATTGTGTAAATTGCATTTGAACCGGAAACATGTATCCTATATGAGAATATTACCCCATACTTAACAACTATATCCATACGGTGAAAATCAAATGAAAGCAATATTCCTTCCGGGAATAAAATTGATGAACGCCCTAACTTTCCCACGGAAGTTTATTGTGCTTGGAGGCTTGTCACTCAGCTCTCTGTTAATTGTTCTAATTTTCTTTATGATTCACATGTCAGAGACGATTAATACGAGCAATCAACAATTAGAAGGCCTAAAGCAAGTCCAAGCAACATCACTGCTTATTCAGTCAATACAGAAACACAGAGGACTTTCAGCTGGTGAGATTGCAGGTGCTGGCGGGATTACCGAAAAACGAATAGCCATTAACCAACAAATAAAAGAGTATTTCACTGCCGTCAATGGCTCGGTACCTAAAGAAGTTCAACAGTCTAAAGACTGGTTAACAATTAATGATCGCTGGAAGTATTTAGATAATAAAGGTGTAACTCTGGGGCTAAATAGTAGCTTTGATTCCCACACCAAATTACTTCAACGCCTGTTTACGTTCCAGCGTAATTTAGCTGATTATTATCAGCTGCCTCTCGTGAATGATATTGACTCTTATTATTTAACTAATGCTTCTTTATATTCATTACCGATCACCTTAGAGCTTTTAGGGCAGGTACGGGCATTAGGGACCTCTTACCTAGTTAACAAAAATGAGGCTGATAAGAAGAAAATAAATAAACTACTGTCCAAAGTGGATATCCCCCTCCATGTATTTAAAGAAAACATAAACAAGCTTGAAAACGTAATGACTCCTGATGGGATGAACATTACTAAAACAGGACTGGTTTTCGCTCAAACTATTAACCGTCATATTCATTTCACTAGTAATAATGTGTTGCCAAATGATAGTCATCTAGATCCCGTTAATTTTTATGAACGATCTTCAGATGTCATTGATGAGGGTTTTTACTTCTTAAAGGTCACCCTCGCTTCAACTCTAAATGACTTACTCAATCGACGAGTCGAAAAAGCAAACAATCAGCTATTTCTAAGCCTTAGCTTTTCAATCATGTTATTTGCGCTTGTATTGTACTTTTTAGTCGCTATTTATTTATCTACAAGAAAGAGCATTAATACGCTAACGGATGCTACGCATGCTTTTTCTAATGGTGATTTAGATCAACGTGTCGTAATTTCAACAAGTGATGAACTAAAACATATTGCTTCCGGCTTTAATGAAATGGCCGAAGGCTTGCAAAATATATTGAGCGAAAAACTCGCTATTAGCGATCAATTACGTGCTGTTATTGATAATTCGCCAATAGGGATTTGGTTTTCAGGCATAAATGGCGAGTACTACTTTGTTAATAAAACATTTTGTGATTTAGTAAATATAAAAGAAGAGCAGTTTCTTGCTATAAACTCATCGAGTCTGCCTGAATTATTAGGCGTTGAAATTGCAACACACTGCATTACATCTGATCAATCCGCATTACAACAAGATTTCCCCCATATTTCTTATGAAACAATAAGCACTCAAGATGGTGAAACTCATACACTTGAAATCACCAAAGTTAAACTAAAAGATAAACAAGGCAAGGTACTTGGCCTAATTGGCATTAGTCAGGATATAACGGATAAACAGAAAAAAGAAGATGAACTGAAGCTTGCAGATATGATCTATCAGAATAGTCGTGAAGCAATGATGATTACTGATCAGAACAATAAAATTATCGCCATTAACCCTGCATTATCTGCTATCACCGGCTACAGCGACGAGGAACTGATAGGTTTGGACCCTAAAATATTAAGCTCCGGCAAACAAACACCTAGTTTCTATCAAGACATGTGGGAAGAAATACGCTTAACGGGAGGCTGGGAAGGGGAAATACTAAATACCAAGAAAAATGGAAGTCATTATCCTGAATGGATTTCAATCAATACCATTTATGATGACTATGGTGACGTGTTTCGACGAATTGCATTGTTCTCTGATATTACAGAGAAGAAAAAAGCGGATGAGTTAATATTAAGGCAAGCAAATTATGACAGTCTTACCAGATTACCTAATCGCAGAATGTTTAATGATCGCTTAGAACAAGAAGTTAAAAAGTCACACCGTGCAAAATCACCATTGGCATTGATTTTTCTTGACCTCGATAATTTCAAAATTATTAACGATACTCAAGGTCATGATAATGGGGATGCCTTACTGATAGAAGCAGGAAAAAGAATTTCCGACTGTGTACGAGAAACAGATACTGTCGCTAGAATAGGCGGTGATGAATTTACCGTTATTTTATCTGAACTGAACGATTTGCATCACGTGGAAACCATTAGTCAAAAAATACTAGATGCCTTGAGTCAACCATTTTGGATAAGTGAGATACAAGTTTATATCTCAGCAAGCTTAGGCATTACACTTTATCCTTCTGATGCTTCTACGGCATTGGAATTGCTCAAAAATGCTGATCAAGCAATGTACCTTGCTAAAGAGCTCGGTAGAAACCGATTCTGTTATTTCACCTCCTCCATGCAGGAGCAAGCACAATATCGATTAGAATTATTAAATGATTTACGTCAAGCAACGTCGCTAAATCAACTCGAGGTCTACTATCAACCCATAGTTGAACTCGATACAGGTAAGATTCACAAAGCTGAAGCACTTTTACGTTGGAAACACCCAACTCGAGGAATGATTAGTCCTGCTGAGTTTATCCCACTTGCTGAAGACTTTGGTTTAATTGTAGGTATTGGTGACTGGGTCTTTAAACAGACTGTCCAACAGATCCAAATATGCAAACAACAGTTTGGCATTAATGTGCAAATCAGTATTAATAAATCTCCTGTTCAATTCAGAGAATCAGATAATCATATGAATTGGATAAACTATCTAAGTGAGAATCAACTATCAGGTAAAGATATTGTCATTGAAATCACGGAAGGTTTATTAATGGATGATAGTGAAAGTATTCTCAAGCAACTGCATCAGTTTAGAGATGCTGGTATAGAGGTATCGATGGATGACTTTGGTACAGGATATTCATCACTTTCTTATTTGAAAAAGTTTGACATTGATTATTTGAAAATCGACCAGTCATTTACTAAAAACATCAGCCCTGATTCTGAAGATATGGTTTTGTCAGAAGCTATTATTATAATGGCACACAAATTAGGCTTGAAAGTTATTGCTGAAGGTATTGAAACTGACGAGCAAAGAAAGTTACTTCTTAATGCAGGCTGCGATTATGGACAAGGTTATTATTTTTCAAGACCCGTTCCTGAGCAAGAATTTATTGCCTTATTACAAGCAAATAAATAATTCAGCTTTAGAGAGGGGTTTAAAACGAGCTTGGAATCAATATTAACATCTGTTGCTCCCTATACCCACAACAAAGGCAGCTGTTTTATAGGCCCTAGTGGAACATCATTCAATTAAACCTAATTTGAGTTGTCTGACGGGCCTTACTTCTATTGCCTCGCCATCCCCGCCAGCAACAACTCTAAAAATAACCTCGCCCTCTGAGGCAGATAAAGTACGGTAGAAGGTCGTTAATGTCGTTGATAAAACAATGTCTCCTTGCTTAAAACCTGCTGCATCAAAAGCACCTCCAGGAACAGGGTGAACGGTTAGTACTTCCCGTGATTCATCACCAAAAGAAAGATAAGGTGTGCCGGTTGCAACGCCATAGCGTTCCCGTAACTCGGGGCCTAGTTCCGTTTGATAATAGTGTGCTTGGCTAGAAACCCACCAGCCATAACACAGGAAAACAATAATGATGACAAAGGCTAGTCTGATGAAATATGACACTATTTTTTTCATGGCAAAGTGCTCTTACTAGAGGGGTAGTTAATAGACACCTTAGCATATACCCGTACTACTTGAAGATGCGTGATTCAGCAAGACTAGAAACAACCATATTTAAGGCAAGGCATTTTAGAGCTGGTCATTCTAGCTCAAAATTGCTTAACGAAGAAGATGGTTATTTATAGCCTTGCCCTACGGGTGCTCAGCTAGTCAACCCGCACCGCGTTGCAACTCTTATAAAGGGCTAGCCATTTCCTGCGAGTTGCGCCTTGTTCAGATTGACTAGCTGAACACTGAAACATGCATCTTCAAGTAGTATGGGTATAAATATCAAAAAAAAAGCCCCGACCAAAAGGCCGGGGCTTTTTAAAAGCGTGTCAGAATAAAATATCAGCAGAGCTGTTAATTTATTACCAACTTAGAGGAGCTTGATTACATCATGCCGCCCATTCCGCCCATACCACCGCCCATATCAGGCATTGGTGCTGCACCCGCTTCTTGCGGTGCTTCAGCAATCATTGCTTCAGTGGTTAACATTAAACCAGCAACAGAACCGGCATTTTGTAATGCAGTACGTGTTACTTTTGTTGGGTCAAGAATACCCATTTCGATCATATCGCCATATACGCCTGTTGCTGCGTTGTAACCGAAGTTACCTTTACCAGCTGCAACTTCATTCAAGACGACAGATGCTTCATCGCCAGCATTGCTTACGATTTGACGTAAAGGTTCTTCCATTGCACGACGAGCTAATTTGATACCTACATCTTGATCGTGGTTATCACCAGTCAATTCACCTAGGCTACTTTCAGCACGAACAAGTGCAACACCACCACCAGCAACAACACCTTCTTCAACCGCTGCGCGAGTCGCGTGTAACGCATCTTCAACACGTGCTTTTTTCTCTTTCATTTCCATTTCAGTTGCTGCGCCAACTTTAATAACTGCAACACCGCCAGCTAATTTAGCAACACGTTCTTGCAACTTCTCTTTATCGTAATCAGAAGAAGAATCAGCAATTTGAGAACGAATCATTTCAACACGAGAAGTAATGTCGCTAGCAGAACCAGCACCATCAATTACTGTTGC
>ENA-OSET01003233-OSET01003233.1-sediment-metagenome-genome-assembly--contig:-NODE-3233-length-15140-cov-3.567616_pt1 | contig 15140 bp, 15 predicted proteins | sample MGYA00237882_ERZ534229 | MGnify/ENA primary metagenome ERZ534229 (study PRJEB26408, sample SAMN06266212) | sediment metagenome | isolation source: Hudson Canyon methane seep mesocosm | place... | reverse complement strand
GTCGGACTGTTAATCCGCAGGTCGTGGGTTCGATCCCCACCCCCGGAGCCATACACATTCAGTTGAGGGTCGGTCTTTCGGGGCCGGCCCTGTTCGCGTCAGGGCCTCTGTCACGCCAGCCGGGGTTGGCCCACGAGCAGGAGTCTCAGTCGTCGGTCCGGCCCACCGACAGGATCACTCCGCCGACGTCGCTTGGGCGGAGGTGCAGGCTGGTCTTGCAGATCCGCAGATGTTGGTTTCGTAGCTCATCCCTCAAGCCGTCAAGAACGCACACCAGATCGACTTCTCAAGGGTCGCTTCGGTTCTGGAATGCTCCCGCAGAGCAGTCCGCGCCGAGGTGTGAGACGTATGTCGGTGGTCGTGTCGACTGGCGGTCTGGGGTCGATTGCCGGGTGCCTGGACCCGGTCAAATCTCGTGTGACAAGAGACACCCCCACTTGTGATTGCTAATTAGTACTAAATAATGCAAGATGGTGTTCCTGAGGGCTGGAGTTAGCCCAAATATCGACAAGGAGCACCGTGCCTACCGAAGAGATAGTTAGTCCTCGACTCAGTTTGGTCAATCGGTCCAAGCTGATCTTTCTGGCAGCAGGACTGGTTTCGTTGGTCCTAGCCGTAAGCCTCTGGTTCACGGGCAATGAGCAACAAGGTCTCTTCGTGGGCCTCTGGGTCCCTGCCATCCACTCGCTCGGAGCACTGGTTCTCGCAAACCCAGGGGTGCCTTCGTGAACGAATCACTTCTCTTGGTAGTTGGAGTACTTGTGTATGCGATCACTTTCTGGGGCCTTCTCGTAGCTGGATATGCAGTCACGAATGCGACGGCACAAGGTGTCCGGCCCGGAGTTCAATCCGCTGAGATTGGTGAAAAAGCGGTCGAGGCGCCGGGTAGGCCGAGTCAGGAGCCCCTGATTCAAATCGCTTCAGGCCCAGTTGCAGGGCGGGTTGGGAAACTGGCCCGATGGGGCGCCGGCGTTAAGGAGAGTTCTCCGGAGCGATCTGGGTGATCCGGGTATTAGGCCGAGATATTCGGTCCAGATGTAGTCAACCCACTTCAATCAAAAAAATAGTACTAATCAACTGATCATCTTCAGAGCCTCCCATGAGGCCGGAAAGTTGGTCGCTCGAAAGGATGAAAGTCATGTTTGACAGGATTGTTGGAACGAGTCTTCGTTCCATTGGTTGCCTTCTGCTTGTCTCCCTCGCAGGAGTCGCCTGTGGTTCCGACGGTGATGGAGCAGCAGTTTCTACGTCGGGATCCGAAACCGTTGTTGAGGCTGTGAATTCGGTGACTGAGCTGGTTCCTGGTGATCTGGTGGATGTGGCGGTTTCTGCGGGCGAGTTCCCGACGCTGATTGCCGCTGTGGAGGCCGCTGGCCTGGTCGACACGTTGAAGTCTGAGGGCCCGTTCACCGTGTTTGCCCCGACTGAAGAAGCGTTCGCGGCTGCTTTGGAGACGCTGGGATTGACCGCCGGTGAGCTCCTAGCTGATGTCGAGACGCTGACCGCAGTGCTGACCTATCACGTGGTTCCCGGCCGGGTAATGGCCGGCGATCTGACCGGAGCAATGGCTATGCCCGTTGCCACTGTCAACGGCGCCGAGATTTCAATCACTGAGGCCGCAGGGTCGGTGACCGTCAACGAAGCCAGCGTCGTCGTCGCAGATATCGAGGCCTCCAACGGGGTCATACACGTCATCGACCAGGTACTCCTGCCATTTTAAGAAGGTAGGCCAGATCTCCCTTCGGGGCGGATCTCTCTTTCGTCCCCCCCCTCCGATTGAGAGAAGTCCGCTCCGAAGGGACCCCATTTGAATACCGATGAAGGACAATCTCTTGAAAGTTGAAAAATCCCTATTGGGTCAGAGAGAGCAGGCAGGCCTGCTTCGACTCAACCTCTGCGCCGCTCTCCTCCACGGGGCACAAGCGCTCGTGGTGATCCTGGTTGCTAATGATTTCACCCTTCCGATCTCAGGCTTCTTCTGGAACGATGCACCCAACGGTCGCCTCGATCCCGATCGCTTGGTCAGGATCATCGATTTCCGGGTTTCTCATGGCCTCGTAGCCTTTCTTGGACTTTCTGCCCTATTCCACTTGCTTGTTTCAGTGGGTTGGGGGCGAAGCCGTTACTACGAGGAGCTTTCTCGTGAACAGAACCGGTTTCGTTGGGTTGAATACTCGCTGTCGTCGACGGTCATGGTGCTGTTGATCGCCATGGTGTTTGGCATTAGTGACGTAGCGGCTCTCTTCGGACTCGCTGGTTCAAATATGGCCATGATTCTCTTTGGGTGGATCATGGAGATCGTCAACAAAGCTGGCCAGAAGGTCTGGTGGACTCCATTCTTGTTTGGTTGCTTAGCGGGGTGTATTCCATGGGCTGCTCTCCTCTGGTACCTGATCGGACCTGGTGGAGAGATGCCTAGCTTTGTCTATGGGATCTTCCTAAGCATCTTCGTTCTCTTCAATCTCTTTGCCCTCAACCAGTTTCTCCAGTACCGGCGGGTTGGCCGCTGGCGCGACTACCTATATGGGGAGCGGATCTATTTGGTTCTCAGCCTGACCGCAAAGTCCGCCTTGGCCTGGCAGATATTCGCGAACACGCTCGTCAGCTAGGACCAGGAGCCAAAGTTCATGAGCAAAACCAATTCAACGACCGTGGTGACTGATGCCTCAGCGCCAGGATCGTTGCCATTCGTAGACATACGACCTAGCAACTTCGGTGATTTGATTTCGACTACCAGGCAAGTTGCCACAGAATGTGGATGGATAGTGGCGACGCCGGCTGGGCCGATGGTGCTCGGTTATGAGCAGGCGAAGAGCATCCTCCGAGACCCCAATTGGTATTCAGTGCTGGCGGGAATATCGATGCTCGATCGCATGGACTCCATTTCAGGTGACCTAGAGAACCTGTTAGCGAGGGCACGGGTGTCAACCCCTGAGGCTCCAACGAACTTGAAAATTCGACCCAACGTGCTTTCGGTAGAGGGAGAAGACCATCGTCGACTCCGTCGCTTGGTTAATAGCTCCTTCACCTCGGGAGGGGCTGATCGCCTGAGACCCTTCATGAGGCAACACGCAAACGATCTTGTGGAACGCCTTTGCTCCGATGGAGGAGGGGATCTGATCGCAGATCTCTGCCGCCCGTATCCGATTCCAATTATCTGTCGTTTGCTTGGGGCTAATGACCGAGACTGGCAGCTCTTTGATCACTGGGCTGACACCATCTTTTCGGCTCTCGACGCAGACACTGAAGCTGTCATCGCGCGCTTGGGAGACGTGACAGTCGCCCAGCAAGAACTAGACGGCTATATCAACCGTCTAATCGACGAGCAGTCTGGTTCATCACGAGAAGGCCTGATCGGTGAACTGATAAGAGACCACGAGCAGGCTGACCGCCTCGACCGAGACGAACTTGTCGCGATGGTCGAGGCAATACTCCTAGCTGGGACAGATACGACGCGCAATCAGTTGGGTGCGACACTGGCCGTCTTGGGTGATCACCCTGAGCAGTACGCCGCTCTTCGCCGCGACCGAGCACTCATACCAGCGGCCATCGAAGAATCCCTTCGCTATATCGGAGTCGTCCGATCCACGGCAAGAATTGCTTCTCGTGATCTAGTTGTCGACGGCGTCTTGTTCCCTGCCGGCACCACTGTGCTAGTCGGCCTGCACGCTGCTGGGCTTAGCGAAGCAAAAGACAGCGACGGCTATCGCTTCGAGATTGAGCGGAGTCAAAGCTGCCCACACTTGGCGTTCGGTAGTGGGGCCCATCACTGTCTCGGAGCTTTTTTGGCCCGAGCCGAACTTCAAGAAGCACTAACAGCCTTTGTTGAAAAGGTTCCTGCTTTCCGACTGGTCGGTCCCGTCTCCTGGAAGCCTCTTTCCATGGGCATCTGGGGTCCGTCACACATCGAGATCCAGATCCAGGATGATCCTGTTCAGGAACCCTCTCCGGGCCAACACCTAGGGGGGACAGTGGAGAGAATTTCTGACGAGACCTCGGTTACAAATGCTTCTTCTTTTGCACAAGATCTCTGGATACGCGAGGCATTGGGCAAACGAAGCTTGCTACAAGCGTCCATTCCAAAGTTGGTAAGGAAACCCACCCTTCCACCTTTACCACGGCTGGTCCTCACGCTCTGGCGTTTCGGTTCAGCATTTCTGGCATGGAAAGTCCTCGATCAGGGAAAACCAGAGATCGAGCGGAAGCCAGCCTTGTACACCCGGATACGTAGGGCTGCAGAAAGACAGGGACCGACCTATGTCAAGTTGGCACAACTGATATCAGCGGCAGAAGGAGTATTCCCGGACGCCCTCGTAGACGAATGCCGGAGATGCCGGGATCGTGTCGAGCCAGAATCTTGGCGCTCTATCAAGAAGGTCCTCACTCGTGAGTTAGGTCCGACTTGGGCGACTTTCGCTTCGATCTCTGAGCGCCCATTGGCGTCAGCGTCAATCGCTCAAGTCCATGACGCAGAACTACTCGATGGATCTCCGGTGGTGGTCAAGATTCAACGTCCAAGGATCCGCCAAAAAGTCACAGCAGATCTGCGGGTAATGGCGTGGGTAGCCCCACGCCTAGTCGGAAAAATTCCAATCGCCGCGCTATCAAATCCCCCAGCCCTCGTTGAGTTGTTCGGAGAGACCATCTGCGAGGAGCTGGACTTCAAGCTCGAGGTGGCCAATCTGTTCGAAGTCAATAGGGCTCTTCAAGCCAACCCCCGACATAGTTGGGAGGTGCCGAGTCCGGTTCTAGACCTGGTGACCGAAAGAGTCATCGTTATGAGCCGTGTCGACGGCATACCGCTTGGTGAAGTAGGACATCTTCCTGCTGATTCGGAACGGGTTTCCAATGTTTTCCGTCAGATGGTTGAAGGCCTTTTGGAGGGAGCAGTCATACACGGTGTCTTCCACGGAGACTTCCATGCTGGAAATGTGTTTCTTGGAGAATCGGGAAGTATCAGCCTTGTCGATTTTGGAATTACTGGTCGACTCGATGGCCAACGAAGGGTTGCTTTTCTTCGTTATGTAGTGGGCATGATGACTGGAGATCTAGAAGGGCAGATTGTGGGTGTACGCGACCTTGGAGCCTTCCCACCAGAGACCGATGTCGCTTCCCTGATTAGAGATCTCCAATTGGATCGCATTGACTTCGATCCACTCGAGCTCTCCGAGGAAGAGTTTGTCGAACAGTTCAGAGTCCTGCTTAGAGACCTTCTAGCAACGGGTGCCCGGATCCCCAAGGAACTAATGCTATTTGTAAAGAATTTTGCTTATCTCTCATCTGTGGTTCAGAGACTTGATCCTGACATGGACCTTCTTGGTAGTTTCTCCGACATCGCAGGGGATTTTCTTGCTCGTAATGGGGTGAGGGTGGCTACCGATATCGGGTTCTCCGTTGGTCCGGATGATGCATCCGACATTTCGTTGAGAAGGGCTGTTGGACTGAGGGATGGCGCTTCGACTCTTACCTGGCGTCAACTGGGTGAGCGACGGGCCTCCATGGTGGATCGCGTTAGGCCTCTGGCAGGAGTGGTCCGCGCGGGTTCTGGTCTCTAGGAGCTACATAGATGGACTCCAATGAAATAGGCCTTAACGAGGCAGCAGAGAAGCTAGGCGTCCATTACATGACGGCGTATCGCTACGTTCGCACCGGTCTCCTACCCGCAACAAAGCGTGGTGGCACATGGCGTGTTGCCATAGATGACCTTGAAAAGTTTGTTGGCAGACCTTCCACCCAGGCGGGACGAGGACATCGTCGGCTGGATCGGTATGTCGAACCCTTCATCAGTGCCCTAACTAGGGGAGATGAGAGGGGAGCTTGGACGATCATCAAGTCGCTTCGTGGTGCCGGCTGTGAAGTTGAAGAACTTTGCTTGGATCTTCTCGTTCCTGCACTGTCCAAGATTGGTTCGGGATGGGTTTCGGGAACGTTTTCTGTTACTGATGAGCATCGAGCATCGGTTGTCGTCCCTAGCCTGCTAGGCCGCTTTCGAGCGTTGCCTCTTCCGCCAGGACAAAAGCGAGGGCTGGTTGTAGTTGGGTGCCCTCCCGCTGAAGAGCACGCGATTCCAACCTCGCTCTTCTCGTTGCTACTCCTCGGTAGACGGTTTGGTGTCGACAATCTTGGCAATAACACCCCAGCACATGTCTTCACCGAATCTGTCCAAACTGCTGACAAGTTGATAGCAGTCGTATTTGCAGTCGCGTCTATCGAGGGAGCCGCAAATCTCCAAGAGTGTGTCGATGCAGTTAGGTCAGTCCGACTGGACATACCGATCTTCGCAGGTGGAGCTGCGGTTATCGATGCCACTCCTACTGAGTTGGGGATAGATGGCGTTCTCAAGAGCTTCAAAGAAGGCCTAGACCTCCTTGCCGAATTGGTTGACCCGTGAATCCCATCGACAGAATTCAGGACGTAGGCAGCGTGAAAGAAACCGCTCCAGGAACGACTCGTCTAGTAGCTGTGACTGGTGCGACTGGTTATGTGGGAGGACGGTTAGTTCCTCGGCTACTTCAGTCAGGTCTGGCTGTCCGGTGTGTGGTACGCCACGCGGAAAAATTGGAAAATCGACCTTGGCGAAATGAGGTAGAGGTCGTTGAAGCAGACCTATCTGTTCCTGATCAGGTTTTGAATGCTCTCAACGGGGCACAGGCCGCCTATTACCTAGTTCACTCAATGAACTCCTCTGGGGACTTTGAAGAGCTTGAGCTTCGGATGGCTGAGATCTTTGCAGAATCAGCTGCTGCAGCAGATCTAGAGCAGATTGTCTACCTCGGTGGACTCGGCCACGACTCAGAACGGCACTCGGCCCATCTGGCTAGTCGTCATCGAGTCGGCATTGCTCTCGCCGAAGGAGGAACGCCGGTAACCGAACTCCGTGCCGCAGTCATTATCGGCTCAGGAAGTGCCTCCTTCGAGATGCTTAGATCCCTAGTCGAAGTTCTGCCAGTAATGATCGTCCCGAGGTGGGTCACCAAGACCCGCTGTCAACCAATCGCCATCGAAGATGTGCTCGAGTACTTGGTTGGTGTCCTCGGTAGTGAACCGGCACTCGATCAAGTCTTCGAGATCGGAGGTCCGGAAATCCTGAGCTACCGCCAGATGATGGACGGATACGCAGATGTCGCTGGCCTCCGTCGGAGAATCATTCTCCCAGTGCCGGTACTCACACCACGTTTGTCCTCTCACTGGGTCAACTTGGTGAGTCCGCTCCCGATCCAGTTAGCCCGATCCTTAATCGACTCGCTGACCAGCGACGTCGTGGTTGGCGACCGGTCCATCGAACGAATCGGGCACCGTCCCTCCTATCGACTCACACAAGCAATCGAAAGGTCTGTAAGCAGAGTCAGGGACCTCGAATTGCCTACACGTTGGACAGATGCCTCAGGAGAACTCAAGTCTGCTGCTGGAGCGGCGCTTCCCAAACCAGGCGACCCCTCATGGTCTGGCGGTCTTGTCCTTGAGGACATTCGACGTCAGACAACCTCGGCCAGCCGTGAAGACTTGATGACCGTTATCCGCTCAGTTGGCGGGGACAACGGATGGTTCGCCTTTAATCGCCTCTGGGCGGTTCGCGGCTTCATCGACAAAATCATCGGCGGCGTTGGTTTGAGGCGGGGACGACGCCACCCGACAGAACTCCGTCCCGGTGACACCGTCGACTTCTTCTCCGTTGTCGCGATAGACGACAGTTCAATTCGTCTTCGCGCAGAGATGCGTCTTCCTGGCCATGCTTGGCTTGAATGGGAAGTCGAGTCGGGTGCAGCCCAAACCGTGGTATCACAACGAGCCCTATTTGTGCCTAGAGGTCTACTCGGACGCATCTACTGGTACGCCCTATTGCCTGCACATATCCCAATCTTCGGGAAGATGCTTTCTGGCATCGTGGCCGCCGCTGAAGGTCGCCAGAATCAGCAGAAAGTTGCACCGTGAAAGCCTCTACTTCGATCATCGGCATCGTTGTCGCAATGGCTCTCAGCCTCGTCATTGTTCTCGCCGGCAGCCACCAGGGGATCGAACGGGCGGGACTTCCGTTATTTGCCTGGATTGCCGTAATCATCTTCGCGATCCAATGGGTGGTCTTCATACCCTCCTGGTTCGCTCACTCAGAGCACTTCTTCGACCTAACTGGATCGGTCACATACCTCGTTGTTGTAGTTGCTTGTCTGTCATCACTTGATTCCATTGAGCCCCGATCATTGTTGATCGGGGCAATGGTCTCCATCTGGGCCCTCCGTCTTGGGTGGTTCCTGTCAACGCGAGTGCGTGCAGTCGGTTCTGATTCACGCTTCGACGTTATGAAGCATCGATTCGCGTGGTTCCTCATGACCTGGACTCTGCAGGGGCTCTGGATCCTCGTCACCTCTGGAGCAGCAGTAGCCGCTATGTCACAGCCTGGCCAAGCTTCGATTGGGCCCACGGTGCTCCTCGGCGCAACTCTTTGGGCTACCGGTTTCGCCATCGAGGTTGCAGCTGACTCGCAGAAGCGAAGATTCCGGTCGAAAGTCGAAAACCATGACTGCTTTATAACCACAGGGCTCTGGGCTTATTCACGCCACCCCAACTACTTCGGCGAAATCGTTCTCTGGGTGGGAGTCGCTGTAGCTGCGATTCCGGCACTTTCAAGATGGGGATACGCGACCCTGGTCTCTCCTTTCTTCGTCTGGGCACTCCTGACCCGCATTAGTGGGATTCCACTACTCGAGACAGCAGCCGACCGTCGCTGGAGCGGTCAGGAGGATTACGAGACCTATAAGGCGCACACTCCAACTTTGGTATTCAGACCGGGAAGGTTTCATCGGGTCGGCTAGCTGAGTTCATTCCGACCCAGGAATCGAACAGTTCCCACCTCTCGTCCAACCATCCGATCAGTTCCTCAGGTGCATCGCAGGAGGGGGCGTCTTGGCGGCGCACAAGATCGGCACGGAACCTGAGTGGTGACGGGAATGGAACATTGCGCCAAAGATCGCCAAGGCCTCGAAAGTCTGAGACCCCGACATGGTTCAAGAAAATAAAGTCGGAGGTCGGGGAGTTCTGGAGAACAGCCAAAACGCCAGCCGTTCGAATCGGCAGAACATGCTGCAGTCGCTGGACCGACTCTCTCCTATCTGGAGAGGTTCGGCTCACGGCATCGATAGCCCGGCCCAGCTTCTCTTTAGAAAACCGCGTTCCCTCAGGAAAAATCACCAGAACCTCATCTGACTCCATTCCAGCGGCGAGCCGACCGAGGTTCGCCACCTCGTCGCGGTTGTCTGCTGTGTCTCGGTCTACGAAGTAGTTGGGAATTCGGTGACCTACCACATCCAGACACGGGTCCCAAAGCAACTGCTTTTTAAGGATGAAACGCGGCCTGAGACCTGACTCAGCAAGAAGCGCAGCTACAAGGAGCGCGTCGCCCTGACTCCCGTGTCGAGCTAGGACAACAAGTGGGCCGTTCTTACCCAGACCCGCAGCATCATCGAAATCGTGTTCAAGCCCAAGCAAGAACCGTGCGCCTCGCACAAGGTTTGAAGCCCACCAACGCTGAAGACGGCTGTGAGCCCGGAACGACGCACTTCCCTTCAGCCGCCCCCCAGGGGCGTATCGCAGCCACAAAGCTGCTCCGATGAAGACACCGGCCGACTCAAGGCCCGCCCACCAGACGGCGTAGAGAATGAGTCTTGTTGTCGGCCATTTTCGCTGCAGAGCAACATCAACCAGGCCTCCGATGAGAAGCGCCGGCAATGCAAGAATCACGAAAATAACGAACCCAAGCAGTACCCCCGGAATGGTGACGATCCGGCGACGAAGCCGTTTTCCTGTCCCAGAGTCCTGCGACGACCAAATCCGGGCATCCGACGCCGCGTGGCATGCCGAGACCGGTTCAGTCGGCATAACCCAGTGCTGCGCTAGCCAGAATCTTGTGAGCAACGATCAAAATAGTTCTTCTCTCGTCGCCTCGATCCTTGGGCGGCCGGTAGCGGACCGCGTAGGCGGATACTGCTTCTTCGCATACCTCTAGATCATCGGTGACCTCAGCGACTCCTTCAATTGTCAGCCACCGGCCTCTGTCAACCTGGCAGATTGAGGCTTGCAGAGGCCCGGCGTTGAGCATCCGGACCTTCGCGCTGCCGGACCAGGTGATAACGCGAGCCGCTCTTTGGCCTTGGAACCATGTGAAACCGACCGGGGTGGTGTGTGGCCGACCATTTGGACGCACGAGCGTCAGAGTCGCAAGATGCCGCTCAGCCACGAAGGCATTGAAAAGCGTTCCGGGATCTGAAGGAAAAAGTACAGCCATCTCTATTACCTCATTGCGCTCGCAAGAACCGGAAGCGGGAGACCGCCTCAGGATGATCAACGATCTGATCGGGGTAGCCATGCCTCGCTCTAGTCGTGTGAGACGGGCAGTGGATCTCGGGGGCGTCGACCCCGGCCAACTCGGTGACCCAGCGGCGGATGTAGGCACCCGAGGGGTCGAAGCGCTGGGCTTGCCGTGTCGGATTGAGAATCCGGTGGGGGTTGGCGTCGGTTCCGGTTCCTGCGACCCACTGCCAGTTCAACTGGTTGCTAGCCACGTCGCCATCGACCAGATGCTCCATGAAGTGGCGTGCCCCGATACGCCAGTCAAGGTAAAGGTCCTTGACGAAGAACGATGCAGTGACCATGCGGGCACGATTGTGCATAAAACCCTCTCCCGCCAACTGCCGCATGCCGGCATCGACCAGCGGAAACCCCGTCTGGCCGTTCTGCCAGGCTCGGAGGGCATCCGGATCATCGGCCCACATGTCGCCTCGATCCCGGTAGGAAGCGGTCGACGCGTCCGGGCGAGCGGCCAGAACCTGGAGGAAGAAGTCTCGCCAACAGAGCTGTCGCACGAAGGAGGAACCCTCTGGATGCTCAGAAGCGGCCAAGGCCACCTCAAGGGGCGACAGGCACCCAAGATGAAGATAAGCGGAGAGGAGCGAGGTCCGCTCGTAGGCAGGAGTATCCCGGCCGTCGTCGTAGCCGTCGACTGGTCCGTCCAGCCAAGCGGACAGTCGCCGACGGCCGGCCGTTTCACCACCGACAATCCCCGATTCGTTGGTCGACGGGGGTAGGACGTCAAGGAGGTTGTGGCCGCTCTGAAGATCAGGACCTGCCAGCTGCTTTGGTACGGGCTGGATCGGACGCCAGTCCGCTGTACTCCATCGGCGGTAGTACGGAGTGAAGACCTTGTATTCGCCACCTCCGGTTGGCTCGAGGACAGCAGGGGGGACCACAGCGACACCGGGGTGTCGACAAACCTCTGACTTGGTGCCGATCGCCATGTCCTCGAGTTGTCGGAAGCGGTCAACAGCAAATGCGCTGTGGTCGTCGGCGAGGTGGACTTCTCGGGCGCCGACAGCGGCGGCTGTGTCGATCACCTCAGCCGCCCAGTTGCCGCGGCGGATCACTAGGCCACCCCCCCGGGATCGCAGCGAGTGGTCGAGGTCGCGGAGTGCCTCACCTAGAAAGCGCAGGCGCCTGATGGGAGGCCGTGGCCCGCCTAGGAGGCGGTCGTCTAGGACGAAGAGGGAGATAGTGGGTCGACCACTGGCCCCGGCTGCAACAAGGGCCGGGTTGTCGTGAACACGGAGGTCCCGGGTGAAGACCACTATCGCTGGTGCCTCACCGCAAGATTCAAAGTGAGGGGTCGAAGGATCCATGGATGTGTCCGTCATCGTCGGTGTGGCGCCGCAAGGTTCAAAGTGGGGAGTCGATGGATCCATAAAACCGCTTGTCCAGTCGGGCACTGGGTTCGGTCAGATGCCGTGACAATGCGCCCTTGCGCCTTCGCCATACAAATTGTCCTGCTCTGCTTCGGACGTCAGCCCATGGTCGTGCAGCGCAACGGCTCAACCACGGCGATCAGCCTGACCTGCCCGAGCGGGATGTCCTCACGGGGGAACTCGTCCTCGCCGTTGTACTTCAGGCACTGTCCGTCGAGAAACGCCAAGTTGGCGTCGCTTTCCCATCTCACGACCCGACCGCGGATCTCGAGGTAGCGCCCGTTGTCCGCCGGGTCAGTGGCCGAAAGGGAAATCCGGTCGTCGATGCAGAGGTTGCGCCACTTCTGGCGGCCCTCGGCATGGGGGAAGCGGACGTGGGTGCCGTCGAAGTCGGCCCACACTGGAGAGGAGTGCGGTTCTCCGCCTGGGCCGATCGTGGCCACGTGCCAGACAGCAGGCAGGTCGAACAGGTACCGGTGGCTCTCTGGAATGATGCTCATGGGCGGCGACGTTATCCGCGGGTGGGGTGCCAGATGAGGTGGGAGCCGAGGAGGTGACCGACCGGGGTCATGGCGGCGAACGCCACGAGGAACGCCGCGAGCGGTCCGAGGTGAAGCCAGTTGAAGAGGACGTTGATGACCATGAGGCGGCCGAATAGCGGGATGCCGAGTGCTAACTGCACGCTGGGGATTCGACGGATGCGGTCGGGGGAGGTGAGGGCAGCCCAACCGGAAACGATCCAGAGGTCGAGTAGCCGCACCGTGTACAGGATGGAGACTTCGACGGGGCAAGAGCCAACGATGCCACAACATGGCCCAAGGGTTTCAATCCGGAAGCTGCCGGAGTGATCTTCGAGCGAGCAACGATGGTCGTTGCTGAAAGCGCGGTTACCTAGTCTGCCCCTGACAACACAGGAGAGGTTCCGTTATGGGTATACGCCCCCCAGCGAAGGCAGTACCTTGCGAGATCCATCTGATCGACCGCCTTTCGTGAGCCTGATATTTAGACCCCACCGTCGGGACGGGTTGGTGCTGGCCGCTGCATGTGGCCTCATCGGACTCCCGTACGGGGTGCTGGCGGACAGTGCCGGACTGACCATGGCCCAGGCAGTGGCCCTGTCAGTGTTCACCTTCGCCGGGTCATCTCAGTTTGCCTACGTATCGGTAATCAGCGGGGGCGGTAACCCGGCTGCAGCGGTGGGCGGCGCCCTGCTACTTGCGGCTCGTAACGCCCTCTACGGACCGGTGGTTAGCCCGGTGCTGAGAGGAGGAGCGTTCCGGCGGGCGGTGGCAGCCCAGTTCCTGACCGACGAGACCACTGCCATGGCCAGTGCTCAGGATGACCCCACTGATGCCCGCGACGCTTTCTGGTTCACCGGTTTGGCCATCATGTCCCTATGGGTGGCGGGCACGGTGGCCGGGGTCCTCCTTGGGGGGATTCTCGACGATCCGGGTGCTTGGGGCCTTGACGCTGCCTTTCCTGCGGCCTTCGTGGCCCTGCTTGCGCCCCATGTTGCGACGCGGGCTGGACGAGTGACCGCTCTGATCGGGGCGGCCATCGCTCTGGTGGCAGTACCCGCCACCCCGGCAGGAGTGCCAATCCTGTTGGCTGCGTTGGCTGTGGGACCCGGAATGGCCGTGGCCGCTCGGAGGAGGTCGCTGTGAGCTGGACGGCACTGGTCGTGCTCTCCGCGGGGGCTTATGCCTTCAAACTGACCGGAGTGGTGGCCGGGGAGCGTTTCGCTGACCGACTGGCCCCGGTCACAGCACTGCTACCGGCGGCTCTGTTCTCGGCTCTGGTAGTCACCATGGCGGTGGCTGACGGCCCATTACTTGTGGTCGACGCCCGGCTGATCGGTGTGGCGGCGGGGGCGATGGCCGTGGTCAGGCGGGCCCCCATGGTGGTGGCGATCATGATTGCCATGGCAGTCACTGCCCTCGTCAGGCTGGTGGCATGAGGCAGGACACCGCCTAGCGGCAACTCACAGGTTTGGCACTCGCGCCGTTCTGCTATCTGTGTTCCGCCCCTCCCAGTGCGGGTCATAGCAACCTGAGAACTCTTCAAGGATTACTGGTGCCTCCCCGTGATAGCGCGATTAGACCGCCACTTCGGCGGGTTTGGACAAGCCGTTCTGTGTCCTCTGTCAGGAACGGACGCCTCGCCAGGTGAGTCGTGAACCGAGCAGGTGGCTGGTAGGCGTGACCGCTGCCAGGGCCACCAGGAAGGCCGCCATCGGGCCCAGGCCGAACCAGTTCACCAGGGCGTTGATGACCAGCAGGCGCAGGAACAGCAGCACGCCGAGCGCCAACTGAACACCTGCGAGGCGTCTGAACCTGTCCAGCGAGCTGCGGGACGCACGGCCGGCGAACGTCCAGAGGTCGTGGAGCGCGATGGTAAGGAGGATTCCGACCTCGCCGGCGATGGCTGCCGATCGGGTCAGATTCCAGCCCTGCACGTCGAAGATCCACAGGAATGCCAGGGCGTCGGCCAGCAGCGCCAGAGCGGTCACCACCAGGTAGCGGACCAGCGCCCGGCTCCGCAGCGGGTGCAGTCGGAGCCGCATCAGGTGGCGGAGGTAGCCGACGTAGTGGCCGGCGGAGACCTTCGACTCACCCCGCTCGCGCTCCAGGAACACGTACGGACGTTCGGCCACCCGACGGATGTCGCCGCGAGCCAGGACCTCCAGGAGGATCTTGTAGCCGACCGGGTCCAGGTCGGTGCCTGCGATCACGTCGCGTCGGACTAGGAAGTAGCCGCTCATCGGATCGGTCACACGGCCGACCGTTCCCGGCAGGAGCAGTAGGCCGAGGGCCTGTGCGCCACGCGACAGCAGGCGTCGGAGGGCCGACCAGTTCGAGACGCCTCCCCCGGGAACATGCCGGCTGGCGACCGCCACATCGGTCCGATCGGCCATGGCGTCCAACAGGTCGGCCACCACGACTGGCGGGTGCTGTCCGTCACCGTCGATCACACCCAGAATGGCGCCGCGGGCATGTGCCCAGCCGCAGGTCACCGCCGTGGCCAGGCCGGAGGCCCCGATACGTCGGATCACCCGGATTCCGGTCAACTCGGCCGCGAGGTTGCCGGCGACCTCCCAGGTGCGGTCGGGGCTGTCGTCGTCGACGACGATCAGCTCGTGGGAGACCCCGGCGCCGGTGAGGATCCCGTGGAGGCTCCGGACCAGGTCGGCGATGTTGCCGGCCTCGTTGAACGTGGGGATGACCAGGCTCAGGTCGACGTCGCCGTCGTGGTCGCTCGTGATCTGCAGTGTCTGGCCGCCGACGACATCGACGACTGCGCCACCGGTCATGGCCGCTCCTGTGCGGGGTCGGTCGGGGTCGGCGCCACGGTATCCGACGCCGGTGAACGGCCGGGGTCCCGGATGCGTGGGCCATGGGCCAGACTGCGGGT
>ENA-OSET01003232-OSET01003232.1-sediment-metagenome-genome-assembly--contig:-NODE-3232-length-15142-cov-5.939728_pt1 | contig 15142 bp, 14 predicted proteins | sample MGYA00237882_ERZ534229 | MGnify/ENA primary metagenome ERZ534229 (study PRJEB26408, sample SAMN06266212) | sediment metagenome | isolation source: Hudson Canyon methane seep mesocosm | place... | reverse complement strand
GAAGTCATCAGAAGAAAAGATAACTGGGGCTCAAAACACTATTTTTTAGGTGATAAAATTACATTTGAATCCATAGAATTAACGCTAGAAGTAAAGGATATCTACGCTAGAGTAAATAACAGCGATATGCTCGACTGGACTAATAAAACAGAAATTACTAACAGCTTAAATTAACACTAATAAACTTAAACACTTTAAAAGAAATACCATGACCTATCAAAACAACATTTTCTTTTCAGTCATTATCCCAACCAGAAACCGACCTAAAGTAATGCACGAAGCACTTACCTCAGTACTAAATCAAACTGAAAAGTCGATTGAAATAATTGTTGTAAATGATGGGTCTGATGATCAATATGCATCAGACTATGAACAGATATGCCAGCATAAAAATATAACTGTATTAAATTTAGAGCAATCATTAAAGGGTCATGGCCCCAGTTATGCGCTTAACATGGGCGTAGCTATAGCTAAAGGCAAATATATAGCCTTTCTAGATGATGATGACCAATGGTCATCGCTTACCCACCTAGCTGATGCAAAAACAAGATTAAGCAATAATTCCGCAGATATATACCTCACCTTACAAGAAGCGTATAAAGATAATCAGTTAAAAGACAAAAGTATTTGGTTATCACCGCTCACCGAAATATTAGACAATAATACAACTGCATCAGAACTAAATGTTGATACATTAATAAAATGCAGAGGGTTTGCTCACCGTAACAACCTAATTATTAGCAAGTCACTTTATAAGTCAATTGATGGTCATGATGAAAACTTAAGGTACGAAGAAGATAGAGAGTTTTATCTTAGAGCCATAGATCAGGCAAAAAAAATATTTTTTGTACCCGAGTTTATATCACGTCATAATATTCCGACTCCAAAGAATAACAACCTTTCTAACTCATATTCAGAAATTAGTAAACTACGCTCAAGACTTTATTTATTTGATTCCATTATCACCCAATCAAATAACATCAATATAATAAAATATGCTGAATTACAGAAAGTTTACACTTTAAAAACGCTAGCAGAAGCCTTTTACAAAGAAAAAAAATATACATTAGCAAGCCACTATGCAAAACAAGCAATTTGCATAAAAATTAGCCCAAAATGGATAACCTTTACTATCTACCTATCAATAAGAGAATTAATATAATGCCTAGTATATTCCATAAATTGAATGCCGCTAAGAAATTACAACCTATTATCATGCTCAGCCATATGCGTGCTAATACCAGTTTATTTGGGCATATTATAGGTAATAATCCAGAGATAAATGGGTATTATGAAATGCATATAGGCTACTATAGTTGGAAAAGTCTAATCCGTCAGAAGCTAAAATTTTTAGAAAAACATTATTTTAAAAAAGAATCCAAATATATTTTTGACAAAGTACTTCATGACGAACATGAAGTAAACTGCGAGATGCTATTAACGCATAAAGCTAAAATAATAATTTCATTAAGAAGCCCTGAAGAAACCATACCCAGTATTATAAAACTTTATCAAGACAAAATTGATCCTAACCATAAATTCGCAACATTTGATGGGGCTTCTGAATATTACAGCAATAGATTAGATACTTTAAATAAATACTCCGAAATATTAAAAAATAATTTTATTTATTTAGATGCCAATGATATTAAAGAAAAGACAGCAAAAACCTTACATTATCTTCAACAAGAACTTTCTCTCAGCTCCACATTGACAGATGAATACAACATTCAAAATATGACAGGTATAGGAGAATCAGGAGATCATTCAGATAACCTAAAACTTGGGAAAATAAATCATACTAAAACAGATTTTTCAGCTATTGAGATCAATAAAGAAAAAATAAAAACATTACAAAATAATTATCTTAATATAAGAAATATAATAAAAGAAAATTCAAAAAAATCATAATTAATAACTTGCACATCAGACTAATTAATGATTCTTTCAATTCTATTAATAATACTTTTAAAATCAGTATCGCGAGAAGATATCATATCCATATCCTCTTTAACATTCGAATACTTCTTGATATAAAAACAAAAACTCTCCTTAGTAAGGTGCTTTAAATCATTAAAAAAACTAGGTAAATATCGTCTTTTCCCTCTATAAGAGTATAAACCAATACCAATACCTAATTTCATAACCCTAATACTATTATAAACCTGATCAGCTAATGCTGGTAAAGCGATAATAGGTACTTTATAAGCAATTGAATACCATATATGAGCAGTTCCACCATGACCAATACTTAATTTAGCGTACTTAAAAGCCTGATCATAATCCATCCATTTTTTTATAGAAACATTCTTGTAAATAGAAAATTTATTTGTGGCATACCTGAAAGTCGTATCATTATTACCAGTAAGTAATACAAATTTTTCATAATATAAACTTTCCATATTATCAAACAAAAGGTCTAAAATATTATACTGAAGAGATTCAGGCATAGAGTTACCAAAGGTAATAAGAATATATTTTTTTTCAGCCGCCAGTAAGGTAGTTGGGGAAAAAAGACAATGACTACCTCCAGAGGCATTAAAAAACCTATAAGGTAGAAAAGAAATATTCAGATAGGGAGACGCTACCCAATAACCAAAAGAAAGTAAATCAATACTTTTAGAGTTATCTATGCTATAAACAATATCTTTATCATTAAGACTGGACTTATTTTCTAAACGAGGTGATAAAATTCGTTTATCATGCCCCCTCGATTTAATAACCTTCCAAGTTTGACCACATGCCCCCACACCTATCCATTTTATATTTGCATATAAAGCAGAATACTGAACCACACTACATACCCTATCAACTAAGACACAGTCAGTATTATTTTCAATTAAAAATTGACTAATAAATTTAATATCAGCTGTTGGATAATTACCTTCAAAACAATTGGAAGACAAATAAACATGATCAAAAGAATAAACTATAAAGCCATTGACCTTTAAAGTTTCTTGCACCTTATCAAGACTAGAGCTATCTTTTGGATTAAATACCCCTATCAGCCAAAAGACATTATGTCCTTTTTCTTTTAATGCTAAAGCAGTATTAAGGTATCCAAATCCACCTAGATCTAAATGAGCTATAGTTTGAAATGCTACGCAGCAAATATTAGACATCTATGTTTATTGAAATCATGATTAAAAAACCTACCAAAAATGATGTTAGTTAATACTTAATTTAAGTATCGTCTATTACTATTAAAACACCCTAACTTTATAAAGTTTTGGGACTCAAGCCGATATTTATTACTCGCTTAAAAAACTCTTATGTGATCTGATAAAAGAATATATTTTCATAATTATATATTCAATTAGCTTTCTTTATTAGTTTCTTATTAGTTAAATATCTTATAACGTTCTCTGCCACAAGTTGATGCCCCCTATAAGACCAATGAGTATCATTAGGCCAATAAATATCGACCTCCCCTTGTTCAATTTTTTTGATTAAAAAATCATCAAGCCTTATAAAATTCAACATAATATCTAAGGATAAAACCTCCAAATGACTACCACTAATATTATTTTTATCTATATATTTTTTATAAACAGTAGTTTTATCTGGAGCAACAAGAAATACAAAATCAGTTAAGGTTGTCTCATTTATATAATTCTGAACTTGCAAAGCATTACATTTTATTTTTACCCAATCTTTATTGGTCCAGTTGAGAGTCTCTAAATCACCAGAAAAAACAAGGATATTATCTGATTTAAGGTTACTAAATAATGATGCATTTTTTAATTTAAATTGGTTGACTTGTCCATGTTCAGCTAACAAATTTGCCTGGACATATTTTAATGTATACCCCAAATCATCTATTCTAATGCGACGATTTAGAAAATAAGGGATAACTTCAATGTCATTGGTACTGTATTCAATAGCAGATAAATTATTGCTATAATATGATTTTTTTAAAGGACATTCGTTGTATTTCTTTAATCTTTCTTTAAGTTTTCTTTCAACACTCTGGTATATAAAAATTCTTGGTAAATTTTTGTTATGTTTTAACCTCTTAATAAAATCAAAAACATCTAAATAATCATTCACTTCAAACAACCCTACCTTAAGACTAGTTGATTGAGATAATATTGTCACCCACGATGAAGGATTATGAGAAAATGAATCACCTAAAATAATTACATCATAGTATTGCTTAATATCACCCTTTAATTCAGTTTCTTCAGCCAATTGAAATGATTTCATTCTCCAGCCATACTCATTTTCAGAAAACTTTCCTATCCTAGTAAGATCGCCAGTCAAAGAATCTAGTTTCAGATCAAGTACTAATAGCGGAATAAAAAAGAGACCAATTATTATTAATAAAGCAATGGTATATGTTTTAAATGAAATCATGAGTACTGCATTAGAAATTAAAATAAAGGAATTCACTAACTGTAGACATTGATAAAATCGAATAAATAAATACTGAAGCAACTATTATCAAATGAACTATTGTTGGCTTCCATAATAGAAAGCCTTCAGACTCATTAGTCTTTTCTTCATTACAGCCTACAGCAGGGTTATAATTTTTCATTATCTGCTGAGTATTTGGAAAAAACAATGCCACTAAAAGTGCAAGTGAAATAATTACTACACCATCCGGCCAATATGCAAGCTCATTAAAGAAGAACCCATCAAATTTAAGGCCGTAGTCAACAAGCAATGAAATGACTCCTAAGCCATTCAGGCTCTCCATATTTGGTGATACTGAAAACCCATTTAATCCAAACATCGATGATAAAATGTTAAATGCACCTTCATAAGTTTCACTTCTAAAAAACACCCAACCCACAATAATTGCAATAAAGGTAATCAATCTTGCTAAAAAGTTAGCATACCAATTTGATGACTGTCCACCATCCCCCCCAAACAAAGAATACAAATGATGCCAAGCATGATTAATTATTAAATAAAATCCATGTAAAACACCCCATAAAACAAATGTCCAACCTGCACCATGCCATAAACCACCAAGTAGCATTGTTAACATAAGATTGACATACCTTCTTATTTTTCCTTTTCGACTACCCCCTAATGGTATATATATGTAATCACGTAAAAACCTTGAAAGAGTCATATGCCAATGCCTCCAAAATTCAATTATATTTTTAGCTTTATAAGGGGAATGAAAATTAAGAGGTAATAAAATTCCAAACATTCTAGCGACACCTATCGCCATATCAGAGTAACCAGAAAAGTCAAAATATAGCTGAAGTGTGTAAGCTAAGGATCCAAACCAAGATTCAAAAAATGTGAGTATGATTCCTTGTTCGGAGGCAATAAATACTGGAGTAGCATAAATTGACACGCCATCAGCTATGACTACTTTTTTAAATAACCCAATAACAAAAATTGTTAACCCTATCGAAAAATGCTCATAGTTAAATTTATAGATAGCATTATTAGTAAATTGAGGCAACATTTCCTTATGATGAACAATCGGTCCAGCTATTAATTGTGGAAAGAAAGAAACAAATAAACAATAATTCAGAAAATTATACTCTTTTGTTTCATGTCGGTAGGCATCAACAAGGTAAGCAACCTGTTGAAAAGTGAAAAAAGATATTGCGAGAGGAAGCACTAATTGTTCAAAATGAAAGCTGGACTCAAAAATCCCATTGACTTGTTCAACAAAAAAATGAGCGTATTTATAATAACCTAACAACCCTAAGTTAACGGCTATACCAAATATTAACAATCCTTTACGCGCTGCCTGCTTTCCAGTATTGCCCAACATAACACCAAATGCATAGTTGAAAAGCATTGAAAACAAAATAAGAGCTAAATATGCAGGGTTCCACCATCCATAAAAAAATAAAGAGCATAAAACTAGCCAGGAAATAGCAACTAAATGATAGTTTCGTTTACCAATCCCAAAAAAGACAGATAAAGAAATAGGTAAAAAAAAGAAAATAAACTCAATTGAATTAAATAACATTTTTATAAAACAACTTATTTTCTTAAGATAAAATGGTAAATATATGCTATGAAAAACTTAATATAAGTCTTTAAAAAAAATGACCTTGTATCTAAACGAAGAAATAATTTCACAAATTGATCATAATAATTATATTGAAACAAACTACTTAATACCTGTTCCTGCCAAGAATTTATGGTGGACCTTGTAGCCTTTACATACTTCTCAGGGATTTGCTTATTTTCGATAAGCATCTCTAATATTTCCATACGATTTAAATTATTTATTGCAATATTAGAACTCATATTATCCGCCTGCTTAACAATGTACACATTCTTTTCAAAGTTGCATGCAACTCGTCCATATGCTGCCATCCTTCTTGAAAAATGTGCATCTTCTGCAAGTTTTTTACCAACTCGACTATCCATACCTCCTATTTTATTATATAAAGTACGGCTAAAGGATGCAGCAGAAGGAAATACAGGTTGAAACTCCAAAAAAGCCAGATAACAGTCATCTTTAAGTAGTGCTAGATTTTTATGTTTGCTTTCTGATATTGCACTCCACCACTCATCAGACATGGTATTAAATTGATCGAAATACTCGTTACCATTCTCATCTAAATTAGAAAAATTACTGATAATAAAATCTCTTTCAGGAAATTGTTGAATTATATTTACTAAGTTTTCTAAATAACTAGACTTCCATATATCATCACTATCTAGTAGTGCAATCCAGTTTCCTGTTGATAGTTCAATTGCTTTTTTTCTAGTATTTACAAGGCCTTCATTTTCACTGTGATAATAATTAATTTTACTTTTATATTTTTCAAGAACATTCCTTGTGTTATCAGTTGAACCATCATCATAAATAATTATTTCATAATTGTTATAAGTCTGATTTAATGCAGAAGCAATTGTTTTTTCAATGCAATAATCTCTGTTATATGTTGGAATAATAATTGAAAAAAAAATATTTGTATTCATTACAGCCTCTTAAAATTATACAATTTATCATTGATCAACAATAATTATATACTATCGATTAATAGCCAATGGGTAATAATATTTTGGTTAAAACTACATTAAATCATTATCACATTTAATAAAAACAAAAACATCACCGTTTGATTTTTGTGATAAATAATTAAAACCTGATTGTAGTAAATATACTATAAGCTTACTACAATCTGAATTACCATAAATATCCGGATGTAATTCAATAATAACTTTATCAATAGGATCTAAATTTAATTGGGGTATTAAAATTTTTTCATAGCCTTCGATATCACAAATAATTGTATTTATTTTCTTTTCTTTTATTAACGCATTGCAATCAATTTTATCAACTTGAGAAAACTGATCATCATCTTTACGATCGGTAATTACAGAAGAAGACCAAAAGTCTACAGACATTTTGAATTTTTCTTTACCAGTTGTATTACTAGCCAACCCAACAATATATTCAGGAGATAAATTATTAGCATTAAAATTAGCACGTGCAAATTTTTCTAAACTAGGGTTAGCTTCAATAGATGTTACATTTTTAGAACCAACTAGATGACATGCTGCCATGGTAACGCAACCAATACTAGCTCCAATATCCATAATCCTATCACTTGGGTTGCATACCTTTCTCATAGAATCAACCTCTTTTGACTCATATTTCTCTGTATACAAAGCCGACTTAAGTTCTTTACTTATATTACTAGGAAAGCTGACGATATCCCCTCTGATACTAATTTTATTAGGTTGAAGGATTAATCTAAAGACAAACCGAATTACTTTAACAATTTTATTCATAAATTTTTCCAGCATTATAATTTTTAACTTTATTAAAAAAAAACAATTACATTTAATTAAACATATAAACATCATTATTCTTACTTTAGCTCCTATCAATTAACAGCTCTTCGAGTAAAATACCATGTTACTAGAACATTAAAGATGAATAAACTACACAAAATTTAAAAGATGTTTATTTACATTAACTATAGCTCTATAAATAACTATCGATTATTTTTTTGAACTAACAATAGATAAATAAAATGTTTTCCAAATAAACTGGTACTCTTTCACGCTATTTCTAAATAAATATATAAACGAAGTGATTAAATAAAAATAAAGTAGGGCACCTACACTAACCTGAATAAACAATTGAATTAAATGACTATATATAGAAATAAATGGATTAATTAATAAAACAGCATATAGCATAGCCACTGCTGATAGGCATGGTAAAAAACTCAAACCGAAAATACGTAGAAAAGATAAACTAGATAATTGTGTTAATACAAGTAACACGATAAAAGTATTTACACTTGTTAGAACAACATTCAAAGATGCAAAATCTTGTAATGTCATATATTTAGCCAGTATTAAATAAGTAGAAATTGATGTCACACCAAAAAAAAACTCAAACTGAAAGAGCAGTTTTACTCTACCCATTGAGGTCATTACTCTTGTAAAAAAATCTCCCAGTATCCCGGGTATTAGAGTAAAAGTAATAATCATAACCAAAGGAACCACATGGTGCCATTTATCTCCTAATAGGGTATAAACTATGTTATCTGCAGTTACATATATCCCTAGTGAAATAGGTAAAACAATGATAAATAACAAACATAGAGCCTTATATACCCTATCAGCAAACAAAAAATTATCATTATGAATTTCAGACAAACCAACATATAAAGGTTCCATAATGGGAGCAATAATTTGCCCAGCTGGAAGAGAAGCCACATCCTTTGAAACAGTATAAACTCCCAATGATTCAAGCGGTAAAAAATGACTTAATAAAACATTATCAACCCTAAATCTAACAAAAACAAAAATACTTTTCAGCAAAATCCATTGCGAAAACAGCCATTGCTTTTTCCAGTTAGAGAAAGAAAAACGGGGTCGAAAAGGGTGAGCAATAAAACTACCTATTAAACCTACAGTAACCTCAACTAACTCGGCAATAATAAAAGCCCAGTAATTATTTAAATATAAAGCTAAGGCTACTTTAACTACGAAACCGAGTAACCGGCTTGTTAAACGAACCATAAACCGTGGTCGATAATTATAATCCTTCTCATACAATACCATCCCAATATTATTAAACCCAGCTAACAAGGACGATAATGAAACAATTTGTAACACTAGAACCAGTCGAGCATCTCCCATATACTCAGAGATAATATCAGCCAATAAAAAAATACTGATACCTGATAGTGACTTCATAATAATATTTATGGTCCACCCAGTATCTAGATCCAAACTAGAAATGTTTTTTTGTCTAATTAAATATAAGTCAGTACCTACTGAAGAAATAACATGAAACAAACCTGTAATGATTGCTGTTGCAGCTACCACACCAAAATCATCAGGCACTAATATACGTGCCAAGATAATTGTAGAAATAAAGCCAATTAGTTTATCTAGCCAACTCCCCAAGTATTGCCAAAAAGAGCTTTTAAGTATCCGAGTTGCTATAGAATTTTGAGACATTACATTAAGTTAAAAAAACAAAGTTAAAACACCACCCACACATATTCATATGACAATTTTTCTAGTGATTTTATTTTTTTGGAGTATCTTTACTGATACTATAGAAAGAAATAACACCAAAAATATATAACCTATTTCCCAAAAAGCAGAATTAATGCTTTCATCAATGTCTGAAAATAAATCAACATAAACTATATGTACTACATATATACCTAAGGTCATTTTCCCAGTTTCACTTAAACTTCTAATTCTCAAAATTGAATGATTTGATAATGAAACCATAGCCATACCAATCCCCATAAAATAAGTACCAAAAACATAATCTACTAAAGGGAATATATTATAATTCTGCCATAGGAGATAAATTTCTATAAAGTGTAAAATAACACCACTTAAAAACACCATAAATCAACCATTTTTTAGTTATAACAAGGCCAGATATAATATAACCTGATGTAAAAAATATTGTGCCAAAAAAAGGACCGTACAAAGTATTGAATTCTATTTTTATGCCGACTGGGGTATCAGCATATGCTTTTGATAGCACTCCTATGATGTAAAGAAGTATAGACAAAACAACGAGACTTTTTAACAACTTTAATCGAATAAATACTGTGCAAATTCCAAGAGCAACTAACAATGCACTAAGAAACCACAAATGGGATTTTGTGCCCTGTAACAATAGACTTGAAAAAACTTCTAAAGCATCAAAATGTGTGTTTTTAATATAGATAGTATTAAGAAGGTTCAATAATCCTTCATTATAGAATAAGGAAAAAACGGTATAAAAATAAATAAAACTCCAAGAGAAGAAAACAATACCTACCCTTTTAGCCATTACAAATGTATGCTCAATTAGTTGGTTAGTATTCCTAACCTTAGTACCCCAAAAATATCCTGATATAACAAAGAAAAAAGGAACGGCAAATCTTGAAACCTGATTAATTAAAATAAATAAATATTTATATATGCCTTCATCATTTTGTATGTTCAACTTAAATGGAGTCGTATGAATGGCAATAACTGCAATCATGCCAAGTAATCTAATAACATCAACACTTTGTATGCGGTTCATACCCTAAGTTTTTTCTTTATCTATTTCACAAATAATCATTTTTGCTATTTTTGTATAAAGTAAATTATAAAAACGCCAGGTTCCAATAAAATGTGCCATGACGAAACCTTCTTCATACTGTTCCGAAGAATTATATTTATCTACGGGTAGCACCTCAATATTTTTAAGGTTAGATAACAATAGATTGGACATAAACTGCTCTGTTCCCCATATTTTCCATTTTTCACCTAGATCCGCATAAAAAACTTGTGATAATGCAGTTAATCCCTCTGGCGTTATGCTACCCTTAGAAAATCCTGCAAACCCAGAACATCCCCGCGTATAAGAAGCATACCCTAATGGCTCAGCCAAACGTTGCATATTTATTTCTGCAATCATTTGAATATGTGGCTGCTTATGATCCATTTTATATTGTTTAATCCACTGCAAAACAATATCAGTCATTTGTTGCAGTGTTAGCTGTTGATACAGTCGATTGGTACCCAAAATAAAAGGGGAATTATGCTTTATAGCTTGTATTACTTCGCTTGGTGAATGCATAAATAAAATATCCGCATCCATTTGTATAACATAATACTTACCTGTTAAATGTGAAATGGCATGTAATCTTTCCCAAGTCCCACCAATGGGAATACTCTCATGCATAAAATTGGTAGCTTCTAAGAAATCAACATGCGCTATATGCGCTTTTATTTTTTCACGGCTGTCATTAGACAAGCTAGGGTCGCAAACTATAACAACCTTATTTATCGTAAGATAACGCAGCAAACTCTTAACTGCCAAAAGGTACATTTGCACATCACTTTCTTGTAACATAGATAATAATGCAACGGGACTTTCAGAGGAAAACCTTCCTATTTTTGGTATATCAAAAACCTCTTTAGTTTGATAATGAAAAATAGTTCTTATTATTTTGTTGGTTATTTTTTCTTTAGCTCTTTTAATGTAATATTCAAATTTCATGATTTTTTATTTTAAGTTCATTATATTTTCAATTAAGTAGGCATTGTTACACCACACTAAAAAAGGGCACAAATAAATAAATATTTTATCTATCCAATAAACTGAATTTCCGAACAGTGATGTTTTTGACAGGCTTTTACCCCCCTTTCCAATAGATAATACCAGCCATACGGCCAAAATAAAATGACCACTATAAAGGAATAAACTACTTCTATACTGATATATAGTATGAAACAAGACATTAAAAATAAGCCACACTAAGCTAAATAACATGATAAATCTATGTTCATTTTTTTTACACCTAAACACAACAGACACAGCTAGAATTGCTATTACTGTCCAGCCTATATAATTAAACTCCATCAATCGAAGGTCTATCATTGTTATACCTTCAGGTAAAACAATATTGGAAACTTTAGGTGACACAATAGAAAATATTGTAAAAACTGTTATAACTTGAAATATCCCTGTTTTTTCTCCAGGTCGACTCACCGTCCAAAAAGTACGTTTAAGTATCCCAACTGGATCTTGAATGATATCTATAATAGTTTGAAAATAAACAAAAATAAACAATATTATTCCTATAATAAAAACTCGTATTAATTGTTTATATAGATTTATATTGATAAAGCTTTTTAAATAAGTACTACCCTTATTTTTTACTAGTGAATATTCCATCAAAAACACTAAAATCAATAAGTAAGAAGTTGTACCAATAGCCATTACAGATATAAAAGCACGCACCCATATAGGGCATTCACTATTTTGATTCACATACCTACTTACAATTAAAAATATTAAGGAGATCCAAAAAATAGAAATTGTATATACATCTAAAACCAACCCTGTAGAAATATAAGCTGATGTCCCTGCTAATCCAATGGTTAATAAACTAGCATCTAAAGTTCCTCGCCCCATACTACGAAAAATATAAAAACTGACTAGTAAACTGCCTGAATGAAAAGCCTGAGATATGACGATAACGGAAATATTATCAGAAATACCTACTGTATTCAGAATTATCACTATATAGTGATATAGATAAATAAAGGGGTGCTTGATTGCTAGTGGCCTAACATCAGTTGCCTGTTTAAATTGCCAATCTATCGTATCTCTTGCCACAAAATCAAAATACCAACTTTGGTCTAGATCAAAGGCTATATTTATCTGCTCATAAAAACCAATTGCTAAGAGCTCCTTACAGCCAAAAAAATAAATAATATAACTTAGTAAAAACAGACTAAATGCAGCAATAAAATCTAAATTTTTAATAGATAAGGTCTTGGTTTCCAATTTAACTCCTACTTACTAGTATCACGCCAATAATGATCTGAACGACACCTATAACTCTAATCAAACTGATCTGCTCCCCTAAAATAAAATAAGCGAGTACCATAGTGAAGATAAATCCTAAACCAACAAAGGGATATGCCTTACTAACATCAATATGAATCAAAACAGCCAGCCAAACAACCATTCCTAAAACATACAAGCTTAATCCAGCCCAAACATAATAATTTGTCGCTATTAGCCATATTTTATGTAAGATTGTTTCGGCATGTTCAGCAACTATTTTGTATTTACCCATCCCCATTTTTAATGTGATCTGAGCTAAAGCGGATAAAAACACACTAAAAACAATATAAGTAAATATTTTAATTGTCATAATAATATCGAGGTAATAATAATAGCAAAAATACAACTAATACATATTAGACTTCCTTTATCTTTAATTGTAAAGACAATAGGGTCATCATGCATTTCATCTCTGAAGGTTTTAATCCACATCCTGCCAACCCAGTAAAGTAATAATGGACACACTAACCATAATATTTCAGGATACCTGTATTGACTAATACTTTGCGTATCATTTAAGTACAATATGACTATTAGAACACTAATAAACCCACTAGCTACTCCCATACATGCCAATATATAGGTGTCCGGCACAGTGTAATCTCTTCCTGGAGTGCGTATTTTTTCATCCGCTATTAATGTTTGTAATTCACTACATCGTTTTACTAGCGCTAAACTTAAAAATATAAACATCGAAAAAGCAATTAGCCAAAGTGATGGCGTTATATTTATCACTAATGCGCCCACAAATATTCTAGTGGTATATAGTAATGCTAATGCAATCGTATCAATCAATATATAGCTTTTAAGTTGAAATGAATACAATAGGGTTAACACTAAATAAAAGACAAGCCCATAGACAAAGGGGATATTGATATTAAAAGCGATTATAAATGCAATAATAAATAATACTAAACTCATTAATATAGCTGTCGGTATACTTATATTTCCTGAAGCAAGTGGTCTATTCTTTTTTCTTATATGCTCTCTATCATTGGGTATATCAATTAGATCATTAACTATATATGTTGCTGATGCTAATAAACTAAAAGAAAGAAATGCCATTATTACATCAAGTACTGCGTCTATATTGGTAAACTGTTGTGACATTAAGATAGGCACAAAAAGTAAACTATTTTTCACCCATTGATACATTCTTATTGCTTTAAAAACTGCCCACGCAGTATTGTTATCACTCTCAAACACTTGGCTAATATTATCAATATTAGATAGTTTTCGCTTGAGCCCTCGCGTAGGGTTTACAATTAACGATTCCTTAGCATAAGGAAAAATCAACATATCAATAGAAGCATTACCTGCGTATGTAAAATCTTTTGTATTTGATTTTATTTTTTCTAACTTTACGCTCCCTGATACATTTTGTTTATCAGTACTCGCTATGATTTGACTAAATATACCCAAATAATCTGCTATCGCTTGAGCATATTTCTCAGTCGTTGCAGTTGCCAGTATTAATTTTCTACCTGCTTTATGTTGCTCTTTTAAGTAGTTTAAAAAAGATTTGTTATAAGGTAATGTTTTTGGATTGATATCAACTAACTGTGATATTTGATACTTTAGATTACACTTTCCTTTTAATAACCAAAATGGCAGTATAAATAGATAAAGGAATTTCCATTTTATCAATAACAAAACAGATTCATATAAAATATCTGTTTTAATTAATGTGCCATCTAAATCGACATAAATATCATAACTATTATTCTTATTTTTCATTGTTCTTCCCTAGGCGTTATAGTATGTATTCATTGGCTCAGATTATTTCTCTCAAGCACAATTAAATTAATATTCATGGCTATGTACTTACCACAGGTTAAACGGTGGATTGGAAGTGAGGCTTCAGCCTCGTCTGGCCTATGCGAGGCTAAAGCCTCACTTCCAATAATCAACCTGTGGTTTGTTAATAACCATGTTAATATTTATCCATTTTAAGTGTATCAGTCATATTACTAACTTTCTTTGTAACTATCCGATTATCTAATACATAAACAATTACAAATATTGCATAAATAAAATCAAAATAAGCTATACTCACTGTCCCACCTGACACACTATAAACAATAATAGATATTCTTAGCATATCTAACAAAGTAATCACCCAGTCATCCATATTATTCAGTTTGGCTCTTTTTTTTATTGAACCAATTTTTACATAAGCTGAAAATAGTATCAGTATAAATAATATTAATCCCCCAAAACCGTGTCCGCTTAACACTTGAAAGTAGATACTATGTGCCGCACGTACTGGCTCATTGTAAAGTACTTCCGGTGTAGGAATAAAATCTAATAGATGAAAATCACCTACATATTGTTGCC
>ENA-OSET01003231-OSET01003231.1-sediment-metagenome-genome-assembly--contig:-NODE-3231-length-15154-cov-3.490350_pt1 | contig 15154 bp, 15 predicted proteins | sample MGYA00237882_ERZ534229 | MGnify/ENA primary metagenome ERZ534229 (study PRJEB26408, sample SAMN06266212) | sediment metagenome | isolation source: Hudson Canyon methane seep mesocosm | place... | reverse complement strand
CTTTCCCGAACTTGAGCCAGTCTTTGTTCCTAAAGAGTCCGAGAAGATCACACATTCAAAAGCATCATAAACTTCACAATAGGAAGTTTCGTTAACTGCTTATATAAATTCAATGTTTTCATTCGATTATTTAGCCCTAATTATAGTGCGATAATACAAAGCTCTTTCTCACAAGACGCATGAATAATTCCGTGTTTATCTACGAGATCGATCTCGTAAACTCTTTTAAGTTTCGAGGCTGTCTGTAACGCTTGGTGGATACCTTTAAGCTCATTAGAGCTGAGCCTGAACCGAGCAAACAAAGTCGACTTACCCGGTCGCTTAAAATGGATAGATGCCGTTCTATCTATCACACGATATTTTCTCCCTAAAATTTTGTAGAGCATGACACCAAAAATTGGATCTAGCGCAGCATATAAACCGCCGCCCCAAGTGATTCCCATATGATTTCGTGTTTTCCAGTTACTTGGAATTTTTATATGTACCTCCCTAAAGTCGGACGCCACGTAAATCACACGCGCCCCCGTTCGCCGGTAAGCCGGGAACAAATTTCCTGCCCAGCGCCACAACCTTGATTCCAATGACTCATTCATTTTCGCTATCATCATCTTCATCTACCCCTTATTTAATCTCTAAAATAATTTTACCCTTCGCCCGTAAGCTTCTGCTGTAGTCCTGCGCTTGAGCAGTTTGTTGAATAGGAAATATTTGATCAATAACCGGACGAATACGACCATCAGAAATGAGTGTTGCAATATCAGCCAAATCGCGCCCTTTCGACGCGACCATCACAACCTGCGCTTTCTTAATTGTTTTGGAAAATAATGATTTGAATTGTGTAAGGGCCATGGCCTTTAAATTATTAGGGCTAGGGATCGTCGATACATAGGTTCCACCCGGATTTAACACAGATGTACATTTCTTTAGATTATGTCTACCAATAGTATCGAAAATAATGTCATAACAATCACTGTCTTGAAGGAAGTCGTGTTGATGATAATCTATAGTTTTACTTGCCCCTAGTCTTTTGACCATGGCTTCATTTTCTTGACTACACACCGCAGTAACATGGCCTCCCATCGCTTTGGCGATTTGTACACCAAAGCTACCCACACCACCTGAAGCACCAATAATTAATACTTTCATGCCTTTTTTCATATTCGCTTTTTGAACTAGCGCCTGCCATGCTGTGAGTGAACACAAAGGAACGCCTGCGGCTTCAGCATAAGAAATGCTTTTTGGCATTAAGGCCATACTTTTCTCTAATGCAACAACTTCTTCTGCATAAGTCGCCAAGCCTTCTGATGGATTCTTCATTCCAAACACCTTATCACCCGGCTTAAAGCCTTCTACCTTCGCTCCTATTTCTAGTACTTCACCCGCAAAGTCACTACCTAGAATAAGTGGAAACTTTGGTACTAAAAACTGTAATTGATAACGACCACTTCGAATCATCCAATCTCTTGGGTTCACGCTCGAAGCATAGTTTTTTAACCGCACTTCATTTTCCTTCACCACAGGACTGACTTGTTCTCCATATTGCAACACGTCACTTTTTCCATATTTTGTTTGGTAAACGGCTTTCATTTTCTCTAACCTCTTTAGCTCAACCAAATAGTTCGGTAACGAACCTTGTAGTTAAAATTTTAGTAGTTTTTTAACGCTTTAGATAATAAGTAAGTTAACTGTTGCTGCTCATCCTCAGAAAAACCTTCGTATACCCGGCTATTTACATTGTCTGACAAGACTTTAAAGTCCTCTTTAAGCAAAAGACTTTTTTGGGTCAAACAAACGAGTTTAACCCTTTGATCGTCAGGTGAAACCGCCTTTTCGACATAACCTAATCGAATCAATTTATCGACTAGCTCGGTTGTGGATGATTTCTTTTTATTTATCTGGATCGAGAGCGCTTTCAAGGACAAAGCCTTCTCACGATATAAGGTAATCAAAATAGCCCCATGCGAAGGGGCCAAGCCCTTCATACCTAAACGCTTTAGCTCACTTGCGACATGCCCATAAGCATTATCTCGAAGCTGAGCAGTTAAAAAAACAATGCCATTTGTTCGGGGAGTCATTTCAAGTAATCCATACAGGGTTAATCACTTTCTTAATAAATACCAAAAACACTTTAGTTCGTTAACGAACTATTATCAAGCTTTTTTACTCTCAATCCATTTCTACCCTGAAAAAACAATACAACACATTATGGATCAGCAATTTTGGTAAAAAGCACAGAGACTGGTTGCCAAAGGCATCATTTAGTAAAACTAAATGACCTAATTAGTACTTCCATTTCTTTATTTTAAACGCCATATAATTTTATATTCTATAGAATAGGCATCGTATTTATTGCTAACTTGTGATCTATAGCCTACTTTTTAATCAACACTATTTACTAACTAAAACAGTATTATTGATTAGGATAAGCGATGCAATTTTCAATTAGAGTGCTTGGGATTCTTGCTATATTGACAGTAAATTCAACACCTGCAAACTCAGCAATTATTACACATGGCCATCTCACATCAGACGACTCAACAAACTACATTACGGATACAAATAGCGGGCGACTATATACACGCTTTGATGCCTTCGATATGACTTATGCACAAACAGTTAACGCTATCGGGGCGGGCGGCTCTTTTGATGGCTGGTCAATCGCAACATCAGTAGAGGCTGACAATTTTTTTGCAGCAATGCTGGGCTTTTCGTCAGCGCTTTGCGATGGTATTACCGATTTTGTTACAGATTGCGGAATAGTTTCTAGTTGGAACGATGGAGACTTCGGTGCAAGTTTCAACGACCAAGTCGATATCTTCGCATACGAGAACGATGGACAAAGGCCCAACCAAAGAGCCGGATGGTCAGTTATTAATAATAATGATGGTCAACTCGTGCAACTGGAATATGCCTTTAGCCTGACACAAATTGATCAATGGAATAGCGCCACCCCTATAAATTTTTTACTGTATATGGATGACTCCACACAAGGTGGTTCCAATCAGGACGGATCTACACAAGATGGCACCTCACAAGATGTCATTGATGTTCCTGAGCCCACCACCCTATCATTATTGAGTCTAGGTTTAATTGGCTTAGGTTTATCTCGTAGGAAAAAACAAACGCAATCATAGATACTTAGTCCTCCAGCGTTGCTCAAGTTACAATGTTAGGGAGCATAATGCTTATCGCTCACGGTTTACCCGTTAAAGCAGCGATTGGAAAAAAGCAGGTGTTCGCTTACGCGCTACACTTTCAATTCGCATTTTGGGCGCACTTCTTTTTGGGTTTATTATAAATACCATTCATCAAAATGGAGACTGTCGACAACAAACAAACCACTTAGCCTCGCAGCCAGAACTCCAGCAACTAACATTATTGGCTTTGTGCTATGAGCAGATGAAAACCTTACTCATGGAGTTAGTCATTATAAGTGTATCAATTATTTTAGTCCGCCCTCTAAAGTGGTTTCATATAGAACGGCTTTGCATTGGCTACTTAAGAAAAAGAAAAGGTGTCAGATCCGAATGGCACTTACTTAAGCGTAATTAATTGAAGAACGATCCAGTGATAGGCTTTCAATCGCCAAACTCACAACACACCAAAGGATCGTTCCTCATGTATCGTACTAATCTCCATTTCTGCCTAGCAAATAAACACAAAACGGCACACTATAAGTTAGCAATGCAGGCAACCAGCGCAGAGGCTGGTCACCAAATACGGCATCAAATTGATTAATCAGCAATAATAAGCTTCCGACGATTAATGCCACATTAAAAGCCCGCTTCAATATAGGCAATGTCTTCGTCAGACTTATACCCCTCTCATCAATCATACCGCACTCTCGTCTGCATATTCAGCTTGATTGACGGTCACAATGTCGACATAGCTCAGTCTTTCATTCGCATCACGAAAGGCAGTACGTACACCCTCTTCAATAACGGGGTGATAAAATGGCATCGCTAGTATTTGTTTAACACTTAATTGTTGCTGTACTGCCCAAGATAATAAATGTGCAATATGCTCTGCCGAAGGCCCAAACATTTCAGCCCCCAAAAACGCGCCACTTCCTTGTGCCGCATAAATTTTAAGCATGCCCTTGTTTTTGCCCATGACACGACTTCGTCCTTGCCCTTCAAAACTTACTTGCCCTACCACGTACGCATCACCGTAGCGTGATTGAATATCAGATAAACGCAAGCCAATATTCGATATTTGAGGGTCTGTAAATACCACGCTTAAAGGTGTTCTTCGTTCACCCGATAAAACACCAGGAAAACGCCCGGCATTATCGCCTGCGATTTTCCCCTCATCAGATGCTTCATGCAAAATAGGTAAGTCATTATTCGCATCACCGGCTATAAATATCGGCGAAGGTTTATCCTTCATAACGGTCTGCATTGTAAATTCATCATACTCAGGTACACCATGCTGACTTAATACCAGGTTCGTGTTTTCCAGTCCTAAATTTGACACATTTGGTTTACGGCCTGTGGCAGCAAGCAAATAACTGTATACAGATGTAATACGCTCGCCTTGATCATTCTGGTAAGTAACTTCAACCCCCTCACCTAATAAACGAACATCTTCTAATTGAGCATTCAGTTGTAGGTCAAACTCATCCTTAAAGATTTGCGCTGCATAATGCTTAATTTCAGGGTCAACCAAGCCACCGACCGAGTCACTTCGCCCAATAACGGTCACCCTCACTCCCAAACGACTTAAAGCCTGTCCTAACTCAAGGCCGATCACACCAGGCCCAGACACGAGTACTGATTCAGGCAAGTCAGACCATTCAAACACATCATCATTCACAATTAGGCGCTCACCCGCCTTACTTAATAATTCAGGGACAAAAGGGCTGGAACCTGTCGCGATCACGATTCTATCGGCAGTCAGTTCAGTGTGGTTATCAATCAGTAAGGTATGGTCATCCTTGAATGTCGCAAACCCTTTAACTCGGTGGGAAACATCAAACCCTTCAACTGATTCAACCACAAAACCCACAAATCGATCACGTTCCCGACGAACCCTTTCCATCACTGCTACGCCATCCACCTTAACAGCACTAACCTGCACACCAAATTGTTCTGCTTGCTGAGCATGGTGGGCGGCATCTGCGGCTGAAATAAGCAATTTACTCGGCATACAACCGACCCGTGCACAGGTTGTACCGTAAGATCCACCTTCTATCAAAGCAATACTATTGGTATGTTTTAGTGCGGCACGATAAGCCCCCATACCTGCACTGCCAGTTCCAATAATTGCGACTTCTACGTGTTGTTTCTTCATCTATACTCTACCTATTCATGTGACGGACATATTTCTAAACAAAAAAGCGGCTTAATTCATTATTTCTAACAAAGCACTTTCGTTTTGAAGGTATTGAATAATATCCCTAGACTCATATAACCACTGCGTTGTTCCATTTTCTTTCTCAATTTTCAAACAAGGTACCTGCGGTTTACCGCCACCACGGATCAATTCACTTCGGTAGTTTGGTTCTTTCAATACATCCCTTTGCGCTATATTCAAGTCAATATGCTTGATTGCTTCACGCGTTATTGCACAAAATGGACACGCCTGGTAATGATAGAGAGACAGTTTTGTGGTTTTCATATCTAAATTCATAATAACTCCAAGAAAAACAGGGTGATCCGTTTGATGGAAGCTATTATCCTGATATCAATCACCACAAAACATGACATTATTAATCGCTTTCTTGTCATTTTGACGTGTTAATGTAAACAACTCATTTTTTGGAATTCATCATGGATGCTTTAGCAGACATACTCAAAGCAATTAGACTCCACACCAGCACCTATTTTTGTAGTGACTTCAATACAAATTGGGGAATGGATATTCCCCATAGTGATAGTGGTTTATTTCACGTTATTGTCGAAGGGAAGTGCTACGTAAAAATACAGAATAGGGACGACCCGATTCACATGAACGAAGGCGATATTGTTGCCTTCCCCACTGGTGGCGCTCATTGGATAAGCAACCAAGCTGAAAGTGAAAAACGCGAAGGTGGTAAAGTGGTTGAACAGATTCTAGCGGGCAACAATCCCTTCTATAATGAAGAAAGTACGGTCAAAAATAAGCAAACACTGCTATGTGGTGCTTTTGATTATGACACCTCTATTTCACACCCGTTTTTACGAGATTTACCTTGTTTCATTCACATACAAGCAAACGAAAGCTCTGAGTTTGTCTGGCTTAAAGAACTCGTCTCGGTACTTGCCAAAGAGTCGAAATTTCCAAGCCCTGGTTCTAGTGTCATTATTGACAGGCTTACAGAGGTTCTTTTCATTCAAATATTACGTAGCTATGTGCAAAGGGATCAATCAAAAATAAACTATATGTCAGCGCTGCATGACACAAAAATAGGCCCTATTCTCAACCAAATTCACGCTGAAGAAGAGGCCCAATGGACAGTAGAAAAACTAGCTAATGAAGCAGCCTTATCCAGAAGTGCCTTCACTGAACGCTTTATCAGACTTGTCGGTGAGTCACCCAAAACTTACCTTATCAATTGGCGAATGCAAAAGGCAAAAACAAAATTAGAAAGCACTGATCTCAGTATGTTTAAGATTTCAGAATCTGCGGGTTATTCATCAGAATCAGCGTTTAGTAAAGCCTTTAAACAGTACTTTAATGTAGCACCTGGCACCTATCGAAAGCGTTAAAATTCATTACTAACCATTCCCTTAATTTAATATAACAGCCATCGACTATTTTTTGGTCGACTTTAGCAAAGTCACATTTTCAACGGATGTAACATCACAAAAAGAGACACTACAATTTTTTCCAGTTTTCTTAGCTTTGTACAAAGCAAGATCCGCTTTATGAATAGGATTTTCCTTAGGGGGTAAGGATTCAGGCGAAAGAACAACATAACCAACACTGATTGTTACATAGGGAGAGGTTTCTGATTTTTCATGCGGTATGGCTAGCTCTCTAACAGATTCACGACAACGCTCGGCAATGTTTCTACAACCAGACTCGTCACATACACATAACATCAAAAATTCTTCCCCACCATACCTAACAGCAATATCAGATGCTCTGTTTAAGCTGGTACTAAGTACACTTGCAACGCGTTTAATAACTTCATCACCTTCACTATGCCCATACAGGTCGTTGAATTCTTTAAAATCATCAATATCAACTAAGATGATCGCGATACTATACTTCTCTCTGGCTGCTCGACGATATTCCCTGTTTTTGAACTCATGTAGCATTCGTCTATTTGGTAAATTTGTCATAGGGTCATGAAGTGCTTGAAACTGAGCACCTAATAAAATGGAGCGCGTTCGGTAATATACTGAACCGATACAATAAAGAAGCAGAACAATCACAATTACAATGTAGAACCATTGCATTAAAAAGAATTGATCGCGTAATTCAAGTAAGTCATTTTGAGTATTTCTACTAATCCTCAAAAAACCAAAAACTTCACCGTGATGCTCAACACTTCGCTCAAGCTCAACAATGAACTCAGAAGCAATAGGTTTAGATAACACTTTTTTACTCTTGGCAAGAAGCTGTTTAGACTCATTAAAAACCTGTAGTGCAAGTAATTCAGGCATGGCTTCAGTTAAACTGACAGAGCGCTGTAACAACCCGACAGAATCTTCAATTAGAATATACTCAAGAAGTGTTTGTATGATCAATTCAGCTTGCGCATGAGTTCGCTGATTGATGCTATTTTTTTCTAGTTTTGTTTCTACCATCATCATTAATAAAGCAAATAACAATGCAAATAAAACAAGCACAGCACTTAGTTGGACCAGAAATTTTTTCCAGATACGGCTTAAAAGCAATGACTTTTGATTAGCGTAAATCATTAGAAAAAAACAACAAGTTATCGTTTATAGCCAATTCGATATTGGCGTAAGTCTGCGCATCCGGTTGTAAAAAACCATATTTACCTAATTTTTTCAGAGAGGCGCTATTTTGATATTCAAGTAAAATAACCTGCAACTGCCGCTTCACTTCAGCATTAATAGTTGCACTCGTGATCCATGGTTTGGTGGGCACTTTAATTTTTTGAATCACCCTAAGCTCATAATCCTGCTTCTTCAATCGCTTATAGGTTGATTCTTTAACGGCCCCTGCATCATAGGCACCTGTTGCAACAGCCAAAAAAACATCATCATGCCTCCCCAGATAATCGAAGTGACTCAAATCTTTTGAATAAATACCGTGTTGGTACAATAGTTGTTGCGCCAAATAACGACCTATTGTTGAGTTGAGTCCACCAAAAGCAAACGATTTATTTTTTAAATCAACAATATTATTTATCGGGCTATTATCATGAACAAATATCAAACCATTAAAGTGATTTTTTCCTTTGTAGTTCTCAACAGCAATTGCATCGATACCATTTCGTCTTGATTTCGCAATAATATAGGACGCTGCGCCAAACCTGGCAAAGTCGAAACGACCACTAACCAAATGATTAATACCTTGCTGGTAGGTACGCGCAATATCTACTTTAATCGAAACATTTTTTTTATATCGCAATAAAAACTGGTTTTCAATTTCATCCAAAATAGGCCTGAACTTTGAAACAATAACGATAGGATTTTCATTGGCATATAAGCCAAACGTCAATTTAATGGGGTCTTCAGCCGCCCATACAGAAGCACTGAAACAAACAGTAGAAAGGAAAACTGTAATTAACTTCGTTAGACCAAAAACAGCTACGATGCCACGCATTTTCGTCACTCCGAAACACTACATTTTTTTGTTATTTCACTATATTTAGCTTAGGTTAGTCAACGATGTCCATTTTTGCCACCTAGAGAAATTAAATCTCTCAGAGAAAGAAAAAATATTAAACGGTACACTGGACCAAGCCTTTATCTTGCAAACCATATTAGCGGTTCATTTTAATTGATTACATATAACCAAATGAAGACACTTATTTTTAAAGAATCACGCTCTATTGCCCATGATATTTTTCATGTTTATGTAACATTATTAAAAATCATGGTGCCAGCATTATTAATCGTTAAGGGGCTTGAGTTACTCGGCGCTATAGAATGGGTTGCTTCTTTGCTTGGCCCGTTAATGAAGTTGGTAGGGTTACCCAGTAGCATGGGCATTGTATGGGCAACGACTATTCTCACCAATATTTATGGTGGAATGGTAGTTTTCTTTGAACTTGCTTCACATGAGAATTTAACCGTTGCACAAGTATCAGTATTAGGTGGCATGATGCTTATCGCTCATGGTTTGCCTGTTGAAGCAGCTATTGCAAAAAAAGCCGGGGTACGATTACGCGCGACACTTTCTATTCGTATCCTAGGCGCATTACTTTTTGGGTTCATATTAAATATTACCTACCAAAATGGCGACTACCTTCAGCAAATTAACCACTTAGCCTGGCAACCCGAAGTTAACAAACTGAGCATATTAGAATGGTGTTATGAGCAGGTGAAAACCTTGCTAATTGTTTTAGTGATTATCAGCCTATTAATTGTTTTATTACGCCTTCTCAAGTGGCTACATATTGAACGACTCATGCACTGGTTACTCAGCCCTATTCTAAAGTTACTCGGTTTGAGCAAGCAGGCGGCTAATATCACGGTGATTGGAATAACACTGGGATTAAGTTTTGGCGGGGGCTTACTCATAAAAGAAGCTGAATCAGGCTTACTATCAACCAAAGATATTTTCATTGCCATGGCGCTATTAGCCTTGTGTCATAGCTTAATTGAAGACACCTTATTAATCATGTTTTTAGGCGCTCATATTTCAGGTGTTTTATGGGGAAGACTGGCTTTTACACTCATTTTTATTGCGATGATGTCTCACCTGTTGAGTTGGAAAAAAGGTAGTGCTATCTATCGCTTTGGTATTAACCCTCAGAGAAAATCCGATTTCTGAATTTTTAAGTCCTTGGATGTACAAGCTTTGTTTAGGGAAGTAATCAAGTTACTAAACAACTTTATCAAAGTGAGCTATCAGAAATACCGCGAATTCAAGCCTTCAATTAGACCCCGTTGCTGCTCAATAATTTCAATTAAAAATTCTCTACAAGCTCTTATCTTTGCTGTGGATCTTAGATCTGCATGACTTAATACCCATACCCCCCAGTTTGAAGGGGTTAATGCAAGGTCAAGACGTCGCAAAGTAGGTTCCGCATCAGCGACATAACACGGCATTCGAGCTAAACCATGATGATTTTTTACTACCTCCACCATAGTCATTACTTCACTGGTTCTGACGGACACAATTGCATCAGGAAAATGCTCAACAACCCACTCTGGCATCTTTCTATCATGCCCCCAAAGAATAAGTTGGTCCTGATCAGGCCGATCTTTCAAATATTTCTCACTCGCATACACACCATGACTCAGTGGCACAATTTTACGCCCAATCAAGTATTCAGGTGGTTTAGCGCTCATACGTAGTGCAATGTCTGCTTGGCGACTGCCTAGGTCAACCAGACCTGTAGAAGAAACCAATTCAAGCTCAATAGCAGGAAATTGATCAGTAAATAAATGCAATTTAGGTGTGATGAGGCGTGTGAAGGCATCATAGGATGACGCTAGCTTGAGTGGCCCACTTAATTGAGCATCCATACCGAATACTTCTCTATCAGCAGCATTAACCAGCTCTTCCATACCCAATGCATGCGGCATTAAATTTTCACCTTAGATGGTTATATTTATAGTGTACATTTGTACACCATAATCACCAATTATCATGCTAATGTCAACCAGCCGTCACACACTATCTTACTGTTTTATTGAGTTATTAAACTCTTCACCGAACGTACACCTATAACATCGACCGTATATAGAAGAAACCATGCTTTAAATAAAAAACAGTCATTCACTCACATTTATTTCAAATACAACCGACCTGAATACATAAATAAAGAGAGAAAACGCCCATTTATGTTACCCATTCACCAGTACGTGGTATGAACAGCACTTATTAGTACTCATGCGCTATTTAGCGCGTAAATTTCCTGTTATGATATGTGGCATTTTTTATGGCCGAAGTTACCTTCTTGGCCTTGCTTACAACTAATTGAATTTATGAGGAATGTCCATGACAATCGGACCCGATGATATCAACCAAATCGCACACCTTGCTCGACTTAAAATAGATGAGAAGGACATCCCTAAACTTAGTGCTGATTTAGGTAACATTTTGTCATTAGTTGACCAATTACAAGCTGTCAATACAGACGATATTATTCCTATGGCGCATCCAATGGATGCTGTACAAATTTTAAGGAAAGATGTGGTTACAGAAACTGATAACCGCGAAAAATATCAAAAAGTAGCACCCAATACAGAAGATGGTTTATACCTTGTACCGAAGGTAATTGAATAACACATACTTTAAACAATCCATGGCCATTACTATTTTGATCAATAAGTAATTTATTAAAAATAGTACCTATAATTAATTAAATAAAAGCACATACCATGTTTAATAAAACTGTAAAAGAATTATCCCTAGGGCTCGCGCAAGGTGAGTTTTCAAGCGTTGAGTTAACCCAACATTATCTGGATCGAATTAAAGAAAAAGATGGTGCAATCAATAGCTTTATCACCGTCACTGAAGAAAATGCTTTGAATGAGGCAAAAGCGGCAGATAAATCACGCGCTGAAGGCAAAGGCTCTGACTGGACAGGTATCCCCTTCGCACATAAAGATATATTTTGTACCGAAGGCGTCAAGACTACTTGCGGTTCAAAAATGCTCGACAACTTCATTGCTCCGTATGATGCAACCGTTGTAAGCAACTTTAAAACTGCTGGAGCAGTATGTTTAGGTAAAACCAACATGGATGAGTTTGCGATGGGCTCATCCAATGAAACAAGTTATTTTGGTAAAGTCATCAACCCATGGAGCGATAAAGAAGAGCTTGTTCCGGGTGGATCTTCAGGTGGTTCGGCAGCAGCCGTTGCAGCTAGACTAACGCCAATCGCAACCGCAACAGACACGGGTGGTTCAATTCGCCAACCGGCTTCTTTGTGTGGCCTAACAGGTTTAAAACCAACATATGGCCGTGTGTCACGCTACGGCATGATTGCTTTTGCATCAAGTCTTGATCAAGCTGGTCCAATGGCCCGTACAGCAGAAGATGCCGCAATGATGCTAAACTTGATGGCTGGCCATGATGCCAAAGACTCAACAAGTATTATTAAAGACGTACCTGATTACACCGCCAATCTTAATAATTCTATAGATGGTTTACGTATTGGCTTACCAAAAGAGTTTTTTAATGAGCATTTAAGCCCAGAGCTCCAAAGTGTTTTACAGGACTCAATCAAGCAACTTGAAAGCCAAGGCGCAAAGTTTAAAGAGATCTCACTCCCCCATTCACATCTTTCTGTACCTGCCTATTATGTCATTGCTCCAGCAGAATGTTCTGCTAACCTTTCTCGCTTTGACGGTGTACGTTATGGTTACCGATGTGAAGATCCAAAAGACTTAATGGATCTTTATCAACGTAGTCGAACAGAAGGCTTTGGTGATGAAGTAAAACGTCGAATTTTAATTGGCGCTTATGCTTTATCTGCCGGTTATTACGACGCTTACTATAACAAAGCACAACAAGTGAGACGTTTGATCAAAAACGATTTTGTTACTGCTTTTGAAGATATCGATGTCATTTTAAGCCCGACATCACCCTCACCCGCTTTCGGTTTTGATTCAAAAGGTGATGACCCCGTTAAAATGTATCTTGAAGATATTTTTACCATCTCTACCAACCTTGCTGGTTTGCCGGGAATGTCATTACCTGCTGGCCTGATTAATGGGCTTCCAATTGGAATGCAGTTAATCGGTAATTATTTTGAAGAATCAAAACTACTCAACGTCGCACATCGTTTCCAAACGGCAACCGATTGGCACACACTAGCACCAAAAAACATTTAAGGCCTGGAGAATAACTATGCAATGGGAAACTGTTATCGGGCTTGAAGTTCATGTTCAGCTCGCCACTAAATCTAAAATATTTTCAGGTTCATCAACCCAGTTTGGTGCTGAACCTAATTCACAAGCTAGCCTCGTCGATCTAGCGATGCCTGGTACATTACCAGTGCCAAATGAAGAAGCATTTCGTAAAGCAATTACTTTTGGTCTAGCGATTGGTGCCGACATCAACAAACGTTCTGTTTTTGATCGTAAAAACTATTTTTACCCAGACTCACCAAAAGGCTATCAAACCACTCAATTGGATCACCCTATTGTGGGTGCAGGCGAGATTGAAATTCAATTAGCAAATGGCACAAAGAAAGTCATTCGCATTCATCATGCACACCTTGAAGAAGATGCAGGAAAATCACTTCATGATGATTATCATGGCATGTCGGGTATCGACCTTAACCGTGCCGGCACACCACTAATTGAGATCGTGTCAGAACCCGATATGAGCTCAAGTGAAGAAGCGGTAGCCTTTGCTAAGAAATTACACTCAATCATTCGCTCAGCAGGAATTGGTGATGGTGATATGTCTCAGGGCTCAATGCGCTTTGATGTGAATATATCCATTCGCCCCAAAGGCGAAGATAAGCTAGGCACACGAACAGAAACTAAAAACCTCAATTCGTTCCGTTTTATGGAAAAAGCTATCGCACTTGAAGTTGACCGCCAAATTGACATATTAGAAGACGGTGGTACGATCGCTCAAGAGACTCGTTTATACGACGGTGATAAAGATATTTCACGCTCAATGCGCAGCAAGGAAGAAGCTAACGACTATCGCTACTTCCCTTGCCCAGATTTACTCCCCGTCATTATCGATGACGAGTATATCGAAAGCGTTCGAGCCGAACTACCAGAGCTTCCTGATGCACGTGAAAAGCGCTTTGTTGAAGAGTATAAATTATCTGATTATGACGCCGCTTTCCTTGCGGGTGATGCTGAAATTGCATCATTCTTTGAAACGAGTGCAAAAATTTCAGGCGATGCCAAACTATCCGCCAACTGGGTGGCCGGTGAACTTTCTGCTCGCTTAAACAGTGATGAAATAAGTATTCAGCAGTGTCCAATCGAAGCAGAACTACTAGGCAATCTAGTTTTGCGCATCAAAGATGGAACTGTTTCATCTTCAGGCGCCAAGAAGGTATTTGAAGTACTTTGGGCTAAAGAATCTGATAATGTAGATTCAATTATTGACCAACAAGGCTTGAAACAAGTATCTGATACTGGCGCGCTTGAGTCTATTGTCGATGAAGTATTAGCAGGCATGGCAGATCAAATCGCACAATACCAAGAAGCTGATGAAAAGAAACGCAAGAAGCTCATGGGTGGATTTATGGGGCCGTTAATGAAGGCGTCAAAAGGCCAAGGCAACCCTAAACTGTTCAACCAAATTTTAGCTAAAAAGTTAAATAATTAAGTTAAATATTCCCTCTAGTGCTAGATAGTACTAATCAGCTAGTTCATTCAATTTTTTCGATTGGTTGAACTAGCTGCAAACTTCAAAAGCAATTTCTTTAACAAACGAACACTGTCCTAAGCTGCACTACCCAAAGCTTTTGCTAAACGTGAACGAGACAATACACCTTTAAGTTTTCCATTTTTATCGACAACAGGAAGTGGACAATCCGTATCTAAAGTTTCTGGAATAACTTCCTCTAACAGTGCTACGGGTGAAATCTCTGTCATATTTTCATACAACTCATTAGTTATGGGGTCACTAACATTTGACTCACCTTCTACCGCTTTTTCTAGCGTTTCTTGCAACACAGCACCTTCAAAGCCGTCATCAGAAACGACATAACCATATTCCCTTGAAGATGCTTTCATCGTCTCCAACGCCTCACCAATGGTGGTTGCTGTAATGCGATTAACGGGCGGCTTCATCACGTTTTCGACTGTAAGTGCTCGGGCACGATTCACATCACGCACAAAAGCTTCAACATAGTCATTCGCAGGCTCAAGTAGAATCTCTTTTGGCTCTCCTACTTGCACCAATTCGCCGTCTCTAAGAATGGCAATTCTATCGCCTAATCGCAGCGCTTCATCCAAATCATGAGTAATAAATACGATAGTTTTATGCAGTTTTTCTTGCAACACAATTAGCTGATCTTGCATTTCACTACGAATTAGAGGGTCAAGCGCTGAAAACGCCTCGTCCATTAATAAGATTTCGGCGTCTGTACATAAAGCTCGTG
>ENA-OSET01003229-OSET01003229.1-sediment-metagenome-genome-assembly--contig:-NODE-3229-length-15156-cov-4.287950_pt1 | contig 15156 bp, 12 predicted proteins | sample MGYA00237882_ERZ534229 | MGnify/ENA primary metagenome ERZ534229 (study PRJEB26408, sample SAMN06266212) | sediment metagenome | isolation source: Hudson Canyon methane seep mesocosm | place... | reverse complement strand
ACCTGGTAGCTCAGTTGGTAGAGCATCTCCCTTTTAAGGAGAGGGTCCTGGGTTCGAGCCCCAGCCCGGTCACTAAGAAAAAGTTAAGCTAGCGCTTAACTTTTTTATTTCATTTTTTTGCGCACGTGGCGAAATTGGTAGACGCGCAGCCTTGAGGGGGCTGTAAACGTAAGTTTGTGGAAGTTCGAATCTTCTCGTGCGCACTTTTAAATTTATTTTACATCTTCACAAAAAATTAACCATTCTAATCAGTTTTATAGTTAATTTTGTTTCATGCGAAAAATCATAACCATACTGTTTCTGTTATTAAGTTTAATTGGGTTTTCTCAAGAAGATAATACTCGAACTAAAATCTTAAAAGGACAAATTATTCATGCTGAGAATAAAAACGTTTTAAGTGCGGCTCACGTTTTAAACTTAAATACAGTTCAAGGAACAATTACAAACGATAAAGGCTTCTTTGAATTGCCTACAAGAGTTAACGATACGATTTTAGTTTCATATTTAGGATTTTCATCAATTAAAGTAAAAGTAACTAATGACTTATTAAAGGGAAATGAGTTAGAAATTGCCTTGTATGAAAAACCAGAGGAAATTAAAGAGGTAATTATTAAATCTACACAACTGATTGGTGTGCTAGAAATTGATGTAAAAAAAGTACCAAAAGATCGGTTTACTAGAATACATATTAACGGTTTACCACAAACTTATGAAGTGGGTGAACCTCAAAAAAGAAATTTTGCATCTCCGGTTGCGGCACTCTTTCAACCCGTGGATTTTTTATATAATTTATTTGGAAAGAAACCTAAGCAACTCAAAAAACTTCAGAAGTTAAAAAAAGAAGATGATTTGCGTAAAATGTTGGCGGGTAAATTCGATAGAGAGGTTATGATGGAATATTTACAAATGGATAGACAAGAACTAACAGAACTCTTGACAGATTGCAGTTATTCTGAATACTTCATTAAAAAGGCTTCTGATTTACAAATGATTGAGGCTATTTTAGGGTGTTATGAAAATTATAAAGCACTTAAGAATGGTAAAATCCAAAGAGACAAGATTCCTTCTAAAAACTAGTTTACGTTAAATAAAAAAAGAGTCAAAACCATTATAAAATGCTTTTGACTCTAATCAACCATTAAAAACTAACTAAATTTCAAACAAAATCTATTAAAGATTTTATCTGAATATTAGTGAGACGCTATAAACCACATATAGTTACATTGTTTTTTTGATTTAACAGATTTTTAAGAAATAATACTTAATAAATTAATTGTATATAAATCTTTTGTCTTTTTGTAATATATGAATTTAGTTAAAAATCATATATTACTACTAAGAAGAAAATCCAGCTAAATAGCTGGATTTTCAAATATCAAAATTAAAGAATACTCTTATTGATTTCCTAAAATAATTGGCATTCCTGATTCACCAGAACCTATTACGACCACCTTACTGTTTGTAGAGCCCGCAAGTAAAACAGTTGCTTCTATACCCTTTTCTTGAAGAATTTTATCTGTTAACGATTCACTTAAAATTTTATTAGCAGTTGCTTTACCTTCTGCATCAATTTTTTGTCTTTCTGCTTCCTTTTTAGCTTTAGCTAAACGAAATTCATATTCTAAAGACTCCTGCTCTTGCTTTAATTTTGTTTCAATTGCTATTCTAATTGTGCTTGGTAATTTTACGTCTTCAACTAAAACACGTTTTACGGTTAAATACTGATCTTTTAACAATTTTGTTACTTCGTCTAAAATTTCTTGTTCTATAACATCTCTTTTACTAGAGTACAATTGCTCAGGTGTATAACGTCCAACAACACTTCTTGCCGCAGCATTTATAGCAGGATCTAATAATTCACGTTCATAATCTTCTCCTTTAGTTTTTATTAACAAACCTAAATTTTCAAATTCTGGCTCATACCATATCGTTCCGTTTACTTTTACCTCTAATCCGTTTACAGACAGCACATTCATTTCGTCAGAAATAGACTGCTGACGAACTTTTCTCACAATCATTTTATTCCAAGGTAAAACAAGATGAAATCCTTCTCCGTAAGATTTATCCGTATCAATACCATCTCCTAAAGTTTCAAAAATTACCCCACCCTCTCCAGGACCAATTGTTACAGTAGACTTTGAGAATAATATAATTGCTACCACAGCTATTATAGCTAAGAAAACTCCTCCTTTTGGAAAATTAAATTCCATTTGATTATTTGCCATTTTATTTATTTTATTTTAAACAAATTTACAACTTAAAAAGCTCTAACACAATTATGATAATCTTTAAAATCATTTTTTATTATTACCATCGCATAGAATTAGCTTAAATTTTACCATAGTATTTACGGATAAACCATTCCAATGTAAATAAAGAAATTACCAAAAACAAAATCCATCTCCAATTAATTAAATTTTGTGGTTTTACAGTCGATTCTTGAATTGTATAAAAAGTTTGATTTTTTATCAATTCAGAAGTTAATTCGTCTATTTGGTCAACATAAAAAAGCTTCCCACCTGAGTTATTAGCTAATTTTTTCAGTTTTTCTACATTTGCACTCGTAAATTGATTTTCAATTTCGAATTCTGTTATTATAAATCGACCTGTTTCGGAAATATTTTGTTCCAAAACAGTTACTTTATATTCATAGTTACCAGAACTTAAATCAGCAATTTCTGTTTGAAAGGAATTATTTACTAAAGAAAAAGGAACCTTTACTTTCTTTTTAGTTTTTAAATTTGTCACCATAAGTTCTAAACTTACTCTAGCATCAAATTTATAATTTTTATCAGTGTAAAAAGCTGAAACGTTTATGGTTGAATTTGCTGGATATATATTTTCTGCATTTACCTCTAATCGATTTCTTTTCTTATTAGAAGCTAAATACTGAATTAAGTTACCAATAAATTTATCAAAATTTTCAAAAGAATTAGAGTTTAAAAAACTCGCAGCTCTCCATCTCCAAATTCCCTCGCCAAAAATAACACCTACCTTTTGATTGTTCAGATCTGAAGTAATTAGTTGCGGCTGCTGAGTTTCAATTCCATTTATATTTTGATGCAATAATGTTTGGTGAGATTTGGAAATTTTTACTTCACCGAATTTATCTTTTAGGGGTGGAAAATTATTAAATCCTATATCTTCCTGTAAAAAAATTAGAAAATTATCATTAAAAACAGCACCATAATTTTCTGATTCACTAATTGCGTTTTTAGTCAAACCGAATTTGTTCCTATTAATAAAATTCCAATCTGTACTTGATCCTGTAAACAACAAATAATTGATTTTATTTTGGTTTATTTGAGAAACAACATTCTTAAACTTATTATTTGGCTGATATAAAATAATAAGCTGATAATCATTTAATTGATTATTAAAATCATCAATATTAATAATTTCTAAAGAACGCTGTTTATTGCTTTCTATAGATTTTTTAAGAGCACCTAAATCAGGATGTAAAACAGATGTTAACAACAACACTTTTGTCTGTTCATTAATTACTTCTATGGAAAATGTCTTAAAATTATTGTTGATATTTTTCTCATTTTTAATTTTTGAGACTGAAGCTTTGTAATATTGAATACCTTCTTTTTCAGAAGTTAAATTTGCTGTAATTGTCTGGGATTTATTTGATTTAGAAAAACGAAGGTTTTTTCTAAAAACTATTTTATCTTTATTTAATATTGTAAATTGAGTGGTTGTATTTTCATCTCCATCATAATTTAAAATTACTTCAACTGGAAATTTATTTTTGATAAAACTGTATTTATTTACATTTAACTGACTAATTTTTATATCAACATAATTAGCAGTATCTCCAACAATTATAGGATAAATTGGTTGCTTAGGTTTTAAAAATTCATAATCTGTGCCTAGGGTTTGGTTACCGTCTGATATTAAAATTATTGGGGCAATTTCCCCCTCTTTTAATTTATCAATTTCAATTATTGCTTTAGAAATATTAGTTTGTGGTTCATTAAAAGTTAAACTATCTAAAACCTTTACATCATCGCTAAAAGAAAATCTTTGAAAATCAAATTTATTCTGAATATCATTATTTTGTTCTAAACTCTCTAAAAAGTTTACTATCCTACTATTTTCATTGAAAAAAGTAATCGATTTAGAATTATCAACTAAAACAGATATTACTGGTTTATTATTAATTATTTCCGTCTTTTTTATCTCGGGATTAATTAATAATAAAAACAATAAAAAAACACTTAAAGACCTTAAAAAAAACAAGATACCTGTTTCTTCTATTTTTCTTTTCTCCTTATAATAATATTGAAAATATGCTACTAATAAACTACATATTAAAGCAAAAGATAAAAATAAAATAGAACTGGATTGCAATTTATTAATTTTTAGGGAAAGATATAAATAACTATTTTAAAAAAGAAAACCTGCAACCTTAAATGTTGCAGGTATACAATAATAATTCGTTCTAAAAAGTAAAATGAAAAAACTATTTAAATAGATTATATCATTCAAAAACTTTAAACTAATTCAGAAATAAAGATATATTCTATTTTAAATTTTAATTCACAAATTAGTTGAATGGTAGTTTGCCATCGATAATTGAATATTAAATTGAGACGACCAAAAAATATACTTTACAAATACAAACCAGTTACTTATGTTAACATCCCTCCGTCAACTGATAAAGTTTGCCCTGTAATATAAGCACTCATATCCGATGCTAAAAAAACACATGCATTTGCAATATCTTTTGGCTTCCCTCCTCTTTTTAAAGGAATTGAATCTCTCCAACCTTGAACTACTTTTTCATCTAACTTTTCTGTCATTTCAGTTTCTATAAATCCTGGTGCAATTACGTTACTTCTTACATTTCTAGAACCTAATTCTAAAGCTACGGATTTAGAAAAACCAACAATACCTGCTTTTGATGCTGCATAATTTGTTTGCCCTGCGTTACCTTTTAAACCAACTACAGAACTCATATTTATAATAGAACCTTTACGCTGTTTCATCATTGGTCTTATAACAGCTTTGGTTAAATTAAAAACAGACTTTAGGTTAACTTCTATAACTTTATCAAAATCTGTCTCAGAAATACGCATTAAAAGATTATCTTTTGTAATTCCGGCATTGTTTACTAAAATATCAATAGCACCAAATTCTTTTTGAACATCTTTTGCTAGCTGCTGCGCTGCCTCAAAATCTGCAGCATTAGATTGATATCCTTTTGCTGAAATTCCATATGTTTTTAACTCTTCTTCTAAAGCGTTTGCCGCTTCAACGGAGGAACTGTAGGTAAAAGCTACATTTGCGCCTTGTTTCGCAAATTCCAATGCAATTCCACGACCAATACCTCTAGTTGCACCTGTAATAATTGCTGATTTATTTTCCAGTAATTTCATATTATTTGTTGTTTGATGCTGCAAATATAGTATAAAATAGAAATCCGTAAAGTAAAATTACTTTACGGATTTTATGTAATAAAAAATCTTATTTAATCTGTGCTAAATATTCCAGTTTTACAACTATTATTTTAAAACATTTGCAACCATTTCACCAATTTTAGCTGGAGAACTTACTACATGCACTCCGTTTGCAGCTAGTATTTCCATTTTAGCTTGAGCAGTATCATCTGCCCCACCTACAATTGCACCAGCGTGTCCCATTGTTCTTCCAGCAGGCGCTGTTTGCCCTGCTATAAAACCTACAACTGGTTTTCTATTTCCATCAGCTTTGATCCATTGTGCAGCTTCTGCTTCTAGATTTCCACCAATTTCACCAATCATTACAATTGCCTCTGTTTCGTCATCATTCATTAACATTTCAACAGCTTCTTTTGTTGTTGTTCCAATAATTGGATCACCACCAATACCAATTGCTGTTGTAATTCCAAAGCCTTGTTTCACTACTTGATCTGCAGCTTCATAAGTTAATGTTCCAGATTTAGAAACAATACCAACTTTTCCTTTTTTGAAAATAAAACCTGGCATAATTCCAACCTTAGCTTCATCTGGGGTAATAACACCTGGACAGTTAGGGCCAACTAACCTGCAATCTTTATCAGCTATGTAAGCTTTAACTTTAACCATATCTGCTGTAGGAATTCCTTCAGTAATACAAATTATCACTTTGATTCCTGCATCAGCAGATTCCATAATTGCATCTGCTGCAAAAGCCGGTGGAACAAAAATTATTGAGGTATCTGCACCTACTTTTTGTACAGATTCTACCACTGTATTAAAAACTGGTTTACCTAAGTGCTCTTGCCCCCCTTTACCAGGAGTTACACCACCAACAACGTTAGTTCCATAATCTATCATTTGACCAGCGTGAAAAGTACCTTCACTACCTGTAAAACCTTGCACAATAATTTTTGAATCTTTGTTTACTAAAACACTCATGTTTTGTTATTTTAAGTCCATTAATCACATTAAAATGATTACGGATTTGTGTTAATTTTTATTTGACAAAAATAGTTGATTGCACTCTTTCAAAAAAGAAAAAAAGAAAATTCTTATTTTCAAAGTTCAGAACAAATATTTTGAATTTTATTTTTCTTTCAATAGTCTTTTTAAGCCTGCTAATTGCTTTAATTTCTCTCTAGACTCTTCGACAGGTGTACCAAAATAGGATTTACCTCCAGGAACTGACTTTGTAACACCAGTTTGTCCTAAAATTACCGCACCTTTGCCTATTGTTATGCCACTATTTGTGCCTACTTGACCCCAAATAGTAACTTCATCTTCAATAATTACACAACCAGCAATTCCGGTTTGTGAAGCTATTAAACATTTTTCACCAATAACTGTATCATGTCCAACGTGGACTTGATTATCTAACTTAGTACCATTTTTTATTGTTGTATCTCCTGTTACTCCTTTGTCTACTGTGCAAGATGCTCCAAGATCTACATTATCTTTCAAAACAACTCTTCCACCTGAAATCAATTTATCGTAGCCTGCTGGTCTATTTTTGTAGTAAAACGCATCAGCTCCTAATACTGTATTTGCATGAATGGTAACATTGTTTCCAATGATTGTATTGTCGTAAATAGTTACATTAGGATGAATAAAACAATTACTGCCAATTTTTACATTATTCCCTACAAAAACATTTGGCTGAATTACAGTGTTCTGTCCAATAATTGCTGATTCTGAAATACTATCTTTAGAGGCTATAAACGGATTAAAATGTTTGGTGATTTTATTAAAATCATTAAAAGGATCATCAGATATTAATAAAGATTTACCTTCTGGACAATCAACTTTTTTATTAATTAAAATTGTTGTTGCAGCAGATTTTAATGCTTTATCATAATATTTTGGATGATCTACGAAAACAATATCACCGCGTTGAACAACATGAATTTCATTAATTCCTAGAACTTGAAAATCAGCATCACCAATAAAATCAATATTTAAAAGTGAGGCTATTTGTTTTAACGTTTGTGGTTTTTTGAATTTCATTTTATCACTAGAAAATATTCAATTCTTGATATTTGAAAATTAATTTTTAAAAAGAATTTAACTTGAATAGAACATATTAATTTTACTATTCTTTAATTCTCTCTTGATAAGTACCTTTAGAAGTTTCTACTTTAATTTTATCTCCTTCGTTGATAAATAATGGTACATTAATTCTAGCACCAGTTTCAACAGTTGCAGGTTTAGTTGCGTTTGTAGCTGTATTTCCTTTTACACCAGGTTCTGTATGTGTGACTTCTAAAACAACACTTGCAGGCATATCTACAGAAAGTGGCATGTCATCTTCTGAATTGATTATTATAGTCACCACTTCTCCTTCTTTCATTAATTCAGGAACATCTAATGCATTTTTTTGCAATTGAATTTGAGAATAATCCTGTTCATTCATAAAATGATAAGTATCTCCATCATTATACAAATACTGGAACTTATGGGTTTCAACTCTTACATCATCAATTTTTCTACCAGCAGGAAAAGTATTATCCACAACTTTTCCATTGGTTACACTTTTTAACTTTGTTCTAACAAAAGCTGGTCCTTTTCCTGGTTTTACGTGTAAAAACTCTACTACTTTATAAATATCGTTATTGTATTTAATACATAAACCGTTTCTAATATCTGATGTTGTTGCCATTAATTTATTTTAGTTTGCTTTATAATATCCTTTCATTATTCCTCTATGGGAATCCTTAATAAACTGCATTATTTCATCTCTCTCGGGAGTTGCTTCCATTTCTGCCTCAATAATATTTATTGCTTGAGAATTATTATAGTTGCTTTGAAATAGAATTCTATATATATTTTGAATTTCTCTAATTTTTTCTGTTGAGAAACCTCGTCTTCTTAACCCTACTGAATTTATACCAACATAAGACAAAGGTTCTCTTGCTGATTTAACGTAAGGAGGTACATCCTTTCTAACTAAAGATCCTCCGGTTACGAATGCATGATTGCCAACAGATGCAAATTGATGTACCGCGACCATACCAGCCAAAACAGCATTGTTACCAATAGTAACATGACCTGCCAAAGTTGTATTGTTTGAAAAGATACAATTATCACCTACAAAACAATCGTGAGCTATATGACAATAAGCCATTATCAAACAATTATTTCCAATAATAGTTTTTGACCTATCTTTTGTTCCTCTATTTATAGTAACGCACTCCCTAATCGTAACATTGTCTCCAATTTCAGCAGTTGTTTCCTCGTCATCAAATTTTAAATCTTGAGGAATTGCTGAAATAACAGATCCTGGAAAGATTCTACAATTTTTACCAATTCTAGCACCTTCCATAATAGTTACATTGGAACCAATCCAAGTTCCTGACCCTATAATGACATTGTTATGTATTGTTGTAAAAGGCTCTATAACAACATTTCTTGCAATTTTTGCTTGTGGATGAACATAAGCTAAAGGCTGATTCATAATTTATTATTTTCTGGCAATTTGCGCCATTAATTCTGCTTCTGCAACAATTTTTCCATTTGCATAAGCATAAGCTTGCATGTGGCAAATTCCTCTCCTGATCGGTGTAATTAATTCGGCTTTAAACGTTAAAGTATCCCCTGGAAGAACTTTTTGTTTAAATTTAACATTATCCATTTTCATAAAATAAGTTAAATAATTTTCTGGATCAGGAACGGTACTTAATACTAAAATACCTCCACATTGAGCCATTGCTTCTACTTGTAAAACTCCTGGCATTACTGGTGCTCCTGGAAAGTGACCAACAAAGAAATTTTCATTCATTGTTACATTTTTCATACCAACAACATGCCTATCGGAAAGTTCTAAAATTCTATCTACCAATAAAAATGGAGGTCTGTGTGGTAAAATATCCATTATTTGATAAATATCTAACAATGGAGTTTTATTTAAATCATATTGAGGTACTTTGTTACGTTTTTCCGCCTTAATAATTTTTGCTAACTTCTTAGCAAATTGTGTATTTATTAAATGACCCGGTTTGTTGGCAATTACTTTACCTTTAATTCTTGTTCCAACCAAAGCCAAATCTCCAATAACATCTAATAATTTATGACGGGCAGCTTCATTTGCCCAATGCAAAGTTAAATTATCTAATATCCCATTCGGTTTTACAGAAATATCATCTTTTTTAAAGGCTTTTTTTAATTTTTGCATTGTACTAGCAGACAATTTTTTGTCTACATACACAATAGCATTGTTTAAATCTCCTCCTTTAATTAAATCATTTTCAAGTAACATCTCAATTTCATGCAAAAAACTAAAAGTTCTTGCCGCTGCAAATTCCTCTTTGAAATCTGAAATATTATTTAAAGTAGCATTTTGAGTACCTAATATTTTTGTACCAAAATCTACCATTGTTGTTACTTGATACTCATCTGAAGGCATCAAAATAATTTCGCTACCGGAAGTTTCATCTTTGTAGGAAATAATTTCTTTAACCACATATTCTTCTATCTCTGCATCTTGTTCTTCAATACCTGCTTTCTCCAAAGCTTCTACAAAATATTTTGATGAACCATCCATTATTGGTGGTTCTGAAGCATCAATCTCTATTAGCAAGTTATCAATATCCAAGCCAACAGCTGCAGCCAAAACATGTTCTGAAGTTTGAATTTTTACTCCATTTTTTTCTAAATTAGTTCCTCTTTGTGTAGTAACCACATAATCGGCCTTTGCTTCAATGATAGGTTTACCTTCTAAATCTACTCTACTAAAAGCAAAACCATGATTTATTGGTGCTGGTTTAAATGTCATAGACACAGTGTTACCTGTATGTAAACCGACTCCTGATAAACTAATTTCTGTCTTTATTGTTTTTTGTTTTTTACTCATATTATAAATTTTGAGTATTTATCTTTTTTTCTATTTCGTTAACTGATGCTGCTAATTGTGATAGATTTTTAAAATGTACATACGATTTAAAGTAGTCTCCATAATCAAAAGCTGGTGTTCCCTGAACTTTTAATCCGTCTTTAAGATTTTTACTAATACCTGATTGTGCTTGGATTTGTAAATTATTACCAAGGGTTAAGTGACCAGCAATACCTACTTGACCACCAATCATACAATTTTCACCAATTTTGGTAGAACCAGCAACTCCTGTTTGTGCAGCTATTACCGTATTTTTACCTATCTCAACATTATGAGCAATTTGTATTTGATTATCTAACTTTACACCTTCTCTTATAATTGTAGAACCTAATGTAGCTCTATCTATTGTTGAACCTGAGCCAATATCTACAAAATCCTCTATAATTACATTTCCAATTTGCGGAATAGCTTTGTAATTACCTTCATCATCTGGTGCAAAACCAAAACCATCCGAACCTATTGTGCATCCAGAATGTATCTTACAGTTATTCCCAATTTGAGTTTCTGAATATATTTTTACGCCGGAGAAGATAGTACTATTATCACCAATAACACTATTATCACCAATGTAAGAGTTTGGATAAATCTTTACATTATCTCCTATTACCACATTTTCTCCAATATAGGAAAAAGCTCCTAAGTATTCATTCTTACCAACTCTTGCCGATGAAGCTAAAAAATGTGGGGCTTCCCTTCCTGTTTTATTATTTTTAACTTCGTTATAAAACGCCAATAATTTAGAAAAAGATTTATATGCACTTTCTACCCTTATAAGGGTAGTAGCAATTTCTTTTTCTGGCTTAAAATTTTTATCAACTATAGCAATAGAAGCGCTTGTAGTGTATAAGAATGAATTGTACTTTGGATTTGATAAGAAGGTAAGTGAACCTTTTTCACCCTCTTCTATTTTAGATAATTTAGTAACTTGTTCTTTAGGATTACCAACTACTTCGCCTCCTAAAATATCTGCTATCTGTTGTGCTGTAAATTTCATCAAACGCAAAAGTATAAAAATTATAGCTATTTGGCTAATCTCATTTTATTTTGGATAACAAATAAAATATTTGACTACTGGTTTTGTAAGTGCTTGTAAATTTAATTGATCTGAAGCCTTTGCTATATCTTTTAGTTTACCCTTTTTATTTAAGATAAAAATTGGCTTTTCTGTTTTATAAGCTTGATTTTCAATTTTTTGTGAAAAAACAAAATAATTCATTTCATCAGGTGTTAAATTCAATATTTTTGAAAATTTCTCCTTCTTTCTATTTATTTGTAATTCGCTAAAAGGATTTTTCTGAATTTCAATCTTCAATAATTTTCTATTCACAATCATTTTTGATAGTAATGATAATACCTTATCTGAATGGTTTGTCCATTCTTTAATCGCCGATAAAATATCATAATCATCTAATTTTGAAAATTTTGCCAAAGTATCTTTAGTGAAATTGTTTTGATCAATTTGATGATACAAAAAATAATTTAATGAATTACTTGCATAAAGCTCGTGGCCTTTTTCAGCTAGGTATTTAGCTCTTTTTAAAACATTAACCAACATATTTTCTGCAACCAAACCTGTTTTATGCAAATAAACCTGCCAATACATTAATCTCCTGGCAATTAAGAATTTTTCTACAGAATAAATGCCTTTCTGCTCAATAACTAATTCATCATTTTTAACATTCATCATAACAATTAATCTATCTGATGATATATTGCCCTCAGTAACTCCTGTATAAAAACTATCTCTTTTTAAATAATCCAATCTATCTATATCTAATTGACTAGAAATTAATTGGTACAAGAAATTTCTATTGTATTTTCCTTCAAAAATTTCTATTGCTAAATCTAACTTTCCTTTAAATTCTTTATTTAATTTATGCATAAATTTTAGTGAAATTTCTTCATGTGAAATTCCACTAACAATGCTATGTTCTAAAGCATGTGAAAAAGCTCCATGACCAATATCATGCAACAAAATAGCAATGTATAAAGCAATTTCTTCTTCTTCTGAAATAACTACTTGTTTAAACCGTAAAACTCTTACAGCTTTTTCCATCAAATAAACACACCCTAATGCATGATGAAAACGCGTATGGTTTGCTCCAGGATAAACTAGGTTAGAAAACCCCATTTGTGTAATTCTTCTTAAACGTTGAAAATAAGGGTGTTCTATAATATCAAAAATTAAAGAATTTGGTATTTGAATAAATCCATAAATAGGATCGTTCAATACTTTTAATTTATTGTGTTTATTTTTTTTCAAAAAATTTAATTTTATAATGCATGCCAAATTACAAATTAAAGAAAAGCAAATACAAGTTTTTATAAATTGAATTTAAATATTAATTTATAATGATAACAAAAATAAATAGAACAAATTCAGATTATTTTTTGGCAATATTTTAGTACCTATTATTATAACAAAAGAGTAACTTTAACGTTAAAATTTAAAAACTATATATGAATAGCATACAAATTTTATGGGTTGACGACGAAATAGAATTATTAAAGCCCCACATTCTTTTTCTTGAACGTAAAAATTATACTGTAACAACTTGTACAAATGGAGCTGATGCTATTGATTTGGCAAAAGAACAAAATTTTGACATCGTTTTTTTAGATGAAAATATGCCCGGACTAACTGGCTTGGATACACTTGCAGAAATTAAACAGAAACAAACAAATTTACCTGTGGTGATGATCACCAAAAGTGAAGAAGAATATATTATGGAAGAGGCCATAGGTTCTAAAATTGCTGACTATTTGATAAAACCTGTAAATCCCAATCAAATATTATTAAGTCTCAAAAAAAACTTAGACCATTCACGTTTAATATCAGAAAAAACTACCTCAAGTTATCAGCAAGAATTTCGTAAAATTTCTATGGATTTAGCCATGGTTAATAGCTATGAAGATTGGATTGAACTTTATAAAAAACTAATTCACTGGGAACTGGAATTGGAAAATATTAGTGATCCAGGAATGTTAGGCATTTTAGAAAGCCAGAAACAAGAAGCAAATTCGCAGTTTTTTAAATTCATTAAAAGGAATTATGAAGATTTTTTAACAGCTCATGATAAACCCACTTTTTCGCATACTTTATTTAAGGACTATGTTGTTCCACAACTGAATAAAGATCAAGGAGTTTTATGGATTGTTATTGATAATTTGCGATACGACCAATATCGAATTTTAGAACCCCTTATTAATAACCACTTCAAAAAAGAGGAGGAATACGCTTATTTTTCAATTTTACCTACAGCAACTCAGTACGCTAGAAATGCGATATTTTCAGGATTAATGCCTTCTGAAATGGAAAAACGCCATCCAAATTTTTGGAAAAATGATACTGATGAAGGCGGAATGAACTTATATGAAAATGAGTTTTTATCTGCTCAAATTAAAAGATTAAGTTTAGACATTAAGCATGAGTATTATAAAATAACCTCTTTAAAAAGTGGTAGAGAATTATCTGACAATTATAATGGTACTAAACAAAACGATTTAACCACTGTAGTTTATAATTTTGTGGATATGCTTTCTCATTCTAAAACTGAAATGGAAGTAATAAAAGAATTGGCTGGTGATGACAAAGCGTATAGAAGTTTAACCTTGAGTTGGTTTAAAAATTCTCCTTTATTTGAGATTATTCAAAAAGCAAAAAATTTAGGACAAAAATTAATAATTACTACAGACCACGGTACAATAAATTGTAAGAACCCAACAAAAGTAATTGGTGATAAAAACATAAGTGCCAATTTACGCTACAAAACAGGCCGAAGTTTATCTTATCAAGAAAAGGATGTTTATGCTGTAAGAAATCCAAAAGATATATTTTTGCCCACAATAGCAATGAATGCTCCATTTATTTTTGCAAAGGAAGATTTATTTTTTGCCTACCCAAACAACTTTAATCACTTTGTTAAATATTACAAGAACACTTACCAACATGGAGGCGTTTCTTTAGAAGAAGTTATAATTCCTTGCGCCGTTTATAGCCCAAAATAAATAGATTATAAATATTAATAATTATTTATTTACATTTAATAATAATAATATTGAATTATAAATAATTATAATTTTATTGAATTAATATTTAATAGTATAATTAAAAAATCATTAATAAAATAATAAAAACGAGCCAAGTAAATTGGCTCGTTTTTGACTATAAATAATGTAAAACTGTTTGTATTATACTATAAATCCTTAATGGCGTCGCAAATAGCATTTATATCTAATTTAGTTTTTAAAGCCTCTACTTCATCTTTTGTAATGGGAGGTGTTACTTTCCATCCATCATAGTAGAAACCAAAAACATAATTTGTACCAGGCTGTAAACAAGTTGATTTTCCTCCGTCTAATTTAGAATCTGTAACATTACCATACCATCTCCAATAACTACCCTGAGGTTTATAGTAAATGTAAGTTTGACTTAATCTATATGATGTATTATCAGGACAGTCTATAGAAAATTCTATTTGCCCCATGTCTTCAAAACAATCTTCATTTGTTATATTAATGGATTGACCATCTAATTCACAAACACTTATTTCCTTATCATAAATATTTTTGAACCTTCCTTCATCATAACTATAATGATATATTTTTAAAACCATATCGTCTCCTAACATTTTAAGAGCACTGTTATTATAATAGTTTATATTTTCACTATTTACATCGTACTCTCCATTGAAATACATCCAACCATAGCGTATGGCTCTGCTAGGATTATATTTATTTGCTACATAATACCAATAAAAAGATTTTCTTCCGTTGTTAGTAAATTTAATTGTAGGTCTGCAAGTTGTTTGATATCGCCCTCCTTTC
>ENA-OSET01003228-OSET01003228.1-sediment-metagenome-genome-assembly--contig:-NODE-3228-length-15159-cov-104.876608_pt1 | contig 15159 bp, 13 predicted proteins | sample MGYA00237882_ERZ534229 | MGnify/ENA primary metagenome ERZ534229 (study PRJEB26408, sample SAMN06266212) | sediment metagenome | isolation source: Hudson Canyon methane seep mesocosm | place... | reverse complement strand
GCTTAGCGCCGATGATAGTGTAGCAGGTTGCTATGCGAAAGTAGGGAATTGCCAAGCTTTTATTTAAAAAACCCAATCTCAATGAGATTGGGTTTTTTTTTGCCTGAAATATATTGATGAGGGGAGAGTTTATTTGAGGTGCGAAATAACATTGAGGCAATAAGTTAAAGATAAACTCATGCCTCAATTAAGTGCTGAGGAGCTAATTAATACCTAATGAATCCCAAATTTCATCAACACGTTCAATAATATCATCCGACATAACAATGGTTTTCCCCCATTCTCTATTAGTTTCACCTGGCCATTTATTGGTGGCATCAAAGCCAACTTTAGAACCTAAACCTGAAACAGGGGAGGCAAAATCTAAATAATCAATGGGAGTGTTTTCCAAAATGGTTAAGTCACGGGCAGGGTCCATTCTTGTGGTAATTGCCCAGATAACATCTTGCCAGTTACGCACATCAACATCCTCATCTACAACGATAACAAATTTAGTGTACATAAATTGGCGCAAATAAGACCAAGTGCCGAGCATTACACGCTTAGCATGGCCGGCATACTGTTTCTTCATGCTGATGACTGCCATACGATATGAGCAACCTTCTGGTGGTAAGTAGAAGTCAATAATTTCTGGAAATTGCTTTTGTAAAATAGGAATAAATACTTCATTCAGAGCAACACCTAAAATGGCAGGTTCATCAGGTGGTCTACCAGTGTAAGTGCTATGATATATAGGCGCTTGTCGTTGGGTGATTCTTTCAACTGTAAAGACAGGAAATTCATCCACTTCATTATAGTAACCTGTATGGTCACCATAGGGGCCTTCAGCTGCCATTTCATCAGGGTAAATAAAACCTTCCAAGACTATTTCTGCACTGGCTGGAACTTGTAAATCATTGCTCAGGCAAGTTGCCACTTCCGTTTTACTTCCGCGTAATAAACCAGCAAAAGCATATTCTGATAGTGAATCGGGTACTGGGGTTACGGCAGCTAAAATAGTGGCAGGATCAGCGCCTAAAGCTACTGAAACAGGAAAAGGTTTTCCTGGGTTTTCTTCTTGCCATTCTTTAAAATCTAAAGCTCCACCACGATGAGCTAACCAGCGCATGATAACTTTATTTTTAGCAATAACCTGTTGACGATAAATTCCTAAATTTTGACGATCCTTATTAGGGCCTTTAGTAATAACTAAAGGCCATGTAATTAAAGGTGCGGCATCATCTGGCCAGCAAGTTTGAATAGGAAAAACACTTAAATCTACTTCGTCACCTTCACGAATAACTTCCTGGCAGGGTGGGCTGCTAATAACTTTAGGAGCCATATTGAGTACTTGTTTAAATACCGGAATTTTTTCCATGGCATCTTTCATGCCCTTTGGTGGTTCAGGTTCTTTTAAGTAGGCAAGTAATTCCCCGATTCCACGAAGTTCCGTAACAGAGTCAGCACCCATTCCCATAGCAACACGTCTGGGAGTGCCAAATAGGTTGGCTAGAACGGGAATATTTGAGCCTTTAGGGTTTTCAAACAATAAAGCTGGGCCTTCTTGTTTTAAAGTACGATCACAAATTTCAGTCATTTCTAAATAAGGATCAACTTCAACGGTGATGCGTTTTAACTCACCTTGTTTTTCTAATTGTTTAATAAAGTCTCTTAAATCTTTGTACTTCATGCCTTTATACCTGTATGTCTAAGTAAAGCGTCAATCTCAGGTTCGCGGCCACGAAACTTAACAAATAATTGCATGGCATCTTCGCTTCCACCAGTTTCAAGAATGTTGTGTAAAAATGATTTTCCTGTTTCCTGATCAAAAATACCTTTTTCTTCAAATAAAGAATAAGCATCACTGGATAAAACTTCAGCCCATTTATAACTGTAATAACCTGCAGCATAACCCCCAGCAAAAATATGAGAAAAACCATGTGCAAACCGGTTAAATTCAGGTGGCTGGATGACAGCTACTTGGTCTCTAATTTCATTAAGTATTTTATAAATTTGACCACCTTTGCTAGGCGTGTATTGTTGATGCATTTTAAAATCAAATAAACTAAATTCTAGCTGCCTAACCATCATCATTCCTGCTTGAAAGTTTTTTGCGTTAAGCATTTTTTGGAATAATTCATCAGGAAGTTTTTCGCCTGTTTGGTAATGTCCTGAGATTAAGTCTAACGCCTCTTTCTCCCAGCACCAGTTTTCCATAAATTGACTCGGTAATTCAACAGCATCCCATTCCACACCGTTTATTCCTGACACGCCAAGATGATCTATCTTAGTCATCATGTGCTGTAGACCATGTCCAAATTCATGAAATAACGTTTGCACTTCATCATGAGTTAATAGGGATGGATCGTTACCTGTTGGCGGGGTAAAGTTACAGGTTAAGTATGCAACGGGAATTTGAATTTTATCTCCTGATTTTTTACGGCCAACACAGTCATCCATCCATGCACCACCACGCTTTTTCTCTCTAGCATATAAATCAAGGTAAAATTGCCCCCGAAGTTGATTGTCTTCGTCTTTAATTTCAAAAAAACGGGCATCAGGGTGCCAGCTTTCAAAATCAGTAATTTCTGATATTTTTAAGCCATACAGTTTTTCTACTACAGAAAATAGACCGGGGATAACTCGTGTTGCAGGGAAGTAAGCTTTTACTTCTTCCTGAGATAGTTGATAAAAGTGTTGGCGCATTTTTTCTGAAAAATAGCCAATATCCCATGTTTGTAATTGATCAATATTGTACTGTTCCTTTGCAAACTTTGTTAAATCTACAAGGTCTTGCTTTGCATTATCTAAAGATTTATCTGCTAAATTTTCTAGGAAATCAATGACATCAGCAGGTTTGTTAGCCATTTTCGTAGCTAAAGAATATTCAGCATAATTATCAAACCCTAGTAACAAAGCTTTCTCGTGCCTCAATGCTAAGGTATCTTCCATAATTTGGCTATTATCCCATTTTCCAGCATCAGGTCCTTGTTCAGAGGATCGTGTAGCAAAAGCGGTATAGTGTTCTTTACGCAACTCACGATTATCAGCATAAGTCATTACTGCTATATAGGATGGAAATTGTAGGGTAATTACCCAGCCGTCTTTATTTTGACTTTCAGCTGTTTGTTTAGCTTGAGCTAAAGCTATTTCAGATAGGCCTGCTAATTCGCTTACATTGGTAATATGCTTGCTCCAAGCATTAGTTGCGTCTAGCAAGTTTTCTTCATATTTACTAGAAAGGCTTGATAATTCTTTGCTGATTTCTTTATAACGTTGCTGCTTTTCTTTTGATAGATCTATTCCTGATAAGCGAAAATCTCTTAATGCATTATTGATGATTTTTTGTTGAGCTATATCAAGATTGCTAAATTCAGCGCTTTTAGCAATGTATTGATAAGCATTAAACAACGCTTTATTTTGCCCCATTTCAGTTGAGTATTCACTAAGTTTGGGTAAGCACGCATTGTAGGCATCACGTAATTCATCAGTATTAACCACTGAGTTCATATGACTGATAGGGGACCAGGTTTTGTTTAATTGGTCTTCTATGTTTTCAATAGGCTCTACTAAATTTCCCCAACTGTATTTATTGCTTGCTTGTAATTGTTTATCTACAACTTCACGAGCTTCAGCTAATAACGTGTCGATAGCATTTTCAATATGTTCAGGTTTTATTTTTGAAAATTGAGGGAGCGTTGTATTTTCTAGTAATGGATTACTCATGATTATTAGTAGGGTGTTCTGTTTTTTAAGTTAAGACGAATAGACTAAATAGTATCTGATTTTGACTTGGTGCTAAAGAATAAGTTTTGTTTGTTTTCTGCTTGAGGGTGAGTGTTACAAGCACGATTTGGAACAGTAGACAGAAAGAAGGTATGTTAGTTCGAAGGAGGTCTGTATTTTTATGATGTGGGAGTTGTAGGTGTGAATAATCACACCTACAACTTGATGCTATATTTCTATATTATGATTCAGAGCTGTTATCAGTAGGCTTAGGTTCTACTTTTGGTGCTTTCTTTTCTACAGCTTCTTTTACCACAGGTTTTTCAGCTGTTGGAGCTTGCTGCTGTTTTCTTTCAGCAAAGTCACTTGCATAGTTGCGGGTTTTTTCAGCACTTTTAGGGTTTTCTTTTTGACTTACTGGTCCCTGATTTGTTTGAGCTTGAGTTTCCTTATTCTGCTCAGGCTTTTTATAGTTAGGGTTGCGAGGTCGTCTTCTATTGTTTGGGTTGCGTCTATTATTTGTTTTTGCTGTACTGTTACTTTTCTCAGTTGCTTTGGTATCTGCTGATTGAGTTTGAGTTGGCGTGCTTACATTCTCAGAAGATTTTTGCGTATTTTCCTGTGTAGGCTTCTTTTGAGACTGACGGTTACCATTGTTGTTTTTTCGAGGGCCGCGATTCTGGTTGGTTTTTTCACCCTCATTATTACGGTTTCTGTTGTTTCTGTTTTTGTAGTTTCTATTGTTACGTGATTTTTCTTCTGAGTTATTTGGCTTGTCAGCGTTAGGTTTTTTTACTGGCTTTACGCTAGTATTTGTTTTTTCTTCCGTACCACCAACAAGTTTTTGCCAAAAGCGTTGGATTAAATTAGCTGAAGCTTTATTGTTATGCACGGGTGCAGGGGCATCAGGTAAAAACTCTTTAATAGCTGGTTTTTCAACTTTATGAGATGTTTTCTGTGCAAACTCAGGAATAGCAATGTTTTCAGACTTTATCTGTAGGTGACTTGCTTTTTCTTCTTCGTCTTCCGCTGATTTGATGCGTTCAATATCATATGCAGGTGTTTCAAGATGTCTACTCGGCAGTATAACAATGCCAATTTTATGTAGCGTTTCTAGCTCTTGCAATACTGATCTTTTTTCGTTTAATAGAAAAGTTGCACATTCGATAGGTAAGTGAGCAACAACTTTTTCAGTTCCCTTTTTCATTGCTTCTTCTTCAACAATACGAAGAACTGAAAGAGCTACAGACTCAATATTACGAATTGAACCCTGACCTTTACAACGAGGGCAGGTTAATTGTGTGGAATCACCTAGAGATGGACGCAATCTTTGTCTCGACATCTCTAACAAACCAAAACGCGAAATACGACTTGTTTGAATACGTGCGCGATCAATTTTCATTGCATCACGTAACTGATTTTCAACTGCTTTTTGATTTCTATTGGCCATCATATCAATAAAATCAATAACAAAAAGGCCGCCTAAATCTCGTAAACGTAATTGACGAGCAATTTCATCTGCAGCTTCAAGGTTAGTATTTAATGCAGTCTCTTCAATATCACTCCCTTTTGTTGCACGGGCAGAGTTAATATCAATAGATGTTAATGCTTCTGTGTAGTCAATAACAAGTGAGCCGCCTGATGGTAAGGATACTTCACGGTTATATGCTGACTCAATTTGAGATTCAATTTGATAACGGCTAAAAAGAGGAACATTATCTTGATAAAGTTTGGCTTTTTGCAAAAAGTGAGGCATCACTTGTTTTAAAAAGTTTTGTACCAGTTTATATGAGCCGGCTTCATCAATTAGAATTTCATCAATCTCATTTCTTAAGTGGTCACGCAATGCTCTGATAATGACATTACTTTCTTGAAAAATAAGAAAAGGGGCTTGTTGTTCTGAACTTGAACGATCAACTGCTTCCCATAGCTGTAGTAGGTAATTTAAATCCCACTGTAATTCTTCAGAGTTTTTTCCACAAGCGGCTGTGCGAACAATCAGTCCCATCTCTTCTGGAATTTCTAAAGAAGAAATAACGTCACGTAATTCAGTACGTGTATCCCCTTCAATACGTCTAGAAATGCCACCTGCTTTCGGGTTGTTTGGCATTAATACTAGGTATGTGCCAGCAAGACTAATATAAGTTGTTAAGGCTGCGCCTTTATTGCCGCGTTCTTCTTTTTCAATTTGAACAATAATTTCCTGGCCTTCTTTGACCAAGTCTTTAATGTTAGGGCGTCCTTCTGTTTTTTTATCAGAAGGAATTTTGCTACGGTATTGTGCAGAGATTTCTTTAAACGGTAAGAAGCCATGCTTTTCAGCACCATAATTAACAAAAGCTGCTTCAAGGCTGGGTTCAACTCGGGTAATGATACCTTTGTAGATGTTAGCTTTTTTTTGTTCGTTTGAAGGGAGTTCTATGTCAAAATCATAAAGTTTTTGACCATCTACCAAAGCAACACGCAACTCTTCAGGTTGGGTGGCATTGATAAGCATTCTTTTCATTTTAGTTTCCTTGTAGTTTCTTGCTTCCTATCAGATTTACTAAGGAAATTCATTCCTGAACAGAGACTTGTAAAAGGGTGAATAAATGTTAAATATTCACTAAATATCTAAGTTTTTCAACTTCTTGCCAGTTGGGAGCATCCTGTGTAGGTATGGTCTATGTATTTAATTAAATACAGGGATATACTTTGATGTATGTTCACTTTAAATGCTTTTATTTATCTTGTTAACATCTTGCGCTTAGCGAAGAATAAAGAATAAAAAAACAGCTAAGGATCTTCTATCTTGCAGTATAAAACCTTTGGCGAAATAAGCTCTGTTGCTATAGCTTAAAGGGAAAAAAATTCCAGCTATAAGTATTTGTCCTGTAGGAACAATATCGTTCATCATGGGTCGAACGACAAAACCCGAAATTCTGTGTATATCTTTTAGTGTTTTACTTCATCATTGCTACAAGTTGTACTTGTTATGATGATTGCAAGTGATTTATGCATAGTAAAGTTTGTAAAACAAGATGGTAGTTTATGCGACATAAATTATGTTATCGCTAAGAGCTATCTATAGATAAACCTCCCTAATATAACAACCTTTGCGAATACTATCAATTTAAACAATTATTAAATTGTATATACTGGTATTATTAGTGTTATGAATACAGTACAAGATAGTGATAAACCTAAAGTTAGATTCGTTGAGATTTTTGAAGAGGATAGTGGTCAAAGATTAGATAATTTCTTGATTACTAAGCTAAAAGGTGTTCCGAAAACACGAATTTATCGGATTATTAGAAAAGGTGAGGTTAGAGTTAATAAGGGGCGAATAGATAATAAATATCGCTTAAAGGCAGGTGATGTGGTTCGAATTCCACCTGTCCGTGTTGCTGAAAGAAATAAGGATATTGATTTGCAGCCCACTTTAAAATCAAGTCTTGAGAATGACATTATCTATGAGGATGATGTCATGCTAGTTTTGAATAAGCCGTCAGGTTTTGCAGTGCATGGCGGGAGCGGCATTAGTTCGGGAGTTATTGAGGCATTACGAGCTATTCGGCCGGAAGCTAGATTTTTAGAATTAGCTCATCGCATTGATAAAGCAACTTCTGGTTGTTTATTGGTTGCTAAAAAAAGATCTACATTAAAAGCTTTGCATGATATTTTTAGAGATAATGCGGTAAAAAAAACCTACCTTGCTTTGTTAGTTGGGCAATGGGAAAGAAAAAAACTATTGGTGACAGCTCCATTACTAAGAAGTACAGGTAAAGGCGGGGAGCGTACGGTTAAGGTTAATAAATTAGGTAAGTTTGCTGAAACTAATTTTAGGCGGATTCAAAAATATAAAGATGTGACATTGGTTGAGGCATCGCCTAAAACAGGTAGAACCCATCAAATTAGAGTTCATTCTGCATGGCTAGGGCATCCTATTGTCGCTGATGAACGTTATGGTGATGAAATGGTTAATAAAGAGTTTAAAAAACGAGGTTTTAAACGACTGTTTTTGCATGCAGAGCAATTACAATTTATTCATCCAGTAACTAATGAGCCTATGCACTTTAAGGCGCCTTTACCGGATGAATTAGAAGCTTTGTTAAAGCAGCAGATGGTTAAATAAATGAAAAATCGATTTGATTTGATTGTTTTTGACTGGGACGGGACTTTAATGGACTCAGTTGATTGGATTGTTCAGTGTTTACTTGTTGCCGCCAAAGAGCAAAACTGTGAGCTACCAAAAGAACAAGATATAAAGGATATTATTGGTTTAAGTATTCATAAATCTTTAGATAAGCTATTTCCAGAGCTTGATGATTCAGCTAGGCAATTGTTTATAGAGAGCTATAGTAAAGCTTTCTTTTCCAGGCAGATTACTGATAATGATTTGTTTTCTGGTGTAAAGGAAATGTTGCTGCACTTTAAGCAAGCAGGGTATCAATTAGCCGTTGCCACAGGAAAAAGTCGACATGGATTAGATAAAGCTATGCAAGGGACAGGCTTAGATGGTTTTTTTAATATAACGCAATGTGCAGATGAAACAGCTTCAAAGCCTAAACCTGATATGTTAAATGTTATTATTGAAGCACTAGATGTAAGTAAAGATCGTGTGGTTTTAATTGGTGATTCAACCCATGATATGGAAATGGCTGTTAATGCAGGAGTAGACTCTATTGCTGTTTTGTGTGGTGCTAATTCAAAAGAACAAATGCAGTCTTATGGCCCCTTGCTAAATTTACAAAAAACAACAGAATTATTAGAAATTTTATAAATATTAAGGTTACGTAATGGAAAATGAGCAAGGTTCAGCAGTGGATGATAATGATATAGCTGAAAATAAGGCTGGATGGGAAAGAGAGGTGCTTGAGAAACTCGCATTAGCGGCAGTGACTGAACAACGCCGAGCTCGACGCTGGAGTGTGTTTTTTAAAGGGCTGATGTTTTTATACTTAATTGTTATTGGAGCTGTAGCTTTCTATCCTAAATTTAAAAGCGGGGTAAGTGATGATAAAGAGCATACTGCTGTTATTGATGTTGTAGGGGTTATTGCGGAAGGTGAGGGTGCTAATGCTGAATCAATTATTGAAGGGTTGAGGGATGCTTATAAAGACGAAAAAACTAAGGGTATTGTTTTAAATATAAATTCGCCCGGTGGAAGTCCTGTTCAATCTGGATATGTTTATGAGGAAATAAGACGGTTGAAAATTGAACATCCTGATATTCCTATCTATGCAGTGGTCAGTGATATTTGTGCTTCTGGAGGTTATTATATTGCCGCTGCGACAGATAAAATTTTTGTTCATAAATCAAGTATGATTGGTTCTATTGGAGTGCTTATGAACGGGTTTGGGTTTTCAAATGTTATGGAAAAGCTTGGTGTTGAAAGGCGATTGTTAATTGCAGGTAAGCATAAAGCATTGTTAGATCCATTTTCACCCGTTAAAGAAGAAGAGACGAAGTTTATGCAAACTCTGTTGGACAATGTGCATCAGCAATTTATTGCAGCAGTAAGAGTTGGACGAGGTGATAGGTTGCATGAGACTGAAGATACTTTTTCTGGGTTGATCTGGACGGGTGAGCAAGGTGTAGAGTTTGGTTTAGCCGATGATTTTGGTAGTGTGGATTCTGTGGCTAGAGATATTGTGGGTGCAAAGAAGAAAATGAACTTTACACCACAAGAAAGGCTGTTGGATAAAATTGCAGGAACATTAGGTGCATCATTTGGTCATGCAATAGGTCAGGTGTTTACTAGTGTCTCATTAAGATAAAAATGCAAATTCAGTCTGGATTCAGGCTGAATTAAGTAATATTAAGTGTCATATGCGTGTACTTTATAACGTGATATAAATTTCTTTTGGATTTGTTATGCAAAGCATTGCTAAAATTTTATTGTTAACTTTTTGCCTAACCCAGACGGTTTATGCTGGAAAGGAATTTGCCTTTTTGATGGTGACATTAGATCAGGCAACAAAGAAAGTGATTGAGCAAAGTAAGAGTAAAGTGATGGGGGCAAAAACTGAGACTATTGAAGGGAAAGAGGTCCATGTTATAAAAATCCTTAGTCCTGATGGGCGTGTTCAATATTTGAATGTGGATGCCCAGACAGGGAAAATCATTAAGTAAGGAAGTGTGATGCGTATTTTAATAGTTGAAGATGAGCTTGTGTTGAGTCAACAAATTCAATCGTTTTTTGTTGAAAAAGGCTTTGTTGTTGATGTTGCTCATACAGGAGGTGATGGGGCATATTTAGCAAAAGAGTACCCTATTGATGCGGCTATTATTGATATCGGTTTACCTGATATTTCTGGGATAGAAGTAATCGAAGGGCTGAGAAAAGAAGGGATTAATTTGCCAGTCCTGTTATTAACAGCAAGGAGTCGCTGGCAAGATAAGGTTGAAGGCTTGGAGGCGGGTGCTGATGATTATCTGGCGAAGCCTTTTCATTATGAAGAGCTTTTAGCTAGGGTCAACGCCTTGTTGAGGCGGTCACAAGGTAAGGCGCATCCAGTACTTACTTTTGCTAATATCAAATTGGATAGCTTGTCTCAAATAGTTACTGTTGATGGAAAAAATGTTGAATTAACAGCTTATGAATATAAAGTGCTGGAATATCTTTTATTTCGTAAAGGTGAGGTTGTTTCTAAAGCAGTCTTGACCGAGCATATTTATGATGAAGATTTTGATCGTGATAGTAATGTAATTGAAGTGTTTATTGGTCGGTTACGGAAAAAAATTGATCCTCAAGGGGCTAATAAGCCTATTGAAACATTACGAGGGAGAGGTTATCGAATTCCATTGGATGCTGAATAAATAAAGTGAAAACAAACTCCTTAAGTTTTCGTCTTTCAGTATCAGTAGGTGTTGTATTAACTGCATTTTTTGCTTTGGTTGCCTTTATGGTAGAGCAGGGCTTTAAAGACAGTGCTGAGCAAGCGTTAAAAGAAAAACTTCAAATACATATTTATTCTCTTATTTCAGTCGCAGAGTTGACTGAAAGGTTAGAGTTAAGTATGCCAAATACCTTAAGAGAGCCGCGATTTTCAAATCCTGGTTCAGGGTTGTATGCCTCAATTACTCAAGTTAATGATATTTTCGTTTGGCGATCACCATCAGCGGTGGGAATGAATCTTTCTTCTCCTCAACAGCTTGAGCCAGGTGAGTCGGTCTTTGTAAAAGATATAAAAGGTCGTTTTGTTCTGCATTATGCGGTTATTTGGGAAAATAAAGATGGGTTTGAGCAATATTATGTTTTTTCAGTTGCTGAAGAGGGTGTGTTTGTTGATAATCAGGTCGATAGTTTTAGGTTGACACTTAGGTCCTGGTTGTTTTTTACAGGTGTTTTGTTGGTTTTGATTCAGTTTGTGGTGTTGCGATGGAGTTTGAAGCCATTAAGAGTCATCGTCACAGATTTAGAGGCTATAGAGGTGGGTAAAAAAACTCACCTAAATGGCAAATACCCCAGTGAGTTGGAAGGCTTGGTGGGGAATTTAAACGCCTTAGTAAGTAGTGAACGAGCACATTTAGAGCGGTACCGTAATACTTTGGCTGATCTGGCTCATAGTTTAAAAACACCTCTAGCCATTTTAAGGGGTTGTATTGAGCTTAAGTCTGTCAATAAAGGACAGGTTGAAGAGCAAATTTCTAGAATGGATGATATCGTTGAATATCAATTGCAGAAAGCTGCGGCAAAGGGAGAGCAACAGTTAACGGGACGTGTTGATGTTGCAGTTCTGGTGGGGAAAATCATTGCTTCGTTGAAAAAGGTCTATTGGGAAAAGGATATTAACTTTACTTTTGAATATGACGACGGCTATATGATGTATTGCCAGGAAGGTGATGTTTATGAGATTGCAGGGAACTTAATGGATAATGCCGCTAAATGGTGTAAAAAAAATGTGCATATTAGCCTAATTCAATTAACAGCTGAAAAGGATGAGGGTTTTTCTTTTCTTTTTCAGGTTGAGGATGATGGGCCAGGAATTCCCGCTGATAAGTTAAATGAAATTTTGCAGCGAGGAGTAAGAGCTGATGAGAATATACATGGACATGGTATTGGTATGGCTGTGGTAAATGAATTAACTGATTTATTGGGTGGTAAGTTGGTGGCAGAAAGTGCTGGATCATTAAGAGGGATGTGCTGGCAAGTATATTTACCCTAATTTTGAAAACAAGGCTTGCATAATTAAATTTCTTCAAGCATAATACCGCTTCTTTCAGCCACAAGCTGAAAACATTATGGTTACTGTGTCGGTCCTCTCGCAACGATACGCTGTAAACTCCGCCAGGCCCGGAAGGGAGCAACGGTAGCAGCAGATTCGTGTGCCGAGATGTGGCTGGCATGGTTTCCGCCCAATCTTTAATTTCCTCAGAGTCTCTAATGGCTTATCAGGTTCTAGCCAGAAAATGGCGCCCTCAAAATTTTACCCAGCTCGTTGGTCAAGAACATGTTAGTCAATCGCTTAGTAATGCGTTGCAACATGACAGGCTTCATCATGCTTATTTGTTTACAGGTACGCGAGGGGTAGGAAAAACAACAGTCGCACGAATTTTCGCCAAAGCAATAAATTGCGAGAATCTTATTGATTCTAACCCCTGTGGTCAATGTAATATTTGTGTTGCATTTGATGAAGGACGGTTTTTAGATTTAATAGAGGTCGATGCTGCTTCAAGAACTAAAGTCGAAGATACGCGTGATTTATTAGATAATGCGCAATATGCTCCTAATCAAGGTAAATATAAAGTATATTTAATTGATGAAGTACATATGCTTTCCGGTCATAGTTTTAATGCTTTGCTTAAAACCCTGGAAGAACCCCCTCCCCATGTTAAGTTTTTATTAGCAACCACTGATCCGCAAAAAATTCCTGTTACCGTTTTGTCTCGTTGCTTACAATTTAATTTGAAGCGCTTATCGATTGAGCAGATTAATGAGCAAATGGGCTTTATTTTAGAGCAGGAAAAAATTGAATCTGATGATGGTGCTTTAAAAATGATTGCGCGTGCAGCTGATGGCAGTATGCGAGATGCACTGAGTTTGTTGGATCAGGCTATTGCATTTGGTGATGGGGAAGTAAGGTTAGATACTGTTACCAATATGCTGGGGACGGTTGCCCATCAGCCAGTTGATGAGCTTTTGCTGGCGCTAGTAAGAGATGATGCGGCAGATTTGTTACAGAAAATTTCAGATATATCAGAGTTAACCCCTGATTTTTTAGCAATATTACAGCAAATTCTAAGGGTCTTGCATCGAGTGGCATTGACTCAAGCGGTTGCTGGTTTTGCAGATAACCAATTTGAGTCAGAGGTAATAGGGCAATTAGCAGAGGCATTGTTACCTGAAGATGTTCAATTGTTTTATCAAATAGGCTTGGTAGGTCAGAAAGATTTAGAGTTGGCACCTGATCCTCAAAGTGGGTTTGAAATGGTTATGCTGAGAATGCTGGCATTTAAACCTGAAGAGGGTAAAGACAAAACAAGACTTGCAGTTACGGAAAGCAAGCCTTCAAGCTACAATGTTAAAAAGCCAATAAAGCCTGCTCCTGTTGTTGCTCAGGAAAGTGTAGAAAAATCAGTGACTGAGTCAGTTGTTGGTAATACTGCTGATAGGCAATGGGCTGAAATGGTCGTTGCTATGAAGGTGGGTGGAATGACGCGAGAGCTCGCAAATAATTGTGTGCTGGAAAAAATCGATGATACCGAGTGTCATTTGGTTCTGACTCCGGGGCATAGCCAGCTTATCAGTCCTCGAGCGCAAGAAAAATTACAGCAAGCATTGCAGAAATATCGTGGCAATAAAATTAAGCTACATATTAAAGCGGAAGAAACTAAAAATGTAACTCCGGCGCAACAAATAACACAGGCATTAGAAGATAAGCAGCAGAATGCTGTTGATTCAATTAATACTGATGAAGGTGTGCAAGCATTGAAGGATAATTTTGATGCGAGAGTAATGCCGGGTACTATTGAGCCGGTCTCAGATAATTAAACGAAGGTAAATAAAATATGAAGAATGGATTGGGTAATATTATGCAGCAAGCCCAAAAAATGCAAGAAGACATGAAAAAGGCACAAGATGAGTTGGCGGCAATGCAAACTCAGGGTGAGTCTGGTGGTGGCTTGGTTTCAATTATTATGACCGGAAAACGAGAAGTTAGAAAAGTAACTATTGATGAGTCATTGATTGGTGATGATAAAGATATGTTGGAAGATTTGGTTGCAGCTGCGTTTAATGATGCTGTGCATAAAGTCTCTAAAATGAAAAAAGAAAAAATGGCTGATGTCACTTCAGGGTTACCATTGCCTCCAGGTTTTCAAATGCCATTCTAATGCAAGATAAGGGGTTGTTGAGTCAATTGATTCAGAATCTATGTTGCTTGCCTGGTGTGGGTCCAAAGTCTGCTCAGCGAATGGCGTTTCATTTGTTACAGCAAGACCGGAATGGGGCGGTACAGCTGGCAAATACCTTGATACAAGCAGTGGATAATATTGGTCACTGTCAGGTATGTAGAACTTTAACAGATCAGGATGTTTGTGAGATTTGTTCTCAATCTTCAAGGGATGGTTCTAGTTTATGTATTGTGGAGAGTCCTGCTGATGTTTGGGTGGTTGATAGGGCGGCGGCTTTTAAAGGTTTGTATTTTGTCTTGCATGGGCGGTTATCGCCTCTTGATGGGGTGGGGCCTGATGAAATTGGAGCTGATTTGTTGCAACAACGATTTGCACAAGGTGAAGTAACTGAGATTATTTTGGCAACTAACTCGACAGTGGAAGGTGATGCAACCGCTTACTTTATAGCTGAATTAGCTAAAAAGTATAATATTCAGGCAAGTAGAATTGCTCATGGTGTTCCTGTTGGTGGTGAGCTTGAATTTATTGATAGTGGGACCTTATCGCATGCCTTTAGTGGTAGGCGAGAGATGGTGTAAATCTTTAATCTTTGTTGTGTTTGTTAGGAGTGGAATATGAGTGATTGTTTGTTCTGTAAAATGGTGGCTGGAGAAATTAAGCCAGATATTGTTTATCAAGATGAGACTGTTCTGGCATTTAGGGATGTTAACCCTCAGGCTCCAGTGCATATATTGATTATTCCTAAAAAGCATGTGGAAACTTTGAATGATCTGGAAGATTCTGTTTTGGCTGGGCATTTATTAAAAACAGCAGTGAATCTAGCTAAGCAAGAGGGTTTGGCTGAAGATGGTTATAGAACTGTTTTTAATTGCAACAAAAATGGTGGGCAAGAAGTTTTTCATTTACATATGCACTTATTAGGTGGGCGACAAATGAGTTGGCCGCCAGGTTGATTGTTTTAAATAGAGCTTAATGTAATTATTTTTGATTAAAGGGTTGTATATTTTTTCTGAATGGTTATAATAGCTAGCTCAATGAATGCGAGCGTGGCGGAATTGGTAGACGCGCTGGTTTTAGGTACCAGTATCTTATGATGTGAGAGTTCAAGTCTCTCCG
>ENA-OSET01003227-OSET01003227.1-sediment-metagenome-genome-assembly--contig:-NODE-3227-length-15163-cov-2.895665_pt1 | contig 15163 bp, 11 predicted proteins | sample MGYA00237882_ERZ534229 | MGnify/ENA primary metagenome ERZ534229 (study PRJEB26408, sample SAMN06266212) | sediment metagenome | isolation source: Hudson Canyon methane seep mesocosm | place... | reverse complement strand
TGCACCAGCGCAATGCCCGCTCCTGCACAGGCTAATTGCAGGGCGTTCAACGAGGTGTCTACTATCAGGGAAACGTCCAGATTGATACCTCCTAACAGTTTTTCTACTATCGATTGCCAGCGGCCTTCACACCCCATAATCTGAATACCTTTCAGAGGGCCGGTGGTTGTTTTATCGTCTCCGGCGATGGCACTTTGAATCAGGCTGGCCATGTCCGGGGTGGCCACGATGATAGAGGGGTCGTGCAAAATCTTTAGTGCATTAAACCCCGCCCAGTTACCGTCTCCAAAACGAATATCAATGTCGATGTCGTCGTTGCTTAGCGCTTCCGTCCAGATCGCTGTATACAGACGAATATCGATTTCGGGGTATAAATCCTGAAAACGTTTTAAGCGGGGAGCCAGCCAGAGCACCGACAGGGCTGCGGTGCAGCGCACGCGAATAGATTGCTTGTTTTTAGACCCAAAGAGCCCGATGGTTGAGGCTGACAAGTCTTCAAATGCCCTCCGCACAGAGGGCAAATAGGCCCTGCCTTTGTCCGTGAGTCTCAGGCTGCGAGGCAAACGTTCAAAAAGCTGTAGGTCGAGGTGTTGCTCCAGTGAACGCACCTGATGGCTGACTGCAGCGGAAGTCAGGCTTAGCTCCTTCGCCGCAGCGGTAAAATTGTTGTAGCGAGCAGCGGCTTCAAAGGCCCGCAGCCAGTTGAGCGGGGGGAGCTGATAACTCATAGTCTGTGTTCTCTTGCGCCTAGCGACAAATAAAATGATGCCTTAGGTCAATAATACTTCATTTGTTTTTCGTGACAAGGCTTGGTACTAATAGGGGCCCTCAATACAGTGAAGCGAGACTTCTGTGAAGATTGTCAGTATCGAAACATTTACCAATGAATACGTTGGCTTTGTGCGAGTTCGAACCGAAAGCGGCCACGAGGGGTGGGGACAAGTGTCCACCTACAATGCCGACATTACTTCGCAAATCGTTCACCGGCACATTGCGGTTCACGCGCTGGGTCGCGACGGTGGAGATATTGAGGCCCTGAACCAATTTATTCTGGAGCGTGAACATAAGTTTCCGGGAACGTACCTATACCGTGCATTGTGTGGGCTTGATACCGCCCTGTGGGACATCAAAGGCAAACAGGCCGGTAAAAGTGTGGCTCAGTTATTGGGCAGTGAGCAAACGGTGTTACCGGTTTATGCGTCAAGCATGCGACGCGACATCACGCCGGAACAGGAGGCGGAACGTTTTCTGGCATTGCGGGAGGAGTTTGGCTATCACTCCTTTAAATTTCGAATCGGCCGGGAATGCGGCCACGACGTTGACCAGTGGCCAGGGCGGACAGAGGCTATTGTTAAACATGTTCGTCAAACCCTGGGTGATGAGGCCACCTTGCTGGTAGATGCCAACAGTGCCTACACTGCGGACAAAGCGATTGAAGTGGGGCGCATGTTAGAAGATTACGGCGTTTCTCATTTTGAGGAACCCTGCCCCTACTGGGAGCAGGACTGGACTAAAAAAGTCACTGACGCGCTGGATATCGATGTATCCGGGGGCGAGCAGGACAACAACATGATCGCCTGGCAGCAGATGATTGAACGCAAGGTCGTGGATGTGGTGCAGCCGGATGTGTGTTACATGGGTGGATTGACCAGAAGCTTGCAGGTGGCACGTATGGCAGAACAGGCGAACCTGCCTGTGACTGTGCACTGCGCTAACCTCTCGCTGGTCACCTTGTTTTCTGCGCACATGATGGCCGCAATTCCCAACGCCGGAAAATACCTGGAATTTTCTATCGAGGGGCTCGATTACTACCCCTGGCAGACCGGGATCTTTAGTCCGACGTATAAAATTGAGGCCGGTCAGTTGATTCTCTCACAGCAACCGGGGTGGGGCGTGGAAATAGATACGCAATGGTTGGCCAATGCCGAGTATCAAGTGAGTTTCAACGGCTCACGGTTTTGAACATAACCCAATTACACTTGTTAAGCTGGCCCTGTGCCACAGAGGAATCCCATGTCTGAGCGGATCACAGAATTAAAAAATGAATACTTCTCCACTGGCACCTTGAGTGAACTGCCAAGCCAGTTGTTCATTGCGGGGGAGTGGTGCGATGCTGCGGGTGGTGAGACGCTTGAGGTATCCGACCCCTCTTCGGGCAAGAGTTTTGCGGCTGTCAGTGCCGCACAAGCCGAGGATGTCGCCAGGGCGGTAGAAGCCGCTGACGCCGCTTTTCATTCACATTGGCGCGACCTAAAACCCAGCGCCAGAGGCATGATTTTAGCCCGTACAGCCGACCTCTTGGAGCAGCAAGCCGATTTCTTTTCGGTGGTGGAAGCTCTGGACTCGGGTAAACCGCTGGGAGAAGCCCAGGGTGACATCGGCAGTTCTGTTCAGGCTTTGCGTTATTACGCAGGTTGTGCAGACAAAATTCAGGGCGACAGCTTTCCGCTGGGCGCTGAGACTTTTTCATTCTCCTGCCTGGAGCCCGTCGGAGTTACTGCGCACATTATTCCCTGGAACTATCCTTTGGCTACAACCATTCGGGGCGTGGCACCCGCACTGGCTGCGGGTTGTACGGCGGTGGTAAAACCTGCAGAGCAAACGCCCTTGTCGGCCTTGCTGTTGGCGGGTTTGTTTAAAGAGGCCGGTTTGCCCAACGGTGTTTACAATGTCATTCCCGGTACAGGCCAGGGGGCAGGGGCCCCTCTAGTGGACCACCCAAAGGTACGTCACACTACTTTCACCGGTTCGGTGGGAACGGGTTCGAAAGTTATGCAGGCGGCGGCTGCTCATATCAGTAGCGTGACACTGGAACTGGGCGGCAAATCACCGATAGTGGCCCTGGCGGATTGCGACCTGGAGAAAACTGCAGAAGGTGTATTGTGGGCGATTTTTTATAACGCGGGCCAAATTTGTTCGGCGGGCTCCAGGCTGGTTGTTGAACGCAGTATTCACCGGGCATTGGTCGACAAAATAGTGGAAAAAACGGCTCAGTTGCAAGCGGGTCACGCACTTCAAAATCCGAATTATGGAGCGATTAACTCCAGAGAGCAGTTAGAAAAGATTGAAGGTTTTGTCGAACGTGCGCGCGCCCGTGGTATAAGTATTGCCTGTGGTGGACATCGCCTGAAGGTTGCCGATTCAGAAAGTGGCTGGTTTTATGCGCCCACGATCATGGATGATGTGCCGATGCAAGATGAACTGGTTCAGGAAGAGATTTTTGGTCCTGTGCTCACCGTACAAGTAGTTGATGACCCGGAACAGGCGATTGTTGCCGCCAACTGCACCCAGTTTGCATTGGCTGCCGGTATCTATACTCAAAACGTGACGCAGGCCTTGCGTTTGTCGAGAGCCATTGATGCCGGTCAGGTGACGGTCAACGACTATTGGGCCGGGGGCATTGAGGTGCCGTTTGGGGGCAACAGGCAATCGGGTATCGGTCGAGAGAAAGGCCTTGAGGCCTTACGCAATTATTCGACGACCAAGGCCATAACACTGGCGTTTTAATGTAGAAAATATTTATCGATAGAAAAAATCTGGGTTCACAATGGCAGCCAGGATAAAAATAAAATGATCGATCGAAGAACATTTGTATCAAAGGCTCTGTCTATGGGAGCCACGCTGGGGGCGAGCGCGGGAGCAGGCTCTTTATTTGCATCTGAGCCGGCATCAGGGCCTGCGCCAAAGCCGAGCTCGCAGACGCCAAAAAAGGGAGGCACGCTGAGGGTCGGTTTTACACAGGGTGCCCTGTCCGATTCAGTGGACCCGGCGACATTTAGCAATGATTTCATGTTTGCCTATGCCTATGGCGTATTCAACTGTCTGACTGAAATTGCGCCGGATGGCACACTGGTGCCGGAGCTGGCAGAGAGCTGGGAGGCGAGCCCCGACGCTCGAATCTGGACTTTTCACTTGCGCCAGGGCATTCAATTTCACAACGGTAAACCCCTGACGGCCGACGACGTGGTCGCCTCCATCAACCATCACCGCAAAGTCGACTCAAAGTCCAGCGCCAAGCCTCTGGTGGCTGATATCGTGAGTATTAAAGCTCGTGGCAGCGACACCGTGGTGATGGAACTCAACAGTGGCAACACAGATTTTCCGTTTGTATTCAGTTTGTACAACCTTGTTATCCATCCCGCTGAAGGTGACAGCATTGACGTGACCAGTATGAATGGCACAGGTGCCTATCGGGTGCATACCTTTGACCCTGGGGTTAGGGCGGTTTATCAGCGCAACCCTCATTATTGGAAACCTGATCGCGCCCATCTGGATACGATTGAAATTATACTGGTTGCCGATCCTGCTGCACGATTGAGTGCCCTGATAACGGGCGGTGTTGATTTGATTGACAGACCCGACTTAAAAACTTTGCACCTGCTGGAGCGGCACCCCAATGTCAAAGTGGAGCAGAGAACCGGCAATAAACACTACACCTTGCCAATGTTGTCAGACGTCGCGCCCTTTACTGACAATAACGTACGTATGGCCTTTAAATATTCCATCGACCGTCAGGAAATGGTAGATAAAATTCTTAAAGGGCGGGGCGTGGTCGGCAATGATCACCCGATTGGACCCACCGTGCCATTTTTTAACACTGAGCTCGAACAACGTGAGTATGACCCTGACAAGGGGCGGTATTATTTACAAAAAGCCGGATTACAAACACTCAATGTCAAGCTGCATATGGCCGATAACTCATGGGGCAGCGATACGGTCAAAGGGGGCGTTTTATTCTCGGAAAGCAGCGCCAGGGCGGGGCTCAAAATTGATGTGATTCGCGAGCCCAGCGACGGCTACTGGTCTAACGTGTGGCTCAAAAAGAGTTTCTGTGCCAGTTACAGCGGAGGTCGACCGACTGCAGACTGGATGTTCACCACGTCTTATGCCAAAGGTGTTGCCTGGAATGAATCGCGCTGGGATAACGCTGAGTTTAATCGCTTGCTAGTGGCCGCACGATCCGAATTCGATCTGGAAAGGCGTCGGGAAATGTATTTTGATATGCAAAAACTGGTGCGTGACGAAGGCAGCACGATTATTCCAATGTTTGGCAACTACGTTGATGCCATGAGTCACAAAGTGATGCACGCCGATCAGGTGGCCTCGAACTTTGATCTGGATGGTCAGCGATTTATGGAGCGCTGGTGGCTTGCGTAGTCATTGTGAGCAATCAATCAAGGTACAGTCATTGAACGTATTACAAAGGGTACCACTGTGAATGCCATTATAACGATGATTCTGAAGCGATTGGGACTTGGGTTTGTGACACTGTTGGTTGTGTCGATTGTGATTTTTTCTGCGGTGGAACTACTGCCCGGCGATTTGGCCCAGGAAATTCTAGGCCAGTCTGCAACACCTGAAACCGTCGCCGCTTTTCGAGCCGAATTGGGGCTGGACCAACCGGCGGCCACCCGCTACTTTACATGGCTGGGCCAGATTCTGACGGGGGACTTTGGTCATTCACTCGCCAACGGCCGATCCATTGCCGACCTCTTATCCATCCGCCTGGGCAATACTCTATTCCTTGCCGCCTACGCAGCGGCGATTGCCGTTCCCCTGTCATTGTTACTGGGTATATTAACGGCGCTGTATCGTAACTCTCTGTTTGATCGAGCGGCCAATGTCATTACTTTGTCTTCGATTTCACTGCCTGAATTTTTTGTGGCCTATATTCTGATTTTGTTTTTCTCAATCAAACTGCAGTATTTTCCCTCGCTTGCAAATATCTATCCGGACACCCCGTTTGGTGAGCGCTTACACCGCACATTGTTGCCGGTGTTGACCCTGTCGCTCGTGGTTGTCGCACACATGATGCGCATGACACGTGCCGCAATTATTAACGTATTAGCCAGTCCTTATGTCGAAATGGCGCAACTCAAAGGGGTTTCCCCCTGGCGTGTTATCGTTTTTCACGCTCTGCCTAATGCCCTGGCTCCCATTATTAATGTGATCGCTCTTAACCTCGCTTACCTGATTGTGGGAGTAGTGGTTGTGGAGGTGGTTTTTGTTTACCCCGGTCTCGGCCAGCTGCTGGTAGATTCGGTATCCAAGCGTGACATTACTGTTGTGCAGGCGGTCAGCTTGATTTTTGCAGGGACCTTCATCCTGTTGAACCTGATTGCAGACGTGCTTTCTATTGTCACTAACCCGCGATTGTTAAACCCGCGCTAGGAGATTTTTTTGCACTTACTTTCCCGCTATTTACCGGCCTCGCTGCGCAGCGCACCTGCCAGTGCACTGTTTGGAATTTTTGTTATTTGTCTCTACCTGCTTGTGGTTGTGCTGGCACCAGTTATCGCCCCTTACAGTGAAACGGAGATTCTTGGCGCGGCCTATGAACCGTGGAGTTCCACCTATTGGCTAGGCACTGACAGCCTGGGGCGAGATATGTTAAGCCGTATTATTTATGGGGCTCGCAATACGGTGGGGGTGGCATTGATGGCCACCGTTCTGGCATTTCTGCTGGGGGGATTTATGGGCTTGTTGGCGGCCACAGTAGGTGGTCTGGTTGATCAACTTTTGTCCCGAACGGTTGATGTCCTGTTGGCGATACCGTCACTGATTTTTGCCTTGCTGATTTTAACGATTGTGGGCACATCCGCCACCTCATTGATATTGGTGATCGCGGTGCTGGATTCAACAAAAGTATTTCGCCTGGCCCGATCCGTTGCTCAGACCGTAGTGGTCATGGACTACGTAGAAGCGGCCAGACTCCGGGGTGAGGGCATGTGGTATTTGATTCGCCGAGAAATTCTACCCAATGTCAGTGCGCCGCTGATCGCAGAATTTGGTTTGCGTTTTTGTTTTGTTTTTCTCTTTATTTCCACATTGTCGTTCCTTGGGCTGGGTGCCCAACCCCCATCGGCAGACTGGGGTTCGATGGTGCGCGATAACGCGACACTGATTGCCTTTGGCGATATCACACCTCTACTGCCCGCAGGTGCGATTGCCCTGTTAACCATTGCCATTAATTTTGTGGTCGACTGGAAATTACATGCAGCGAGTGGATTACATGACTGAAGCGCAAAACAAAGAAAACCTGCTGACCATTCGTGGACTAAAAATCAGTGCGCGAGTTGACAATAAGTGGTGTGAGATTGTTCACGGCATTGACCTGGATCTCAAACGAGGAGAGGTTCTGGGTTTGATTGGTGAGTCGGGTGCGGGCAAGTCCAGTGTCGGGCTTGCGGCGATGGGATTTACGCGCAATGGCTGTGAGATTACCGGAGGTTCTGTAGATTTTGATGGCATTGACATGGCTCGGGCCAGCGATTCACAGAAACAGGCACTGCGAGGCATGCGCATTGCCTATGTGGCGCAGTCGGCGGCCGCCTCGTTTAATCCCGCGCACAAGCTGATTAATCAATATGTAGAAGCACCAACAACTCATGGAACAAGCAATGATAAAGACGCGAGAGAGGAGGCTATCTCCCTCTACCGAAAGCTTCAGCTACCAGCGCCCGAGAGCATTGGCTTTCGGTATCCACACCAGCTCTCCGGAGGGCAGTTGCAGCGAGCGATGACGGCAATGGCGATGTCCTGCAAGCCAGACCTGATTATTTTCGATGAGCCGACAACGGCGCTGGATGTCACTACGCAGATTGAAGTGTTGGCGGCAATTCGTGAAATCGTAAGAGAGTACAATACCGCGGCACTTTACATTAGCCACGATTTGGCCGTGGTCGCACAAATGGCCGATCGTATGCAAGTGTTGAAAAACGGGAATACGGTTGAGATTGCAGATACTGCAACCATGCTGGCAGCCCCCGTTGAGGACTATACAAAGACTTTGTGGGCGGTTCGTAACATTCAGCGCCCAGAGGCCGATACAGCCAATGCAGATGTCATTATGGAGCTCAACAATATCGATGCTTCCTATGTTAAAGGCGGCGAGAAAATTCTCAAAGATATCAGCATTAAGGTAAAGCGCGGCCAGACCCTGGCTGTGGTGGGGGAGTCTGGCTCGGGGAAGTCGACCACTGCCCGGGTCATTTCCGGCTTGCTGGAAGCCAGTCGAGGTGACATTGTGTTTAATGGCAAGGCCTTGCCAACTCACTTCAAGCAAAGAGACAAGAATACGCTGCGACAAATTCAAATGATTTACCAAATGCCTGACACGGCCTTGAACCCTCGGCAGAAAGTAGCGGATATTATTGGTCGCCCACTCCAGTTTTATCTGGGCTTGAATCGATCTGAAAAACGGGCGCGCACCGAACAGTTGCTTGAGCAGGTGGAGTTGGATCCCGGGCAATATCTCAACCGCTACCCGGGCGAACTATCGGGAGGCCAAAAACAACGCATCTGTATCGCCAGAGCTCTGGCCGCCGAACCGGAATTTATTATTTGTGACGAGGTCACCTCGGCATTGGATCAGGCGGTGAATAAAAGCATATTGGACCTGCTGACTCGCTTGCAAAAAGAGCTCAATCTCACCTATTTATTTATCACTCACGATCTGGCGACCGTTCAGGCGATTGCCGACGAAGTGGTGGTGATGTTGAAGGGGGAAGTCGTAGAACAGGATACACGCAAAGCCCTGTTTGCACCTCCGCACCATGAATACACTGAGCGCTTGTTGTCATCAGTGCCGCAAATGGATCCTGATTGGCTGAATAATCTACTGGATCAACGAAGAGGGCAAGTGAGTTGAATACTCAGAAAGATAGTGAAAACATCAGCCAGCAATTACTGCAGGCACACCAATCCGGCACACCTGTTCGCTTGGATTGCGAGCTGTCTGTTCAGGAAACTTATACGGTTCAATCGCTAGTCGGTAGTGAATTGGACCCGAAACCAATGAATTGGAAAACGGGTTTGCTGAGTGACGGCTCCGTATTTTGTGCGCCTATTGCAGCCTCTCATTGTCAGTCCAGCCCTGCAGACTTTAGTCGGCGTGTATTCAACGCGCTCCATGTGGAAGCGGAATTGGCTTACCGGTTCCACTCGGGGTTTGATGCCAATAAAACTCACAAGGAAGAAGATGTTTTTGCTGCGATTGACCGAGTCGCCGTGGCGATAGAAGTGCTCGACAGTCGGCTGGAGAACTGGCAAGAGGCCGGTGAATTACTGCACCTTGCAGATAATCAGATGAACGGAGGGCTGGTGATCGGCAGTGGCATAGAAAACTGGCAGGGCATTGAACCCGGTACCCAGGCAATCCGTTTGTTAATCAACGACAAGCTTGTGGTGGCGGACAGCGGCAGCCATCCACAACTTGATCCCACCAGCCTTCTAACTCAGTTTGTTAATCAAGCCTGCCAACTGGGGTATACGCTGCCACCTGGAACTTGGGTGACCACTGGCACCTGGAGTGATTATCCACGCGCTGAGCCGGGCGATCGGGTGCAGGTTGAATTCCCCGGAATTGGTGAAGCCAGCTTGGTGTTTTAAACCGGCCGGTGCGCAAAATCGCCTGGGGCTTACGCGGTGTCAGATAATTGCTGAGGCAGAAAGGTCAAATAGTGATGCAAGACATTCTCTGGCGATTCCACTTGTGGATAGTGGCCGATGTTGGGTAACTCGGCGAGATAGTCCAGGCGGCACTGTAGGGCCTTGTAGCGCGCAACCATATGGGCTCCCGAGACCGGGTCAACTGAGCCATTTATTAGTGCCAGTGGCATTTTGGCGTCTTGCAGTGCCCCAACCCAGCGTTTGCGGTGCAAAATTCTATCATGCATGTAAGTAATCAGATTGTGAAAGAGATGTTTTCCTCCATTGTGGTTGATTAAGAACCAAAATTGCTCCAGTTCCTGTTTGGAGGGTTGTGTCTCTTTCCCAAATACCTGGCTAAAAGAACGGTCAAACTGCGGCTTTTTCATTAGAGAGCTAATGGCTGGCCCGAGGGGGCTGAGCAAAAGTTTTTGGATCATCAGCGCTTTGTGGGTCTCGGGGAATAAACCGCCATTGAGTAAACAGCAAGACAACCATTGGCCCGCACCGGCACCTTCGTTTTGGCGGGCCAGAAGCTCCTGGGTAACGGTGTCTCCATAGTCATGTGCCAGTACATGAAACGTTTTTAATTTTAAGTGTCGAACCAGCGCTTCTACAATATCGGCTTGCTGGTGAATGGTGTATCGCCGGTAGTTGGGTTTGTCTGAGAATCCGAACCCCAGAAGGTCCAGGCACACCAGGCGTCTTTCTTTGCCGAGTTTGGGCCAGAGTGCTTGCCAGTCCCAACTGGATGTAGGGAAGCCGTGAATTAGCAGGATTGTTTCCTGGTTTTGCTCCCCTTCGTCGATATAAAAAATTCTGTGACCTGCCAACGTTTCCACTTGGCCCCTGTTAAACCATTGCTGTAGCGCAGGGTCGGGTATGGCATGTTCACTCAAGTTGCTCACCTTTTAAGTTTTAAGCCGCACAGATACTTCACGTAAGGTGACAGACGTTAACACAGTCCTGTGCGGCTTATCTATTATATCCTCGGAAAGGACAGAGCCTCCCCTTGTGCCCGGTGCAGTTTTAGTGAGGCGATTTTGTCACCCTTGAGGTCAAAGCTAACCCGCATGTTGGCATGTGGCGTTTGTTCAAAAATACCTGCAGCGACAGGTTTGAAATAAACAGGTCGTCGGCCTCCGGTAAGTTTCAGATAGCGCCCCTCGACGCTAACCGTGCGATCATCGTCACTCGTTCCACGGTAGGTACCTGCGTAGTTTTCCAGCGAGATCACCGGTTTGGCCGCCAATTTCTCTTCGAGCCAGTTGATGCGTTTTTGTAAACCTTGGCGCTCGCGATCTTCGGTGGCGTTCTTGAGTTTATCTTGCAGAATCAATTTATAGGCGGTGTCGAGGGCATCCGGAGCAATAACGTTGACGTCAGGCGTAACCCCTACACCCTGCCAGTTGTTGCCGGATGCGATGCTGAAGGCACCGGCAAAGGAGATGCTCAAATTGAAGGTGTCAATAATGGGCACGTAACGATTCATAAATCCGGCGCCCGCGGTTTGCTCACCAACCACCGTACCGAAGCCGTTGTCTTTGGTGGTCATGGCAAAATCTTCGCAGGCTGAGGCACAATTGCTGTCTACCAGGATATACATGGGCACGCCCACACGTTTCTCTCCATCAATATCCATCATGCTAGGGCTATTCATAACTTGGTTGTCAACGCGGTTTCTGAACTCCATCATTTCAATTTCTTTGTCGAGAAAATGCCCTTGAAGATATCGAATGCCATCGGGGCTGCCGCCTGGATTTGAGCGGGTATCAAAAATAATGGCATCGGCGTCTTCGGCCAAGGTCATCATGCTGTCCAGATTGGATTTTAACAGCGCTAACTCAAACCACTGGCTGATATGAATCACGGCGACATTGTTGGGCAGCCACTGGAAGTTCATCGCGCCGTAGTTTTTATCCAGTGCTCGCTGCCGCATCATGGATTGAAACTGACGCATCTCTTCCCGCTCGGCTTCATTCATGTCTTCTTCATTCATGCGACGCTGCGGTGCCGGACTGCTGGCCGACTCGGGGTCGTAGCGCATATACATGTGTAAATCGTTACTGATATCAACCATGTCGGCGGTGAGTTTGTCGGCAAAAGCCCGGGCGTCGAGCCCTTGATATGTTCCGGCGGCATGGCGTTCCACGATGTAGTCGGCCATTTTTTTACCGTCATCTTCAATGACGTAAATGTCGCGAATGTTACGGGATATCTGTTTGATTGCTGTGTTCAGTTCACTGGGCGTGATTTCCAGGTTTGCTGCCTCATCGGAATTTGCCACTCCACTTAGCAGGCTGCCGCAGAGCAGTGAGATGCAACCGAGCGTTTTTTTGAGTTGTATTGTCAATGGTTTGTTAGATCTTTTCATGATGTATTCCCACCGTTTTTTCTAGTTTTTGGCTGACCCTCTCTGCCCAGCTGTGCTGATCCAGGGCCGCCTGGAATCTCAACACCGCGGCAAATAAGTCGTCGCCGGTTTCCTGTTCAATGTCATCAATCACCAGTGAGATCGCCTCGCTGATTTTTTCAACTTTGGGTAATAGCGCACGCCCCTTTTTAGTCAGGCGATAATAGGTTCGCCTGGCGTCTTTCGGGTCTGTTTCATCGATCACGACCTTGGCAGCCTTCATCGATTTCAGCAGTTTTTGTAGATATACATGGCTGATACCCATTTTCCTGGCGGTATCCATGACCGTCAGCTTGTCGTTTTTTTCCAGGTGCCCCAAGAGGGAAGCCCAGGTTGGATCGAGCTCCGGATCGAGCTGCTGGCAGATGGTTTGTCCGGCTTCCATGATTTCCATCGAAAGCCTGCGCAGATGCCTGGCCAAAAACGGCCGTTCTGATTGCATGTAATACTCCTTTGAATACTGCCTACGTGTTCATTTCCGGGCGGTTAGATATATCTCTAGATAAATCGGTAGCTAAGTACGTAGCTAGTTACGTAACTAGTGTGCCCTATACCGTGAGAAGCTCAAGTTAATCTTTGTTAAGAGCCTAAAATGAAGGGCTGACTAAGGCCTGCGAGAGCATGCTGAGAGTTTCTTTGTTACAAGGCTTGAAAATCCAGGTGTTAATTGCATAATAAGACCTCATGGTGGTTTCCCGCAACACGAGAGCCGCCGGAGTATTTGAACCCTCGAACACAAAGGGTCCACCAAAACACTGGGGCTAGTAAACACCATGAATGCAAAACATCTCCGTTCACTCGCGATTATTCTTTTCATCTGTATGCTTGCCGGACTTCTGGCCTGGGCTGGAAGCGACGGTGGGGGCATGCACGAGGTGATGGAAAGGCAGGTGCCTGTCATCGTGGTCTGTGCAGTGCTGGCATTCGCCATACAGTGGTTGGCCTTTGTGCCAGCTTTTATCTTTCAGACCGAACATTTTTATGATCTGGTGGGCAGTATCACTTACCTGAGTGTATTGGCCATTGCTGCCTACCTCGGAGAAGGAGAAGGCATTCGCTCTACTATTATCATGACCTTGATCGCCATATGGGCCCTGCGTCTGGGCAGCTTTCTGTTTGTGCGCATTTCCAAAGATGGGGCTGACAGTCGGTTTGAGCAAATTAAACCCAATTTTCTCCGCTTTTTGACAGCCTGGACCCTGCAGGGTTTGTGGGTATTTGTCACGATTTCCTGTGCGCTGGCGGCATTGACAGCAAACCAAGCGGTGCCGCTCGGATTAACAGGTATTTTGGGCATACTGCTATGGGTGTCGGGGTTTTGCATTGAGTGTGTAGCGGATCATCAGAAACGTGTATTCAGGCGAGAGAACAAAGGTCAGGGGGCGTTCATTCGAACTGGGTTGTGGGCCTACTCCCGACACCCAAACTACCTGGGTGAGATTCTGCTTTGGATCGGGATTGCGGTTCTAGCACTGCCCGCTCTCTCTGGCTGGCAATACGCCACACTGATCTCTCCGGTATTTGTTATTTTATTGCTGACAAAAGTCAGCGGGATCCCGTTATTGGAGGCGAGTGCAGACAAACGTTGGCAGGGAGAGCCCGACTATGAACACTATAAGTCGAGCACCCCTGTACTTGTTCCCCGTTTGTTTTGATCTTAATTTCAGCTTAGGGAGCGGGTTGCTTAGTTAAAGTCTTGTTTGCGTTTCCACTTTTTGATGTCACTAAAAGATGTCTTAACTGATGCTGCACTGTCGGCGTGTTGCTCGGCCAATGACAAGACCGCAAAACTACTAACATCTGAGCTATTGGCGATTTTTTCTAACATTGCGCGAAGATCCTTTCGGCTCAGTTGCTCCAAGGCAGTCAGTGTATCCCGGGCGCGGCTCCAGTTTTCGTTCTGTTCAAAGGCCAGATTGAAGTAGCGGGCACTGCGTTCCGCAATGGACTTATCTTTTTTCTCCAGTTCTGAACGAACCGCAGCGCGTATGGCCTCGAGCTTCTCGTCGGGTAGAGCATCCAGCAGTGATGGCAGGGTGGAGAGGAATGTTTCCGACAGATCCAGTAATTTATCTGCTGAATAATCAGCAGACTGAATCACGAATCGCGCATAAAGGTTATCTTCATTTTCAGTAGTGAAACCGCCCACAATGTAACCGAGTTGTTGTCGTGTTCGCATCTCGGAAAAGTAAAGGTCAGCAAAAAAGTTCTGGATCATAGCGGTGGCAGCCCGGTTTCGCGGCGTGGCCTCACCCAAATGGAAACCCTGTCGATAGGCAGAGTTATTAACCTTGAGTGTATTGCTGGCAATCACGGGTTTGCCCTGTTCCAGTGTTAAAACACGAGTTTCATACACGTCGCGTGTGGCAACAGGCTTGAGTTTGAGAGTGCTGATGACACCTCGCGCCAGGGCTTCTGCTTCGCTCTGGTTGACATTGCCATAGGCCATCATTTCCACATTACCTTTTTTGAACAAGCTGAGTGCGTATTTTTTTAATTGCGATAAGGTCAGGTCTTCAGCAATAGGCAGTTGTTCTTCGGGTGTGAAATAGTGTTCATAAAACAGTTTTCGCTCGACTTGCATGGCTTGTCGCCAAGCGTCGGCAAACACGGCATTTTGCAACTCGCGTACTTTTCTTTCTTTAATAGCTTCAAACCGCGCCTCCTCGAGTTCGAGTTTACGCATTTGTTTTAATACATCTTCTAAGACGGTGTTGGCAGATTGATTGTATCCGGAAACTGCCAGCGAAATGCCTTTGGCGCCGTTGACAACCCTAACAGTTAGGCCTGCAACAGATGCTGCGTAAGCCTGTTCGTTGATAATCTCATTGAGCACGCTGGTATAAAAATCTCGCATAACCACGGCCCGGAGTTTTCCCAGTGATTTGGGTTGACGAATTCGCACCTGGTAGCTGACCAAGGGTCGCTTGAATTCGGTGTCCTGGGCAAAAAATAGACGAAGCCCGGCTTCGTCGATGACTTTGGTTGGGGATTGAGGGATCAGTGCAACGCTGTCGGGAATAAATTTATTGGCGGCAGGCAAGCTGAGCGCCTTGAGCGCAGTGGGTTGTTCAAACGCTTTGAGTTCATCGGGCGTGAATGCCTGAAGGCTATACTGTACACCAAATTGCGCTTCGCTGAGGTCGGTAGGCACACCCTTAGCCTCTAAGGTCGCAATCATGTTGGCCGGGCGAAGGGCATCAAGAATGTCAAAATACCACTCGGGGGAAGATTCTTCCCATAGGAAAGGCACTTTCTCTGCGTCTTCCAGGGGAAAATGCAAGGCGTCGCGAGCGAGGTTTAGTGCTCGCGATGCTCCTT
>ENA-OSET01003226-OSET01003226.1-sediment-metagenome-genome-assembly--contig:-NODE-3226-length-15165-cov-34.702479_pt1 | contig 15165 bp, 13 predicted proteins | sample MGYA00237882_ERZ534229 | MGnify/ENA primary metagenome ERZ534229 (study PRJEB26408, sample SAMN06266212) | sediment metagenome | isolation source: Hudson Canyon methane seep mesocosm | place... | reverse complement strand
ACCTTTAACCCAGCTTGTTGCCTTACCCAGTCTGAAATATCAGTTATTTCAGATAGCTCGGGCAACACTGTCCTTCCAGACTGCTCTGCAGCATGCTGAACGATATTTTCCCAATGTTTTAATCTTTGTTGTTTTTTTTCAGCCTTAAACTTAACAACACACCGCTCTGTTATTAAAGGTGTTAAAGCAACCACACCTAATTCTACGGCTTTTTGTACGGCCCAGTCCATTCTATCTCCGCGAGATATACCTAAACCTAGCATCACATTCAATGGAGACTCAACGCTTCTGTCAATGGCATGCTCAATATAAACTACAACTCTTTTTCGACTCACTTCTTGTAATCGACACGAGAACTCCCCCCCTTGCCCATTAAACAAAATAAGTTGTTGGTCTTTTTTTAACCTTAATACCGCTCTAGCATAATGCGCATTCTCTTCTTGCAACTCAATTTGTTGGCCTTTATTTAATAAATCTGGAGTATAGAGTCTTGATATTCGCATTTTATTCTTTTGTTTATATGACTATGAACAAACAACAGGTTATTTATAAATTAAAGTTGTTTCAACTTTGTTTTTCAAGACTGTTGACAGCAGGGATGCTATCACTAAGCACCACGGATGTATTATTCATGCCGAGTCTTGAGAAACAGAGTGGAAACAACCTGTGATATGTTCATAGTCATGTTTATTTTTGACATAAAAAAGGGGCTGTTAAGCCCCTTTCAGCATACCGTTAATATCTAAAAATTAATAACGATAATGATCCGCTTTGTAGGGCCCTTCGACTGGCACATTAATATATTCAGCTTGTTTAGCCGTTAGCTCTGTCAAATTAACACCTAATTGTTTTAGATGCGATCTCGCTACTTTTTCATCGAGTTTTTTAGGCAATATATACACTTCATTTTTATAAGTATCGGCATTATCCCATAGCTCCATTTGTGCAAGCACTTGGTTACAGAATGAGTTTGACATAACAAAACTAGGATGCCCCGTTCCACAACCTAAATTAACTAAACGACCTTCTGCTAGAATAATCAATCGTTTACCATCAGGAAAAATCACATGATCTACTTGAGGTTTAATATTATCCCAAGTGTATTCACGAAGCGCTGCAATTTCAATTTCAGAATCGAAATGACCAATATTACATACGATAGCATTATTTCTCATTGCTGCCATATGATCATGAGTAATGATATGGTAATTACCCGTTGCCGTTACAAATATATTCGCTTGAGGAGCGGCATCTTCCATAGTGACTACACGAAAACCTTCCATTGATGCTTGTAATGCACAAATTGGATCAATTTCAGTCACCCATACTGTTGCACCCAAACCTCTTAATGATTGTGCACATCCTTTACCTACATCCCCATACCCACAAACAACAGCAATTTTACCTGCAACCATTACATCTGTTGCACGTTTAATACCATCTACCAATGATTCACGACAACCATATAGGTTATCAAATTTTGATTTAGTAACTGAATCATTTACATTAAAAGCAGGAACTTTTAAAGTGCCTTTAGTCACCATTTCATATAAACGCAACACACCTGTAGTGGTTTCTTCAGACAAACCTTTTACATCAGCCATTAACTCAGGATGATTCTCATGCATCATAACGGTTAAATCACCACCATCATCCAGAATCATATTAGGACGCCATCCATCAGGGCCAATAATAGTTTGCTCAATACACCACGCTGCCTCTTCCTCAGTCTCACCTTTCCAGGCAAAAACCGGAATACCCGCTTCCGCCATTGCTGCAGCCGCATGGTCTTGTGTAGAAAAGATATTACATGATGACCATCTTACTTCAGCACCTAGTGCAGTTAAGGTTTCAATCAAAACAGCCGTTTGAATAGTCATATGTAAACAGCCTGCAATACGTGCACCTTTTAAAGGCTTTGCTGCACCAAACTCTTCACGCAATGCCATTAAACCTGGCATTTCAGTTTCTGCAATAGTCGTTTCTTTACGACCCCATTCAGCCAAAGACATATCAGCAACTTTATAATCTTGAGAACTCATTTGTTTATCCTGTTATTAATAATTAAAGGCCAGCTGAATTTTTTAACGCATCAACTTTATCTGTTTTTTCCCAGCTAAATGAATCTTCTGTACGGCCAAAATGTCCGTAAGCAGCTGTTTTTTGGTAAATAGGTCTTAATAAATCTAATTGAGCAATCAAACCTTTGGGTCTTAAGTCAAAATGTTCCCGCACAATTGCTTCCAGCCTATCTTCAGCAAGCTTTCCTGTACCAAACGTTTCAATCGCAACTGAAGTTGGCTCTGCAACGCCGATAGCATACGAAACTTGCACCTCACAACGATCAGCAAGCCCCGCCGCTACAATATTTTTAGCAACATATCTCGCCATATAAGCAGCTGACCTATCTACTTTTGATGGATCTTTGCCCGAAAAAGCACCTCCACCATGCCTTGCCATGCCACCATAGGTATCAACAATAATTTTACGCCCTGTTAATCCGCAATCACCTACTGGGCCACCAATAATGAACTGACCAGTTGGATTAATGAAATATTTAGTGTCGGCATGCAACCATTCTTTAGGTAGTGTTGGGATAATGATTTCATCCATCACCGCTTCTTCCAACTGCTTGCCACCAATATCAGGCGAATGCTGCGTTGAAAGCACTACGGCATCAATCGCTACCGGCTTATGGTTTTCGTAACGAAAAGTAATCTGGCTTTTTGCATCAGGTCGTAACCATGATAATGTGTTGTTTTTACGCACTTCAGCTTGGCGCTCAACTAAGCGATGAGAATATGTGATCGGTGCCGGCATAAGTACATCTGTCTCATTACTGGCATAACCAAACATTAACCCTTGGTCACCGGCGCCTTGCTCATGATCTTCACTATCATCAACGCCCATAGCGATATCAGGCGACTGTTTACCTATAGCATTGATGACGGCACAGGTTTTACCATCAAAACCTACTTCACCATTATCATAACCAATTTCACAAACCACATTTCTAACTAGCTCTTCAGTATCAACCCAGGCATCTGTTGTGATTTCACCGGCAAGAATGACCATACCCGTTTTAATCATTGTCTCGCAAGCAACTCTTGATTTAGGGTCTATTGCCAGTACCGCATCAACAACTGCATCAGAAATTTGATCAGCAACCTTATCAGGATGACCTTCTGATACCGATTCTGATGTAAAAATGAAATTATTATTCATAGTGATTCCTCACAACTAAAAGATTACCGCGCAACCTGTTACAAATTTGGTGCCGCTTTAATACAGATAAAAAAGATAAAAAAAAACCGCTTCCGCGGTTTTTCTAAAACATGGTGGGCCCTCCCAGACTCGAACTGGGGACCTGCCGATTATGAGTCGGATGCTCTAACCAACTGAGCTAAGGGCCCTACAAACTACAAACTACAAACTACAAACTACAAACTACAAACTATTTTAGTTTTCACCATCCAGAAAACACCTTAACTGTTCAGATCTTGACGGATGTCTTAATTTTCTTAACGCTTTCGCTTCAATTTGACGAATTCTTTCACGAGTTACATCGAACTGCTTACCTACTTCTTCCAAAGTATGATCAGTATTCATATTAATACCAAAACGCATACGTAGAACTTTTGCTTCTCTTGCAGTCAAACCACTCAATACATTCTGCGTTGATTCGCATAAGCCTGCAATTGTAGCAGATTCAACGGGTGAGAGTACCTTACCATCTTCAATAAAGTCACCTAAATGTGAATCTTCATCATCACCAATCGGTGTTTCCATGGAAATAGGCTCTTTAGCTATTTTCAAGACCTTACGAACCTTATCTTCTGGCATTTCCATACGCTCAGAGAGCTCTTCTGGTGTTGCTTCCCGACCCTTCTCTTGAAGAATCTGTCTTGAAACCCGATTAAGCTTATTAATTGTTTCAATCATATGTACAGGAATACGAATAGTCCTAGCCTGATCAGCTATTGATCTCGTAATTGCCTGGCGAATCCACCACGTCGCATAAGTTGAAAACTTATAGCCACGACGATATTCAAATTTATCTACTGCCTTCATCAAACCAATATTGCCTTCCTGAATCAAATCCAAGAATTGCAATCCACGGTTAGTATATTTTTTAGCAATTGAAATAACTAATCTTAAATTAGCCTCAATCATTTCCTTTTTTGCTCGCCTTGCTTTCGCTTCACCGACTGACAGTCGTCGATGAATATCCTTCAAATCAGCAATAAGCAATCCCTTTTCTGATTCAACTGCTTTTAAAGCTTGCTGTGCGCCTCTAATCTCAGACTCATTTTCCTTCAGTATTGCAGAATATGCTTTTCCATCAAGATACGGAGCCAGCCAAGTATCACTTGATTCATTAGCCACAAACGAACCAATAAATTCCTTTCTTGGCATTTTTGCTTTTTTAACACAAATATTAATAACAATCTTTTCTTGTGCTCTTATATCTTCAATCACAGGTTTAAACTGTGCCAGCATCTTCTTAAGATACTGAGGCATCCACTTGATCTCAGTAAATATAACACCTAAAGCATCCAAGGCTTCTACTGACTTTTCATGACCATAGCCATTCTTAGAAACCAATGCTGATGCTACCTTTAATGCCTTCCTTAACTCATCAACCTTTACTTTAGCATCTTCATAGGCCAGTCCTTTAGGCCCCTCTTCCTCATCGTCCTTTTTATTAGCGATGTCTGCAGCAGCTGCAGCAGCTGCAGCTTTTGGATCAAAATCAGGCTCATTCAAGTCGACCAAATCATTCATTAAATCGCTTAACTTAACATCAGCCTCTTCATCCAAAATCGAATCAAAAGAAACTATAAACGACTCAACTACAAACTGAGACCTAGCAATAGCAGCAACCATTTGCCGTTGGCCCAGCTCAATTCGCTTTGCAATGCCTAACTCTTCTTCTCGAGTTAACAATTCAACAGAACCCATTTCTCTCATGTACATTCGTACAGGGTCTGTTGTCCGGCCAAACTCACTATCAACAGATGCAAGCGCTGCCACTTCAGCTGCCGCCGCATCGTCATCATCAGTAATAGCTGAATCAGAGGTTAATAATGAATCTGCATCAGGAGCCACCTCATTAACCTGAATCCCCATATCAGAAATCATACCAATGATATCTTCAATTTGTTCAGGATCAACAATATCACTAGGCAAGTGATCATTCACTTCGGCATATGTTAAATACCCTTGTGCCTTACCTTTTGCTATTAATTGTTTAATTTGAGATTGCTGTTGTTCTTGATTCATTATTTACCCACAAAATACATTCAACACAAACCTTGCTGAACCGGATAGCATAACACAAATTTGTGCCTACCGTTAATTACATTGCAATTCCTTATGCAATTCAACTTATATCAATCCTTTTTCCTTTGCTGATTCTCCACCAACTCATCCAGCCGCTCATCCAAAAACTGCTTTTTACCAAGCGCTATAACGCGCTCCAAAGCACCAGAAAACGCCTCATTAACATCAAAACCAACACCCTCAGAGAGAAACACGTCCTTGCCCGCCAAACCAGCCAGCCAACCATGCTTCTTATCGTCCTCACGATAAATTTCTAACAATCGCCCCGTATTCTCAGGCTGATTTAAATCAATAGCCCGCAACAAATCAATCAAAGCATCTTTAGTTCGAAAACTAAGCACACCCCAATCAACCTCACGCTCCTCAACCAAATCGGTCATTTCCGGATTTTGCAGCAACAAAGCCAACACAACCCTTTCAGACTCCGTTACCACCGAATTTACTAGCGTACTTTTTGTTTCTTTGCTTATTGTAGCTGGAATTTCCAAAACATCCAGAACAGGCTGCTGAATATACGCACCCAGCTCTTTAAACATCATCTCTCGAAAAAAACCAGCCGGAATCTTATTAAGATAAGGCTCCACCTCTACTTGCAACCTCGCCCGACCTTCAACCGTCTTTAAATCCAACTTACCGCATATATTTTCAAAAAAATAATCCGACAATAATTGCGAACCATCAATCCGTCGCTCAAACGCCTGCAAACCCTCCTCTTTAACCAAAGAATCAGGATCCTGACCTTGTGGCAACAACATCACCCTGACTTGTCGCCCATCTTTCAAACAGCCAAAACATTCTTGCAGCGCTCGCCAAGCAGCTTTTCTTCCTGCCTCATCACCATCAAAACAGAACACCAGTTCCGAAGTAAATCGAAATAACATATCCATTTGAACCTTTGATGCAGCCGTCCCTAATGCCGCCACAGAATAATTAACACCCGCCTGCGCTAACGCAAGCACATCAATATACCCTTCAACAATCAGTATTCTTTCTGGTTTTGAGTTCTTATCCAACAACTCAGGGAGACCATATAGCTCCTTGCCTTTTGAAAAAACCGCCGTTTCAGGCGAGTTAAGATATTTGGGCATGGAATCATCCATCACCCGACCACCAAAAGCAATCACCCGCTTACGCTTATCTCTTATTGGGAAGATTAATCGCCCTCGAAACCGGTCATAAGCACCCCCTCCATCCCTTGACTTTAACATGCCCGCATCAAGCAACAGCTTGTTATCAAACCTAGAGGACAAAGCATCCCATTCATCAGGTGCATAGCCTAAAGAAAATGCCTTAGCAATTTCCCCGCTCACACCTCTCTGCTTTAAATACTCCACCACCTGCGCACTTTCCGGATGACTCCTCAACTGCTCCACATAGAAAACAGCAACCTTTTCCAAAACCGAGTAAATCTCGCTAAAATCCTGGCTTTTTCTTTGAAAGTCGACTGCATCCCTTGGCACATCAATACCAACAAAGCCAGCCAAATCCTCAATCGCCTCAACAAAATCAAGGTGACTAAAATCCATTAAAAAGCTAATTGCATTACCACCCACGCCGCAACCAAAACAATGATAAAACTGCTTATTTCGGTTAACAGAAAAACTAGGCGATTTTTCAGTATGAAAAGGACATCGGGCAACATAACTGCTACCAGATTTTTTCAAAGGGACATGCGAATCGATCAAATCTACTATATCGACTCGCACCAAAAGATCATCAATAAATTCACGAGGAATTCTGCCAGACACTACACAACCCAGCCTTACACGTTAAACGGCAAGTTTTGCCTTAATAACTGAGCTAACCACTGACATATCTGCACGACCCAGCATTTGTGGCTTTAAGATTCCCATCACCTTACCCATATCTTTTATGGATTCAGCACCTGAACCAGCCACCGCTTCAATAACCATCGCTTCGATTTCATCCTGAGTCAACGCCTTTGGCAAAAAGTCCTGTATAACCAAAACCTCAGCCTCTTCGACCTCACTCAAATCAGTACGCCCCGCGTCATTAAATTGCCTTATAGACTCGCGTCGCTGCTTCAACATTTTATCTAAAACAACGATTATACGGTCATCGTCCAACTCAACTCGCTCATCAACTTCAATTTGTTTAATTGCCGCCAATATCATGCGAACAATTTTCAAACGCTCCTTGTCTTTTGCCCTCATCGTGGCTTTCATATCATCCTTGATACGACTTTTTAATAAATCCATCTTAAAATCCTGCTCTCAAAAAAACCAGACTAAAGCTGAGGACGTCCACGACGTAAATTTTTCAATGCATAACGCTCACGTGCTAATTTTTTCAAATGACGTTTAACTGCTGCTGCACCTTTACGCTTACGCTCGGCTGTTGGTTTTTCATAAAACTCACGACGACGCACTTCTGATAAGACCCCTGCTTTCTCACAAGCACGTTTAAAGCGACGAATTGCGATATCAAAAGGTTCGTTTTCTCTTACTTTTACTTCTGGCATTATAATGACCTAATTATGTTAATATGCTCGCGAGCCACGATTGGTTTTACAACAACCTCACCAAACTCAACAAGTGAACTCTCAATTATACTCATAAATTTGATTTAATCAAAAACAATGTACATTTTAGGCATAGAAACTTCTTGCGACGAAACCGGAGTCGCAATTTACCACTCCTCAAAAGGCTTGATACAGCACCATCTATACAGCCAAATAAGCATGCATAATGAGTATGGGGGCGTTGTACCCGAACTGGCCTCGCGAGATCATATTCGCAAGCTAATTCCGCTTGTTAAGCAAACAATCGACGAAAGCAAACTCACTCCTAAAGACATAAACGGCATTGCCTATACTGCCGGACCAGGACTAATGGGCGCCCTGCTTGTTGGAGCAACCACCGCCAGAAGCTTAGCCTGGACATGGCAGATCCCTGCTATTGCTGTTCACCATATGGAAGGTCATCTACTTGCGCCAATGCTGGAAGAAAATCCACCTGCATTTCCTTTTGTTGCTTTATTAGTTTCAGGCGGACACACACTACTGATTCAGGTTGATGGCATAGGCAAATACAGCCAGCTAGGTGAGTCTTTAGACGATGCTGCCGGAGAAGCTTTTGATAAAACCGCTAAAATGCTTGGACTGGGCTACCCGGGTGGGCCAAAGGTATCCAAGCTGGCAGAACAGGGAACCGATCGGTTCAAATTCCCTCGCCCAATGACAGACAGACCAGGCCTGGACTTTAGCTTTAGCGGCTTAAAAACATTCACAATGAACACGCTTAACAAAACAGAAAAAACAGCACAAGATAAAGCCGACATTGCTTATGCATTTCAAAAAGCAACCGCTGAAACGCTTAGCATAAAGTGCAAAAGAGCCCTACAGCAAACTGGATTAAAAACACTGGTTATCGCAGGTGGAGTGAGCGCAAACAAACAAATTCGCGCTGAACTACTTACAATGACAAAAAAACAAAACGCAGAACTATTTTTCCCTAGACTGGAATTCTGCACAGATAACGGCGCAATGATCGCCTACGCAGGCTGCCAAAGATTACTAGCAGGACAACATGAAAACTTAGAGATTTATGCGAAACCTCGTTGGCCGATTGACAATCTAATCAGCATTTAAGACGACCAAATAACATACGGAGTGCAAAAACATGTTTTTGCACTCCAACTCACCAGTTCAACTCTCTTCACCTGCAAGCAAACGCTGAATATTACTTTTATGCCTCCAAAGCAGAATAATAGATATCAATAAAAAGGCAATACTCAAATAGATGTCAGCCACTACAAACCAGACATAAACAGGCGTTAAAACAGCGGCAACCAATGCAGACAAAGAAGAAATTTTGCTAAGCTTATAAACAACGAACCAAGTCCCCGAAACAAGCAGACCCAGTAACCAGCTTACGCCCAAGGTCAACCCAAATGTCGTCGCAACACCTTTCCCGCCTTTAAATCCAAAAAACACAGGATATAAATGACCTAAAAATGCAGCAAAAACAACGAAAGCCAACACTTCCGCCCCCGCTCCCAACATTTTAGCTAGCAAAACAGGTATTAAGCCTTTTAAAGCATCGCCCAGCAAAGTAATTCCTGCGGCTTTTTTTCCGCCAATTCGCATTACATTTGTAGCACCAGGATTACCAGAACCATTTTCCCGAGGATCATCCAAGCCCATCAATCGACATACGATAATAGCACTGGATATTGACCCCATTAAATAAGCCACTGGCACTAATAACCACTCAATCATTATTCACTCTCTTAATCAAAACTTGTACAACAGAGATATTTCCCTGATACTAACGACCACTTACAACCCTATTTTAACCGGAAACCTCGATGGACATCATTTTTTTAGGCGGACTTGAAGCTGCAGCAATCATTGGTATTTATGATTGGGAAAGAGAAACCAAGCAAACACTTGTTTTCGATATTGAAATGGCTTTTGATATAGCAAAAGCAGCCGAAACTGATGACATTCAATACACACTTGATTATAAAGCAGTCTCTGAACGTATCGTCTCCTTTGTAGAGCAAAGTGAATATTTTCTTGTCGAAAAACTGATTGAAGAGATTGCAAGCATTCTTCTTTCTGAATTCAACACACCCTGGGTCAAGATCAGATTAAACAAACGCGGTGCTATTAGTCGCGCCAAGGATGTCGGAATCATTATTGAACGTGGAGAAAAATAAATCATGCCTATCGGTTTCATTAGCATTGGCAGCAATATTGACAAAGAAATACACATCCCGTCTAGCATCAATGCCTTAAAAAAACAATTTGATCAAGTCCTTTGTTCCAGCCTTTACGAGACTGAGGCAGTTGGCTTTGAGGGGGATGACTTTCACAACCTAATTGTTCAATTCACCTCAAAACTGGAGGTTAAAGCGATTGCAAAGATATTACGTCAAATTGAACTGGATCATGGCCGAACTAGAGATAGTAGAAAATATGCAGCCAGAACTTTAGATTTGGACTTGATTCTTTATGGGGACCTCATTCTTACCGATGGTCGACTACAAATCCCTAGAGATGAAATTGAAAAATATGCTTTTGTATTAGAGCCCTTAGCGGAAATTGCCCCTGATTTATTACATCCTGTAAGCCATAAAAGCTATTCTCAATTATGGAATGATTATGATAAAAAAGGACTTCAACAAAAAAAGATACCTTTTCAGAGCGAGAGTTTAAAATAAATAAGCCCTAGGAAAGCCTATAAAACGAACCGATCAAGGGCTTCATGTGAAACATTTAGCCCTTATAACCAAAGGAACGTCCTTCCCCCTCAAAATCACTGGGGCAAAGGACATTATCGATCATCCCATATCCGCAAGCTACCTCTAACTAGCTAAAGTTTAAGGTACCTTCTGAGACCATTACAGCTTCACCACCCACCCTAAGAGCAAGCGTATCCTCGCCTTTATGATCCATTTCCAGATTAATTACACTGCGCCGCGTCTTTTCATCTCCTCTTTGTACAGCAAATGTATAAGTCCCTTTTTGCATATGTTCAAAAGAACACAAAAAGGCGGCTAATGCTGGCATTGCAGTTCCCACTGGAGGGTCTTCATTAAAACCTATATTCGGACCAACTAGACGAACTGCAAAGTCAGCGTCTTGAGAGGGTGTTTTAGGTGAAACCAATAAGATTTCTTGAGCAGCAGTTTGAGGCGCAATGGACTGGCTCCATGCAGAAAAGTCAAACCTGGCATCACGCAATGTTTCGTAATAAAACGTTGGAACAACCAGGTAAGGCACTCCACAAGAAACCAAACGAGTTGAATACTTTTTATTATCAATATAAGCAGCATCTATTCCCAAAAACCCTGCAAGTTCAGTTTCTGTCGGCGTGAAATAATCAACAATAGGGGAAACAACTCGATTGTATTGTATAAAGCTGGGGCGATTACCAACAAAACTCACATTGGCTTGGATTTCACCAGAGTTTTGATGAAAAACAACCGGCGTATAACCATCATTAACTGTTAACCTACTGCAATAGCCTAATGTATAAGCGGCTGCAATAATAGGGTGCCCTGCTGTATCAATTTCTTCAGACGGGGAAAATATTTTCATTAGAAAATGATTAGTTTCATTTTCCATTTGTGTCAAAAATACCGTTTCAGTTAGGTTTAATTCGCGTGCAATTAAAGACATTTGCAATCTATTTAAACCTGATGCATCAGGGAAAACAGCAACTTGTGCTCCGTTAAATGCCTGATTGGTAAAAACATCGGTAATATAATAAGTGTAATTCATGGTGCTATCCTTCTAAGCTGATTTCTACACGATCATTTTCAATACGAATCGCATAAATAGTATTCTTTACAGTTTCATCCTCAAAACAAACGCCCGTGATCAGACTGTAATGTTGCTTGTATAAAGGCGAGCAAACCATGGGCTCTTCCTTAATATCACCTAATAAACCACGGGATAACACATGAACTTTACCGAAAGGGTCATAATTATTGATTGCATAAATCGCTTTTGCTTTAGGCATATAAAATATAGCGATTTGCTGCTCTTCCACTAAAGCACATATTCCGGAATCAGCTTGCAAGTCATTAACGCTACAAATATCAATCCAGTTACTCATTATACTTCCTCCGCTATCGCAGCATGTTTACGTTCTTGCTCGTTAGCTGGACGAATTTGACCGCGCTCTTCAACAAAGAGGATATTGTCATCTGTCTTATCGCTGTTGATAAAGGTACGAAAACGTTTTAGCTTAGACTCATCGGCAATAGTTGTTTTCCACTCACATTGGTAATTATTAACCACATGTTGCATTTGATTCTCTAATGATGAACAAATCCCTAACCTATCATCAATAACTACTGATTTTAAATAATCTAAACCACCTTCCATATTTTCCATCCATACCGAAGTTCGCTGTAGACGATCAGCAGAGCGCACATAAAATGTTAATACCCGGTCAATATATTTAATTAAGGTTTCTTTATCTAAATTTGTCGCGAACAAATCAGCATGGCGAGGTTTCATTCCACCATTACCACAAACATATAGATTCCAGCCGCCTTCAGTTGCAATTACGCCAATATCTTTACTTTGTGCTTCAGCACACTCACGGGTACACCCTGAAACGGCAAACTTAATTTTATGTGGTGAACGTAAACCTTTATAGCGGTTTTCAAGTTCAATGGCTAACCCAACGCTGTCATCAACTCCAAAACGGCACCAGGTACTACCGACACAAGACTTAACAGTTCTCAGCGATTTACCATAAGCATGGCCTGATTCAAAACCAGCGGCGATTAATTCTTCCCAGATTAAAGGTAATTGATCGACACGCGCACCAAATAAATCAACGCGTTGTCCACCAGTAATTTTGGTATAGAGTTTATATTTCTTGGCAACTTGGCCGACAGCAATTAGGCCATCAGGTGTCACTTCTCCACCTGTCATTCTTGGTACAACAGAATAAGTCCCGTCTTTTTGCATATTGGCCAAGAAAGTATCATTGGTGTCTTGCAGGCTAAGATGCTCTTGTTTAAGAATATAGTCATTCCAGTAAGAGGCTAAGATAGAACCAACGGCTTGTTTACAAATTTCACAACCACTACCACCATTACCATGCTTCTCAAGTAATGTATCAAAGGTCTTAATATCTTCGACCATGATGATGTTGTATAAATCACGGCGTGTATGAGCAAAATGCTCACATATATCGGTGCTAACAGCGATACCTGATTTTTCCAGCTCACTATCGAGTACCGATTTTAATAAAGCAGAACAACCACCACAGCCTGTTGCTGCTTTGGTTTCAGCTTTTAATGATGCCATTGAAGAACAACCACTTTCAACAGCAGAGCAAATTTGTCCTTTAGTCACATCAAAACAAGAACAAATTTGTGCTGATGCCGGTAAGGCATCAGGACCTAATCCAACAGATTCATCAGAGCGGCCAGGTAAAATCAGTGCATCTGGATGCTCAGGTAAATCAATATTATTTAATGAGTATTGTAATAAGGTACCGTAACCAGAGGCATCCCCTACAAGGACAGCTCCCAGTAATTTCTTTTTATCACTACTGACTACAAGACGTTTATATATTTCATCTGCACCATTTTGGTATGTATAAACCAGAGAGCCTTTTGTTTTTGCATGTGCATCACCAATACTGGCAACATCAACACCATTTAATTTTAATTTGGTGCTCATATCTGCACCTTCAAACGGTACCAATTGGCCGGCAAGGTCAGCAACAACAGTTCGCCCCATGCTATAGCCTGGCGCAACTAAACCAAAAGTCTGTTCTTTCCAGACCGCACACTCACCAATCGCATAAATATCAGGATCAGATGTTTTACAATGATCATCAATAACAATACCGCCACGAGCACCGACCTCTATACCACTTGAGCGAGCGATTTCATCTCTTGGGCGAATCCCCGTTGAAAATAATACGATATCTGTTTCTAACTCTGTGCCATCAGCAAACACTAATTTATGATGACATTCGTCGCCATCAATAATTTTTGTAGTATTTTTACCTGTGAGTACGGAAACACCTAAAGCTTCAATCTTTTGTGCCAACATCCCTGCACCGCCGTCATCTAGCTGTGCAGACATTAAACGAGGTGAGAACTGGACTACATTCGTTTTAAGGTTTAAATCCTGTAAGGCTTTAGCTGCTTCTAAACCAAGCAAACCACCACCGATAACCGCACCCACTTTCGCTGATTTAGCCGCATCAGTCATGGCTTCTAAATCTTCAATCGTACGATAGACAAAACAATTTTTACGATCATGCCCAGAAACCGGAGGAACAAAAGGATATGAGCCTGTTGCCAATACCAATTTGTCGTAGCTGATTGCAGCGCCTTTAGCGGAGGTTACAAATTTATTTCTAGTGTCAATAGCGATAGCCTTATCGCCAAGGTGTATTTTTATATTGTTATCTTCAAAAAAGCCCTCTGTTACCATCGTTAAATCTTCAGCTGATTTACCAGAAAAAAATTCAGTTAAGTGTACACGGTCGTATGCGGGGCGTACTTCTTCGCAGAAAGTGACGATTTCGTAATTGTCTTTAATATTACTGGCAACAAGGTTTTCTAAGAAGTTGTGCCCAACCATACCATTGCCGATAACAACCAGTGTTTGCTTTTTGCTCATGCCGTCCTCTATTAATGCGGAGTTCATATTTTGATTTGTTTTAAAGCATATACTATGCCATGAATATTGTGTTGAATTGTATGGTTTAAAAAGGTGAGGCAGAGGGCAAGCTGTTTTTTTTGCTCTATTTTGGTGCGTCTCGTATTCGAAGTAGTGCAACTAGCCCCTATTCTTTCTTGAGACCTGAGTCACTCGACTTGCCGTCATTTATAAAAACCTTCTTCATTTTTTTGGTGCACTAATCAAACCACTTGCACTGAAAGCGTGCTGAAAGGTTTCATTGAACAGCCAATAAAGCAAGGTGTAAAACCTAAAACCATCTATAGTAACAATGACATAGGGTTTTCTGTTTGCTTTGGTACGGTGATTGCTATAAGTGCATATGTGTAAGCTATTTTATATTAAGTTAATAAACTTAGTGCCCTAAAATTACTAGAAGTTAAAGAGAGAAGATTTATGTCTTATTTAGAACCCACAGAATTTGTAACCAAAATGGTTGACGCCGGTGAGGCCAAAGTCTACATGTCAACAAAAGATACTTTAATTCGTGCTTTTATGGCGGGTGCAACATTAGCTCTTGCGGCTATATTTGCAATTACTGTTGCCGTAAAAACAGGCTCGCCTTTATTAGGCGCTGTGCTTTTCCCTGTTGGCTTCATTATGCTATATCTAATGAAGTTTGATTTATTAACAGG
>ENA-OSET01003224-OSET01003224.1-sediment-metagenome-genome-assembly--contig:-NODE-3224-length-15168-cov-41.485322_pt1 | contig 15168 bp, 15 predicted proteins | sample MGYA00237882_ERZ534229 | MGnify/ENA primary metagenome ERZ534229 (study PRJEB26408, sample SAMN06266212) | sediment metagenome | isolation source: Hudson Canyon methane seep mesocosm | place... | reverse complement strand
AGTTCTTTTATATCTGGAATAACATGTTCGGTCATAAAGGGATCATCTTTTGACTGAATTAATAACGTAGGTGTTGCAATAGTGTTGAGGTAATACCTAGAACTTGATTTCTGATAATAATCTTCTGCACTATCAAAACCATGTAACTGTGCAACAACTTGATCATCATACTGCCAAAAAGACCTAATCCCCGACAAATCACCTAAGCGGTTAATTTTTTCCACTTCTTGTACTTGTCCAATACTATGCAGATGATCAACTTTAAATTGCATATAATCTTTTAATTCCCTTATTAAGTTACCTCTATAAAACCGAGAAAAACCTGCATCTAGTTTTGTTGCACAAGCACTTAAAACCAAAGGAACAGAAACTGCAATTGCTGCAAATAAAGAAAGATTGTTTTCTTGTTCACCTAGCCATTTTAATAGGACATTCCCTCCTAATGAAAAACCTATACAGGCCATAGCGGTATCAGGCTCTCGTAAACGTAGTGTTTGATAGAGAAAATCTATATCTTCAGTATCACCAGAATGATAACAACGTGCTAAATTATTTGATTGTCCACTACAGCCTCTAAAGTTTAAAACTACACTCCTAAAGCCTTGTTCCAATAATGTATATTGTAAACCATTAATATAACCTGACTCAGAACTTCCTGTTAAACCATGGAGTAAGATAACTAGCGGATGCTCACCTTTTCCACACCAGTCTAAATCAATAAAGTCATTATCAGGTGTTGTTAACCTTTCCCTCCAACTATCTGACAAACTTTTTGGTTTGCGAAATAATGCAGGAAAAATAGTTTGGGTATGAGCGTTATTTAACCACCAAGCTGGTTTAAATGAACTCTGAATCAGCATTTTTCCTTGATATCAATAATTATTAAAGCAAAAAAACAATAACACAATGATAGGCATCATAGAAAAGAATAAGCAAATAATTACAAAAAATTCAGTTTTTAAGGGCAATAAACATTTAAATATCAATAAATTAAAAGAATATTAAAAACAGAACAATATCACATTTTTTTTTATATTTTTCAGTATACTTGTAATAAATTTCAAAATCAGTACAGCCTAATGCCTAGACTACCCAAAGGTTTCACCTTACTAGAATTAATAGTTACACTAGCAATTGCAGGAATACTTACTGGAATTGCAATTCCGAATTTTGTTGGCCTATTAAAAAATAATCGTTTAATTAGCAAAAACAATGATTTGTTAACTGCATTAACACTAGGTAAAAGCGAGGCGTTAAAACGAGCAACTTCTGTGACTTTATGCAAACGTAACGCTCTAGGTACCAATTGCGATAGCGGTCGTTTATGGAGCGATGGTTGGTTATTATTTAATGACCTAAATTCTAATGCTGCAGTAGATGCTGCTGACGAAGTATTACGCGTTTACGAACCCTTACCTACCGGCATCTCACTAACTTATGCTTTTAACCAAGTGACGTTTAATAGTTTAGGTTTTAGCTCTGGATATACAGGTACCTTTAAATTCTGTGATGACCGCGGAGCCACCTATTCTCGTGGGTTAATTATTGCGCATACGGGTCAGCTAACCCAACCTGACGATGCTGATTTAGACGGTATTAAGGAAGATATCAATGGAAACAACTTCACCTGCCCATAACAACTGGATAGAAAAATGAAAAAATCACCCTATCTAACAAGCAATGGATTTTCCTTAATTGAGGTTTTAGTTGCTGTCATAGTACTTTCTATCGGCTTATTAGGTATAGCCGGACTTCAATTAACGGGATTAAAAAATAATTACAACTCAGAATTAAGATCTCAGGCTAAACAATTAGCTTATGACATTGCAGACCGTATGCGAGCCAACCCTATTGAGGCAAATTCAGGCAGTACTTACCTCATAAATATTGCTGAACTAGCAACATCCGCCATCGATTGTGAAGCCAATACCTGTTCACAAGCCAATATGGCGAGATACGATTTAAACGCTTGGAAATCAGCATTGCGTCTAAAGCTTCCTTCAGGTGATGGAAAAATTTCTTTTGTAGACTTTCCCAACAAACGACAATATAGCATCACCGTACAGTGGGATGACAGTCGCGGAGAAAACACTGATAAATCCTTCACTTTAAGGACAGAAATATGAAAGTATTACCTGTTAAACTTTATCAAGCACATAAAGGCTATTCATTAGTTGAATTATTAATTGCCATGTCCCTTGGGCTCTTTGTAATGGCAGGTGTCCTAACTGTATTTTCTGATAATAGCCGTATCTACAAAGTACTAGATGCACGCTCCAGAATGCAAGAAAATGCACGTTACGCACTCTATGTACTTGGCAGAGATATCCGCATGGCTGGCTATATGAGCTGTGATTCTTCCACTAGAATTGCAAACACGGTCGATAGTTCTAACTGGCAGTTTTGGGGAGATGCTGTCTCGGGATACGAAGGGGGTGTATCCGTTTTCCCCGCTGAGTTTTCCGCAGATATGTATACCTCTCCCAACGCTCCAGTTAATCCTGATGCACTGGCTCTTCGTAGAGCAGACAGTGACGAAAACTTCATCATTTCCTCTCATAACGCTAATTCTGCAACCATCCATTTTGCAGAAGATAAATCAGTAGAAAAAGGGGAAATCTATGTCATTGCTAACCCTCAATGTACTCAATTAGGTATTTTTCAAGCAAGTGGTCCTGCTTCCGCTGGTCCTCATAACCATATTGTTCATAATACAGGTGGCTCTACGACTCCAGGAAATTGTACTAAACAACTAGGCGGCAGTTTTAACTGCTCTCCTTCAGCAGAAAATAATGTCTGTATACCTTCCGTTACAACCTTACCTGTTGGAGAAAGCTGCAAATACAGCTTCCCACCTGGATCAACACTTTTTAGGCTAATAACTCATGCTTATTACATTGGTAGTTCTCAAAATATTCCATCATTGTTCAATGAAAAGCTCATTGTGGATACCGTTACACATGATGCTGATACCTTAGATGAATTAGTCGTTCAAGGTGTCGAAAACATGCAGATTCTATATGGTGTTGATACTGATGCAGATGATATTCCAGATCAGTATGTCACCGCTAATAATATCGGAGCAGGTACGGTATCCAGTGTGCGTATACATTTGCTCATTCGATCAATTAAAGAAGTGGGTAAATCAATACAAAATTACAGCTACCTCGGTAATACAATCACTCCCACTGATAAATTTTTACGAAAAGAATTTACAACAACGATTAAATTACGAAACCGAGGACTTCTATAATGAATACTCAAAAAGGCGTAGTTTTAATTTCCAGTCTAGTTTTGTTACTTATCATGACGCTATTAGGTGTCACAGCCATGAATACAACAACTCTACAAGAAAAAATGGCAGGAAATAACCTAGATAGAGAAAGAGCTTTTCAAGCAGCTGAAGCCGCTTTACGTGATGGTGAACAATTCCTTGAAGATATTCCAGCTATTTATAGTCCATTATCAACGTCTGTTAATGATAACTGTAACAATGGTCTTTGTACTAAACGAGAAGATAATATCGGTTTTGATTTTGATGCTGCTGAGGGGGATGCTGGCTGGTATGAAGAACGTTGGTTAGATGACACGCTTGATGTCTGGAACAGTGGAGCCAAACACCGCGTGTATACCACTACAATTGCTGGCGTTAGTACATCACCAAAATATATTATTGAGTTACTCAATACAGTTGATTGTCCAGGCTCTATCACTGGTGCAAATGATTGCGAAATCTATCGAATTACTGCGTTAGCACATGGTGGGACGACTAACTCTCGTGTTATGTTGCAGACGACCTATAGAACCAGACCTTAAAACCTAAGTGAGTATTAGCATGAAAAAAACTCAAAAAAAATTGAATCAATCTCTACTTATTGCTATCTGTTTTGTATTTTCAAACAATGGTTACACTTTTACAACTGAAAACAATCGTCCAACCTATCGCCAGACAAATACAGAGAGTTTTTTAACCGGTCAATTAGTAAGCTTAAGCAAAACAGAAATTCAAACTTCAGTCGGTAACTATTCTATTGATAAATCGGTCAAAGTAACTGATAACCGAAAAAAAATCCAAAAAGACAGTTTTGTTCAGCTTGGTTTTAAAAAAAATAAATTGATTAAATTAAATATTTATTAAAACACTCTATTTTCAAGTTTTTATTCAATCAAAAAAGTATTGAAGAAATGCGAATTCTCAATAAGGATATATATCCTGGTGGTACAGTATGAACAACTATAAACAAAGCAATCAAGACAGATTAATTATTTGCTCAGCACTGCTGGTATGTCTCTCACCGACTAACAGCATCGCAAATGGTAATTTAGTTGATTATATGGCAACCCCTCCATTGATTAGTTCCACGGGAGCGACCGATAAGCCAAATGTGCTAGTCGTTTTAGATAACTCCAATAGTATGGATGAAGCAGCCAATGGATCAGCTGTAGGTAGTGCTAATTCAGGCAGTAAATCAGAAATTGCCAGAAATGCAGTAAAAGACTTAATCACTGCATTTGATGGAAAAATACGTATGGGCTTAATGGCTTATCAGCAATCGGGAGTTAGTCTCAGGCACCTGCATAATGCACCCTACGATTGCAGTTATGATATATCAAATTATAATCCTAGTTCAACGGATGCTAGAGACTCATTAACCAAAAAATATCAAACGCCAAACCCTACAAACCCTGGTAGCTTTATTTACTACAATATTGCTTTACCTTTTTATTCTAATAATAACGAAGGCAATGCATTCTGCTATTCCCCGACTGCCGATTTTGATAATGGTAGTGAAACAGCCGCTGGACCTTTTGATGATTATCGTTGCTTTAATACATTTACAGGAATAACTGACCCCTTACCCGTACCTGAAAACCCTCTTCCTGGTGGAGGAATCACTGGTAATGAAACTGCTGCAGGCTATGCTAGTTATTCATTCAATAGTACTTTTTTTCCCACAGACAGCGACTTTGCACAAAATATTTTTGACTTTGGTACTTTTCTTTCCTGGACTCATGTTAGCGAAACCTGGTTCTCCAATAACTCTCCAGGTAAAGGTTTTTTGCATATTGCTATTGATGATATAGATTCTTCTATTGGAACTTCAACTCAAATTGCTGATTTGAATGCAACACTTGCAACCAGCCAATTTGCAACATCAACAGATATACCATTAAGAAACGCAGGGTTAACACCTTTACAAGGCACATTACAATCAGCAAAAGATTATTTTGACGGTGCCTTAACAGATGTATCAGAAGGCGGCTCAAGCCCAGCACCTACAATCCCAGTCAATATCTGTGGCAATAATGACTTTGTTGTATTGCTAACAGATGGCTTACCTTCAACTGATGCATCTGGTAGTGCAACAAGTGATGTTCCGACTGCTATTTCTGATACAGCCGATGCTGCTGCTGCATTATTAACATCAGGTGTTAATACTTACGTGGTTGGTTTTGCCCTTCCAGAAGGTGTTGACCCAACATTATTAGACAGTATTGCAAGTGCTGGAGGGACTAGTACAGCCTTTTCAGCTGATGACCCTGCAACTCTGGCTTCTGCTCTCAATGGTATTTTTCTTGATATATTAAATAGAACATCGTCTGCAACCGGAGCGGCTGTTGTGTCTAACAATTCATCAGGAGTTGGCGCAGTATATCAAGCTCTCTACAACCCCAGATTAGAAGACCTGTCCAATAATGTTGTCACTTGGGCAGGATCATTATTTAGTCTATTTATTGATGATTATGGCTTGTTAAGGGAAGATGGTAATCAGAATGCACAATTAGATGATTATTCTGTTGATAAAGTAATCAATATATTTTTTGATTCAACCACCAGTACCACTCGTTTACGCCGACTCAATAGCGCTAGCAGCGCTGAACCTATATCTTTAACAGCTGAACCCTCTGTTGAATTAAAACAATTAAAACCCATCTGGAGCGCTAAAGATCAATTAAGTGTTGTTTCTGATTACACAACTCAACGTAACTATACGGCTTCTGCTGATAGTGGCCGCCATATTTTAACCTGGCTAGATAATCAAACAGTTAACAATACAGTTGATACAGGTGAAGTTATAGATTTTACAGCCGCAAATTTTGGTCCATTAACATTCAATTATCTTGATATTCCATCGGCTGAGGCAGCTGATTTAGTTAATTATATTCGGGGAGAAGAGATAGCAGGTCACCGCCCTAGACTCATTGATTACGATGGTAATGGATCCACTGAAAAGTGGTTATTAGGCGATATCATTCATTCAACGCCTGCAATAGTCGGAGAACCAGCTGACCAATATGACACATTTTTAGATGACACCAGCTATAAAACATTTGCTGAACAGTATAAAAATCGCCGCCAAATGATCTACGTTGGAGCAAACGATGGCATGATACACGCATTTAATGGTGGCTTCTGGAACAACGATCAAAAGAAATTCTCAACTGAATTAGGTGCTCTTGAAACACCAGCGATTGTTTCAGGGTTAACAACACATCCTCTAGGTTCAGAACTATGGAGTTATGTTCCAATGAACCTATTGCCTCATTTAAAATGGCTTAAAGATTCAAACTATCCCCATGTTTATTATGTTGATGGCGAACCCAAAGTATTTGATGCTAATATATTTACAGCGGATAGTGACCATCCCGGAGGCTGGGGAACCGTTCTAGTGATTGGAATGCGCTTAGGAGGCGGAGAATTTACTGTAGGCGCAATTAGCAAAACAATGCGTTCTGCTTACATAGTACTTGATATCACTAACCCTGAAGTTGCCCCAAAACTAATCGCTGAAATTACTGCTCCAGATCTTGGTTACACAACCAGCATACCCTCTATCATAAAATTTAGAACACCAGGAGCAGGTAACAACTGGGCAAACCCAGCACAAAATGAATGGTACTTGGCATTCGGGTCTGGCCCGGATACATTAAGTTCAGCAACCAGCACCAAAACAGCCAAACTCTATATGTATGACTTACAATCCAAAAGTTTTGTCGCAAATTTTGCACCTTATGATTTAACAACTGAAACGACAAGTTTTGTCGGTGATCTATCTCATACACCGTTAAATATTACTTTTAATGATAGTGAGCGTTATTTTGGTACTGTAGGAGGAACACCTACCTCACCTACAGGTACTTTAAAAAGATTAAATTTAAACAGTTCAGATATTAGTAGCTCAACCATTAGTGATGTTTTCTCTAGTTCTGTTGGGCAACCGTTCATATCATCACCCTTAGCCTTATACGATAACGAAGGTAAACCCTGGATATATGCTGGGACTGGAAGACTATACGTGGAAGCAGATAATATCAGCACCTCCCAACAAACATTTTATGGCATTAGAGAGCCTTTATCATCAGTTGATCCTACAGATATACTTGATGTAACAGATATTGAAGTCTTTAGTAATGGGCTTATTACGCCTTTAACATTAGAAATACCATCAGGGACACCAATACCCACTTATGATCGTTTAAAGAAAGCTATAGCAATGAACAAACAAGGCTGGAAAATTCAATTAGATGCAAATGGAACGAACCCCAGCACCAGAAACCTGAATACATCAAATATTTTTGGGCCAATTCTATTGTTTACGAGCTATACCCCATCAAGTAATCTCTGTGAACCAGAAGGAGAAAGTCATTTATTTGCAGTAGATTACCAGACAGGTACAGCATTCCCTCATGCAGCAATCGGGTTAGATGGAAGCACCACCTTAACATCAGATGGAATTGACTATGATTTAAGCCTTAGAGAAATTAGCTTAGGCCAAGGTTTTTCTTCTTCTCCAGTGGTCCACACCAGTAAAAAAGGAGGGTCTAAAGTCTTTACTCAGCAATCAACAGGCGCTTTAACTGATACTGATCTTAGTTTACCTGCTCAACCAGGCTCCAGATTATCCTGGAAAGAAATTCCTCTTCAATAACTCATCAATCCATACAGTATGAATACAAAAACAATCGGCTTTACATTAGTAGAACTTATCGTTGTCATTGCAATCATTGGCATTCTTGCCTCAATTGCTTATCCGTCCTATCAAAATAGTGTTTTAAAATCTAGACGAACTGATGGTAAAAATGCATTAATGTCAGCTGCTGGTATACAGGAAAGTTACTATTCATCGAATAATAGCTATAGTGGTACGATTGCTGATATTGGTGGAAACACTTCAGATGAAGGCTTTTATTCCGTGACAGTCACCAACCCTAGCTGTTCATCTACCGTCAATGGTGTAACCTTATATAACTGCTTTACTTTGACCGCTACCGCAACAGGAACACAATCTTCAGATACTGGATGTTCTACACTTACCCTATTACATACAGGTGTCAAATCTCCAGCAGAATGTTGGTAAAGTTAGTCACTGCATATTAAATAAGCATATTCAGTCAAACTGTCTAAAACCTTAAGGTTCTCTGGATTATCCTTATATTGTTCTGCTAATGACTCAAGGCTGGATAAATAATTAGGAAGTTGCACGTTTAACTTTGTCAGACATTGCACCTTCCATTTTGATTGTTCTTCTTCATTTAAAGAAGCAGGAAAATTTCTGGCTCGATAATTAAAAAACAAATCACTAAATCTTTTATCTGATACTGATAAATTGAGATCTGCCAGCTTATCAGCTTTAGTATTATGAATTTTAGTGAATGCTTTCTTATCTTCAAAAGAAAAGAATCCAGCATACAGCATAGCATCAACATTCCCTTTATTATCAAACTCTTTTTCTTGCTGAAAAACGGTTTCTATTACTTTGTTAACCTGAGGATTAGCTTTTAAAAGTGTTAAATTATCCAGGCAGCCTTGCTTATCTACCCCCAAGCGTTGGGCGTTTTCAGGTAGTAACACTTTTTCAATAGCGATAAATGGGCACTTATTAATATGTATTAACTTTAAAGCGATGGGAGATTTTCCACCTAACGCATCGCGTTTAGTATAAAGCCTTGTCCGTATTTCATCTGCAGAAAGTTCCAATAAAGGGCTTAAATCCTGAGATAAATCAACTACAGCTACAGCATTAGTATTGTTGGGATGCCAAGCAATAGGAGCAACCAAAGATAGATTGCCTCTTGCAGATCCAAACATACCCGACACATGAACCAAAGGCCTTATGTTATTGACATCAATTAAATCTTTAACTTTGTTTTTATTTCTAAGTTCAAAATAATAGTTAAATAGTTTAGGGCATTTGTCTTTAATCAATTTTGCCATTGCAATGGTAGCATACACATCAGATGTAGCATCATGAGCCTGTTCATGACTAATGCCATTAGCTTCAGTTAATAACTCTAAACGAAAACTAGGTAGGCCGTCATCATTAGTTGGCCAAACTATTCCATCAGGTCTTAATGCATACGCCGCTCGAACTAAATCTATAATATCCCAACGTGAATTACTATTTTTCCAGCTGTATTCATAAGGGTCATAAAAATTTCGATAGAATAAATTACGAGAAAACTCTTCATCAAACCGAATAGTGTTATAGCCAACTACGCAGGTATTAGTTTGAGTAAATTGCTGGTTTATTCGCTTAGCAAATTCGTGTTCAGCAAGCCCTTCAGCTTGTGTTATTTGTGGAGTGATTTTGGTGATTATTGCGGGTTCAGGATTGGGTAAATAATCATCACTGAGTTTACAATAAAACATATCAGGTTCACCGATGATATTAAAATCCATATCAGTACGGATACCTGCAAATTGGGAAGGTCTATCTAGGGAAGGACTTAAGCCCCAAGTTTCATAATCGTGCCAGTAAAAAGTAGCTTGTTGCGATTCCATTGCCATTTTAAATCTTTGTAGTAGCGTCCACCCTCGGCGCAAACATTACAAATTGCGTCGAGGGTGGACGCTACTACGAAAAACTTATTTAATTGAAACCAATGCTCTTAATACATCAGTTCGGCTTACAATGCCTACCAATCTTTTATCATCAAAAACAGGATAGCTTCTAAGTGAAGTATCTTTAAATTTATCAGCAAGATCAACAATACTTGAGTCGGCATCAACAGACAAAATTTCTGTACTCATAAACTCATCTACTTTGCCGCTCATTCCTTGATTATAAGTTGCACCAAGAACAACATTCATACAATCTTTTTCTGAAAACATACCCACTAGCTTACCTGCCTCATCCAATACGGGTGCACAAGTAACTTTATGACTCAATAATTGTTTTATTGCTGATAACGCATCTGTATCTTTTTTTACAGTCATTATATTTTTAGTCATATAATCTGCAATTGTGATTTTTGCTAGCATAAGTAATTCCTCATCAATATTAATAAAAAACTGCATTACTCTTTTTTATTCTGCTGATTTCTTTAAAAGACCCGGATTGAAATCAATTTTTTGGGATTCCGCAGCTTCTGCTTCTCTTTTTTTCTTTTTATCACATTTTTCTACACAAACACATTCTCCATTGCCTGTGCCACCACATGAACCTTTAATGGCTCTTCTACCAAATATAACACCAACAGCCATTATAACGACAACAATTAACATAAACCCAAATGTTGCTAAAAAATATACCATGTTCTTACCTTAACTTTGTTACAAAAGAAGTGGTCGCTTTTTCTACAAAGCCTTCTTCAGTTTTTATAATAAATAAAGCCGCTATATTTTCTTTTTCGGCTAATTGATACCCTTGTTCAGCACCTAAAACCATTAAGGCTGTAGCAAGTGCATCTGCTTTCATTGTAGTATCGCTCAATATTGTGATTGATGCTAGTTTATGTGTAATAGGCTTACCCGTCCTAGGATCAATAGTATGTGAAAAACGTACACCCTCCACTTCAAAGAAATTCCTATAATCACCTGATGTTGCCAATGATACATCCGTCAAAGGTAAAACCTTTTGTATCATTCTTTGATCTGCTGTTGGTTTTTCTACTGCAATACGCCAAGGCTTCTGTTGCATATTAAGCCCTTTTAAACGTAGCTCTCCACCAATCTCTATCATATAGCCAGCAATACCTTTGCTATCTAGCAATAACCCAACCTTATCAACTGCATAGCCTTTGGCAATAGCTGATAAATCTAAATACAACTCTGGAAGCTGTTTTTTTATTTTATTGTTTGTATCATCAAACAATAAATTATTAAAACCTGTTTTTAATAATTGCTGTTTAATTTTTTCTTCTTCTGGTGCAATAAAAGATAAACCTTTTGGTCCAAACCCCCAAAGATTAACCAAGGGTCCTACGGTAATATCAAATGCTCCGTGAGATAACTTAGAAATGTTATCAGCTTGCTTTAATACCTGATATAAATCATTTGAAACATCTAGCCATTCCCCTGTTTGATTCTGATTTATTTTAGACAATTCTGAATTATCTATATAAGTAGACATCTGCTGATTTAAATTATCAAGCAGTTGTTTAATCTGCAGCTTTAGTTCTGCACTTTTAACTGAAGCGGGTAACTCTGAGGCTTTAATTGTAAAGCTAGTGCCAAATATTGCATCAGAATAGTGTAAAGGGTATTTTGGTTTTTCTGGCGCTTGCTGACAAGCTGAAAGAAAGAAAAAGAGCAGCAGTAAAACTGAACTTCGTTTTAAGCTTTTAAAACACATAATTTAGAACTCACTCATACAAATGGGGCGCAGTGTTTTAGCCTGCATTATTTAAATGCAGGCTAAAACACTGCGCCCCAAAGGTAAATCGTTTACTTTAAATAAAAAAAGCCACATTACCCAAAGGTAATGTGGCTTTAATCTATTTCTATTTAACCACCAAAGTCATCTAACATGATGTTTTCAGGCTCTACGCCATTTTCAATCAACATGTTAATTACTGATGAGTTCATGATTGGAGGTCCACATAAGTAGTACTCACAATCTTCTGGAGCTGGATGGTTTTTAATGTACTCTTCAAATAATACATTATGGATAAAACCAGTATAGCCATCCCAATTATCTTCTGGTAATGCATCAGATAACGCAGTGTGCCATACAAAATTATCATTCTCAGCTGCTAACATATCAAAATCTTCGATATAGAACATTTCACGTTTACTACGTGCTCCATACCAGAAAGACATTTTACGTTTTGAGCCCAATCTTCGAAGTTGATCAAAGATATGAGAACGCATTGGCGCCATACCTGCACCACCACCAACAAAGATCATTTCTGCATCTGTGTCTCTAGCAAAGAACTCACCATAAGGTCCTGATACAAGTGCTTTATCACCAGGCTTAAGGTTAAAGATATACGACGACATAATACCTGGAGGTACTGAATCAGGCGCACCAGGAGGTGGAGTCGCAACACGTACGTTTAGCATGATTTCTTTTTCTTCTGGATAAGAAGCCATAGAATATGCTCGTAATGTTGGATCTTTTACGTCAGAAACAAAACGCCATAGATTGAATTTATCCCAATCTTCACGGTATTCTTCTTCAATATCCATATCTTCATATTTAGAAATATGAGCTGGACATTCAATCTGAATATAACCACCCGCTTGGTAATTAATTTCTTCACCATCAGGCAATTCCAATACCAACTCTTTAATAAAAGTTGCTACGTTATTGTTTGACTTAACAGTACATTCCCATTTTTTAACACCGAAAACACTGTCTTCAACTTCAATCTTCATATCATGCTTAACAGCAACTTGACATGAAAGACGTTCGCCACAAGCAGCTTCACGTTTAGTGATATGAGATAACTCAGTAGGTAAAATTTCTCCACCACCTGAATGTACTTTTACATTACACTGACCACAAGTACCACCACCACCACAAGCTGATGGGATAAAAAGTTCATTATCAGCTAATGCTGTTAATAACTTAGAACCAGCAGGCACACGAATAGTCTTTTCATCGTTGACAACAATTTCGATGTCACCCGAAGCAACTAACTTACTCTTTGCGCCGATAATAATAAATACAAGCGCAATCACGATTACCGTGAAAAATATTACGCCCAATAAAATTTCTAGCATTACTCTTCCTTCCTACAATTGGATTCCAGAAAAAGCCATGAAGCCAAGAGACATCAGACCTGCACTAATAAATGTAATCCCAAGACCTTCAAGACCTTTAGGAATATCACTGTATTTTAGTTTTTCGCGTACACCTGCCATCACTGTGATTGCTAATGCCCAACCAAAACCACTGCCTACACCGTAAACAACACTTTGAGTAAAATCGTAGTCACGTTCAATCATGAACAAACTACCACCCAAAATCGCACAGTTTACTGTGATCAATGGTAAGAAAACCCCTAAAGCATGGAACAGTGCTGGAAAGAATTTATCTAAAATCATTTCCAAAATCTGTACCAAAGCGGCAATCATACCAATACAGCTTAAAAGTACTAAAAAGCTTAAATCAACGCCTGTAATACCTAACCAAGACAATGCATCTTCTTTTAATAGTGTGTGATAAACCAAGTTATTTACGGGAACCGTAATTACTTGCACAACCATTACCGCAACACCTAAGCCAATCGCCGTAGAGATTTTTTTAGATACCGCCAGGAATGTACACATCCCCAAGAAGAAAGCTAAAGCTAAGTTTTCTACGAAAACCGCTTTTATAAATAAACTTAAGTATTCATTCATTAGTGATGCCCTCCTTCACCATGAGAAATATCCATAATTTTAAAATCAGCTTTTTCATTTTGTTCTGGTTTCCATTGACGGAAAGTCCAGATTAATAAGCCAATAATAAAGAATGCACTAGGGGGTAATAACATCAGACCGTTTGGATCATACCAACCGCCATCTTTAGTTAATGGGAATATTTCTATACCCAATAATTTACCTGAACCGAACAATTCTCTAAAGAATGCAACAATGATTAAGATTAAACTATAACCAGCACCGTTACCAATACCATCTATAAAACTGGCCATTGGTGGGTTTTTCATAGCATATGCTTCTGCTCTACCCATTACAATACAGTTAGTAATAATCAAGCCAACAAATACTGATAACTGCTTACTTACATCATAAGCAAAAGCTTTCAGAACCTGGTCAACAACAATTACTAATGAAGCAATAATTGTCATTTGTACAATAATACGAATACTGCCAGGAATATGGTTTCTAATCGAACTAATCGCCGCACTTGAACAAGCTGTAACCGAGGTTAAAGCAACCGCCATAATTAACGATGTAGACATTTGCGATGTTACCGCCAATGCCGAACAAATTCCCAGTACCTGTAAGGTAATCGGATTGTTATTGACTAATGGTTCGGTCAATATTTTTTTAGTATCTATAGCTTCACTCATGATCAGCCCTCCCCTTTGGTTCTGACTTTATCAAGGTATGTAGAGAAACCTTGATTACTCATCCAGTATTTAACAAGGTTAGAAACACCTAAGCTAGTTAATGTTGCACCAGCCAAGCCATCAACATCATATTCAGAACCTGCTTTATTAGTATCAACTACACCTTTAATTAGGCCTAATTTAACTTCACCAGACTCATCATAGACTTTCTTACCTTTCCATAATGCACGCCAATTTGGGTTTACAACTTCACCACCTAATCCAGGTGTTTCAGCTTGGTCATAAAAGTTAATACTTTTAACTGTTTGACCATCTGCTTCTAAAGCTAGGAAACCGTACATTGTTGACCATAAACCATAGCCATGCATTGGTAGAATAATAGAATCAATCGCATCACCATTTTTAACTAAATATACTTTAGCTATTTTAGCTTTACGTTTAATACTTGCTATATCGTCTGAAGTTGCAATACTAATGTTTTGCTCTGGATCTTTTGCTGCTTTACGTTGATCGTAAGAGACTACATCCATATCTTCAACATAGTTACCTGTTTCAACATCAACAAGTTTCTCTTCAATTTGATCAGCAAAAGCTTGATGAATATCAGTACCATCTTCTAATAAGCCAGCAACATCAAGAATATTTTTCTTCATATCCATTGCTTTGTTTTCAATTTGTAACGGCTTTAAAGCAACCGCCGCAAATGAAACTAAAATAGCACAAACAAAACAAAGAGCTAGAGCAACAGCAATGGTTTTTTCTAAACTATCATTACCCAGCGCTAAAATCTTTTCTTTATAAGCATCAAATTTTTGGTAATGCTCACACTTATCTAAGCGTTCTTTTATTCCATTAGACATGACGATTCATCCTTCTCTTAATATTTGCCTGAACGACAAAATAATCAATAACAGGGGCAAACAT
>ENA-OSET01003223-OSET01003223.1-sediment-metagenome-genome-assembly--contig:-NODE-3223-length-15172-cov-12.686254_pt1 | contig 15172 bp, 19 predicted proteins | sample MGYA00237882_ERZ534229 | MGnify/ENA primary metagenome ERZ534229 (study PRJEB26408, sample SAMN06266212) | sediment metagenome | isolation source: Hudson Canyon methane seep mesocosm | place... | reverse complement strand
GTCATTAACAGCCTTTAAATGTTCCTTCATCGTTTTTAAAGAATGAGTTGTTTTGTTTGGGAATTTTAAACAAACAATATTATTAACATTCCTGCTCAAAATAGCATTAGAAGTTTTTATAATTCTCATAACGCTAATATACATATATTTCAGAAGATATTCAAATTGAAATGTTTGCCTTATGAGTGTCACAAAATGATTTTGTAACCTAGTTTTAATTTATAGTTCAACTTCTGCTGACGATTTACAAATCGCATTATCCTTTGTATAAGATAGTGCCCATGGAAACGATTTCGGAACAGCAGAAAAGTTTGTTTGAGAAATGGTCGGGTGCTTAGGAGTCAGAATTCAGGAGTTAGTAACAGAGCCTGTTGAAGACTTCACGACTGCAAGACAATAGGAGTAACTTGAATCTTGTTCCTTTGCTGATTTATTATCGGTTTGACTATAGCTCGATAATAAATACTTTATTCCTACTCAATTTAATCTTCCCATCAATTTCCATTTTCTTAAGTAGACGCGAAATTACTTCACGAGAAGAGTTAAGTTCTAAGGCGAGTTCTCTATGGTTAATTGACAATTCAAATGAGCCCGTAATCATACATTTATCCTGTAGATGTTTATATAGTCTTTGGTCCATCTTCATAAAAGCTAAACTGTCGATTACTTTTAACATCTCATCGAATCTAGAATTATAGGAATTAAACACAAAACTTTTCCAAGTTTCATATTTACATATCCAGTCGTTCATATAATTTATTGGAATCAGAAGGACTTCACAATCTTCTTCAACGACAGCAAGAATTTCACTTTTTTTATTTCCTAAACAACAAGAAAGAGACATGGCACAGGTATCTCCTTTTTCAAGATAATAAAGTAAAACTTCATTGCCATTTTCATCTTCCCTAAATACCTTGATAGCCCCTTTTATTAATAGAGGCATAAACTTAATCGGATCGCCATAATTAATGATAGCATCACCTTCCTTAAGTACCCTGTGGTTCGCAACATTGCAAATTTCCTCAATTAATTTCTGTTCGAAAATATAACCGTAATGTAAATTGATTTTATCGCTTGTAGTAGACATACTGTTAGGTGGTTAAAAGTCGTATTTGACATTCTGTAACAAATGTCACAAAATTTTATGAAGGATGCTTATAAGTTTGCAAATAAAAAAGATGGACACATTAAATTTCGCAGGAGCAATAGGAGCTATATTAATTGGTGTAGTTTTAGGACTTACTGGCGGCGGCGGCTCGATACTAACCGTTCCAATTTTAGTTTATTTATTAGGGATTAATCCTATTACAGCAACGGGTTATTCCTTGTTTATTGTTGGGAGTGCATCTCTAGTAGGAGCAATAAGAAATGCAAAATTGGGAATGATAGATTACCGTACAGGGATTGTATTTGCAATACCTGCATTTATTTCTGTTTACCTAACTCGAAAATATTTAGTACCAGCTATTCCAGATGTGCTGTTTACTGTAAACGATTACGTCTTAACTAAAGATATTGGTATTATGGTCTTCTTTGCTCTTGTAATGTTAGCGGCTTCTATATCAATGATTAGAGGTCGAAAAGAATCTGTAAAGCCATGTTGCAATACTCCTATAGACGCTGAGCCAAAGGTGTCATTTAATTATCCAATGATAATTGCTGAAGGTTTAGTTGTAGGAGTTCTTACAGGTGTTGTAGGTGCTGGTGGTGGGTTTTTAATTATTCCAGCTCTGGTGTTATTTGCCAAATTACCTATGAAGAAAGCGGTTGCTACTTCTTTGATGATAATAGCGATTAAATCTTTAATTGGTTTCTTAGGCGACATACAGAATGTAGCTATCGATTGGGAGTTTTTATTGACTTTTACCTCATTATCTATACTCGGAATTATGTTAGGGATATATCTCAATAAATTTATCGATGGTAAAAAACTGAAAACCGCCTTTGGTTGGTTCGTTTTGATGATGGGAATCTATATGATTGTTAAAGAATTGTTCTTGTAAGATGTTTAAGAAAGGGTCAAAAGTATATAGCATTGTAAATAATAAGTGTCCTCAATGTCATGAAGGAGATTTCTATTTATCGCATCCCTATAATTTAAAATTATTTGGAGTTAAAAATGAAATTTGCAAGGTATGTAACTTGAAGTTTGAAAAGGAACCTGGTTTCTTCTACGGGTCTCTTTATATTACTTATGCTATTGGCGTTGCGGTATTTGTTGCTTGGTGGATAACAAAAATAATATTATTTCCAGAAATGTCTATTGATGCTATGGTCTTATGGATGGTCGTAATTCAATTTTTTATTTCACCTATGAGCTTGTATTATGCAAAGTTGTTTTGGTTGAATTTATTTGTGACTTTTAAATCACAAGAGAGCTAAGCATGTTTCTGTAGCCAGTTAAACGCTTCATCGTTATTCGTAAATGATTTTATTGGAAACTTAGGTTTGTTGAGGCCTAAAAAGAAGCTAGCTATTAATTTTGTTAAAGGGCTGCCTACCAACATAGCAACAGCTTTATGTGCATTGGTCATTTCATCATCACTCACCATTGTTCGCGCTTCTTTAGAAACGCCTATTAAATTAGACATCTTAACACATAATAGTACCCCTTGCCCTACATTATCTTATCTAGTTCAGTTACCGCATTAAGGTGCTCTTTCATCGTGACTAAAGTATGCCTCGTCTTATAAGGAAAGCTAAGCCAAACGATGTCGTTTGAATCTTTTTGGAGTAGGGAGTTTGAAGTTTCAATTATTTGCACACTACTAATATACAATTTCTGTACAAGCTTGCTACTTGGGTGATAAGAGTCACAAATAGACTGAACATACAGTTATAGATTTGTATCAGAAAAAAAAACTTAAAAAATGAAAGTAGAACAATTATACACAGGATGTTTAGCTCAAGGAGCTTACTATATTGAAAGTAATGGAGAGGTAGCAATTATCGACCCAATGCGTGAAGTGAGTGAATACATCGAATTAGCAGCAAGTAGAGAAGCTAAAATTAAATATATATTCGAAACTCATTTTCATGCGGATTTCGTTAGTGGCCATTTAACCCTATCTGAAAGAACAGGTGCACCTATAATATTTGGACCTAATGCAAGTACTAGTTTTGATAGTACTATAGCTATAGATAATCAAGAATTCAAACTTGGCGATGTAACTATAAAAGTACTACATACACCTGGTCATACTATGGAAAGTGCTTGCTATCTATTAATTGATGAAGAAGGAAAAGAGCATTCATTATTTTCTGGAGACACCTTATTTTTAGGTGATGTAGGAAGACCAGATTTAGCTGTAAAGTCTGATTTAACAAAAGAAGATTTAGCTGGTCATTTGTTCGATTCGTTACGCAATAAAATAATGACTTTAGCAGATGATGTTATAGTGTATCCTGGTCATGGAGCTGGTTCAGCTTGTGGTAAAAATATAAGTACAGATTTGGTTGGCTCAATTGGCGATCAAAAACAAAACAATTACGCATTGCGTAATGATATGACAAAAGAGGAGTTTGTAAAAGAAGTTACCGAAGGTATCCTACCACCTCCAGCTTATTTCCCATTAAATGTAGGCTTAAACAGGAACGGTTATAAAGATGCTGATAAAGTTCTATCCGAAGGGAAAAAGCCCTTAATTCCAACAGAATTTGAAAGTACTGCGGAAAACACTGATGCCATTATATTGGACGTTAGACATCAAGATGAATTTGCGGATGGACACGTACCGAATTCAATTTTCATTGGGATAAATGGTGGCTTTGCTCCTTGGGTTGGTGCATTGATTAAAGATGTGAATCAAGCTATTCTGCTGGTTTGTCACGATGATCAATTAGATGAAACTATTAAGCGATTATCAAGAGTTGGTTTCGATAATGTTATTGGTTATTTGCAGGGTGGATTCTGTGCCTGGAAAAACGAGCAAAAAGAAATAGCTACAGTAGACACTATTTCTTCAGGTGATTTTGCAACTCTTATTGCTAAAGAAAACTTGCACGTGATGGATGTTCGAAAAGAGAATGAATATATTTCGGAACATGTGAAAACTTCAAAAAACACACCTTTAGATTTTCTCAATCAGTTTATGAATGAATTTTCAAAAGAAAAAACTAATTATGTACACTGTGCTGGTGGTTATAGATCTATGATTGCAAACTCAATCTTAAAAGCACGTGGAGTACACAATTTAGTTGATGTTCAGGGTGGATTTGGTGCCATCAAAAAAACGTCAGTTCCAGTATCAGAATTCGTTTGTCCAAGCACACTATAAACTACAATCATTATCATCATGAAAAACTTAAACAAAGAAGAGTGGAAAAAAGCCTTAACAACTAATCCAAACTACGTTTTATTGGATGTTAGGTCTCCTCAAGAATGCCAAGTAGGGATGCAAGAAAATGCTAGTCAACTAAATTTTTTAGACCAAGCAGTGTTTATGGCTGGAATAGAAGGTTTAGATAAAAGTAAAGAGTACTTTGTTTATTGTCGTTCTGGCGCACGTTCGTCTAATGCATGTGCCCTATTAAACCAACAAGGTTTCACAACGTATAATCTATTGGGAGGGATGCTTGATTGGGATGGAAAAGTGGTATAGGCTCAAACGATTTATATAGTGTGACAATAGTTACAAATAAATATAATTAGTCCTCTTATTTTTGAAAACAAATAAAAAACTAAAATGGAATTTATTTCTCAACCTTGGCCTTGGTATGTTGCTGGGCCTTTAATTGCTCTAGTTATGATTACGCTTACTATGTTTAGTAAATCATTTGGTTTTTCTGCAAATCTGCGAACTATGTGTTCAATTGGTGGTGCTGGAAGGCGTGTAGATTTTTTTAACTTCGATTGGAAATCGCAAATATGGAATTTAGTGTTTTTAGCTGGTGCAATTATAGGTGGTTATATCGCAGCAAACTATCTTACTACAGACACATCAATCGCATTAAGTTCTAATACGGTTGCCTCTTTAGCCTCTTTAGGAATTGAAAATGCGGGTTCTTCCTTTTTACCAACCGAAATTTTCGGATTTGATGCTCTAAGCTCAATTGGAGGAATTGCGTACCTCGTTGTTGGTGGACTGCTTATTGGTTTCGGTTCTAGATATGCTGGAGGTTGTACTTCTGGGCATGCTATTACGGGACTTAGTGCACTGCAATTACCATCGCTTATAGCAGTAATTGGGTTTTTTATAGGAGGTCTTATCATGACCTTCTTCATTTTACCAATCATTCTTTAATTTATATTATGAAGTATATTAAGTTTTTACTTACAGGAGTTTTATTCGGAGTTGTTATGAGTAAAGCAGAAATTATTTCCTGGTTTAGGATTTATGAAATGTTCCGTTTTGACGCTTTTCATATGTATGGTATTATTGGTTCTGCAGTGGTTATAGGAATGATTTTCGTTAAATACACAAAAAGAAAAGAGCTTTGTTGTATTGAAAAAAAACCTATCGAGTTTAAAGATAAAAACTTGAGTATTCCGAGATACCTTATTGGAGGGGTTATTTTTGGTTTAGGTTGGGCTATGACGGGTGCTTGTCCAGGACCAATGTTCGTCCTTTTAGGACATGGAGTATTTTCAATGCTGATATTAATTATGAGTGCCTTACTAGGGACTTATTTGTATGGCCTTGTTAAAGATCAATTACCTCATTAAATTACGATTATGGTAGTTGATTTAGACTTTGACCTATTTAATGAAAAGGTTAATAAAATCTCTAATGATTCCGGTACATGGAAGTATAGAGGTAAAAAGCCTTGTATTATCTCGTTTGAATCCCCATGGGATAAGAACTCAATTATACAGTCTAAAATTGTGGATTGTATAGCATTAAAGTACAAAGTGGAACTGTATGTTTATAGAGTAAATACTGAATTTGAAAAAGAGCTTTGCCGTTTATTGGGAGTCGTAAATAAACCTAGTATATTTTTTATTCCATTAAAAGGCTTTCCTCAAGCAAACTATATGGTTCCTGATGAGGAGTCTTTAACTGAACTTGTAAGAAACTTATTATGATTAGATTTTTTAAAAACCTATTTGCATCAACTGACTATAAGCAACTTATTGCTGATGGAGCTTTAGTTATTGATGTTAGGTCTAAAGCTGAATATAAAACCGGAGCTATAGAAAAGAGTATTAATATTCCATTGGATAGAGTTGAAAAGGAATTGATGAAAATTGTTGATTTAAATCAAACTCTTATTTTTTGTTGTAGATCAGGTAATCGCTCTGCACAAGCTACACGAATACTAACATCTAATGGTGCTTCAGCTTATAATGGTGGTGCTTGGAATTCTCTTCAAAGAAAAATTAAAAGCTAAAACTGATGATTCTATTTTCCCGTTCAATATTGGTGCTAATAAGCCTGTTGTTTATTAGCTCATGTGCTCAGAACTCTGATGCTACTGCACAGTCTGTTAAAGATGTTAGTGTATCAGAATTTAAGCTGCTCATAGAAACGGGAGATGGAATTTTATTAGATGTACGTACTCCCGATGAAATTAGTGGTGGTTATATTGAAAATTCAACTCACATAAACTATTATGATTCTAAGTTTGAGCATAAATTGAGTTTGATTCCCAAAGACAAAACTATTTATGTGTATTGCTTAAGCGGCGGAAGAAGTTTGAAGGCAGCCAAAAAGCTTTTAGAAATGGGTCAAACAGAGGTTTATAATCTTAAAGGAGGAATTCGATCTTGGAAGTCGAAAAAGTATCCATTAGAATTGGGTACAAGTGTAAGTACTCCAGCAACAAAATCAATGAGTATGGAAGAACTAGAGACTATACTAAGCACAGAAAGTATTGTCTTAATCGACTTCCATACGGTGTGGTGTGTACCCTGTAAAAAGATGGCACCGGTGATAGCAGAAATTGAACAGGAGAATACTGACCTATTAAAAGTCGTGAAATTAGATTTAGATGCCCACGAAGGTATTTCTAATGAATTCAATATAACTGCAGTACCCACTTACTTAATTTATAAAAATGGTAAAGAAGTTTGGAGAGCTTCTGGTACGCAGTCTAAAGAGAATATCAATAACCAGATTTATTAACGTAAAACAACAAGCTATGAACAAGGTAATTTTAGGAATACTAGCAGTAATTAGTATTCAATTTACACAAGCTCAAAATCAATTATTTATTCCAGATACTTTAGCTGGTCCCACTTTCGATTTGACTGTAGCATACGATTCTGTTGAGTTTATCCCCGGGTATCTAACTCAAACGGCTGGAGTAAACGGTCCTATTTTAGGTCCAACACTCATCATTAATAAAGGCGATGCTGTATCGATAAATGTAACTAATGAACTAAGTGATACTACTACTATGCATTGGCATGGAGTTCATTTACCTTCTGAAATGGATGGAGGACCTCATTCTAAAATTGCACCTAATACTACATGGAGTCCCAATTGGATAGCCATGGACAATGCATCTACTATGTGGTATCATCCACATTTACATCATACAACCTACAAGCAGGTTATGATGGGTGTTTCGGGTATTATTATCAATAGAGATTCTGCTGAGTCTGCTCTCGTCTTACCGCGTACTTATGGTGTCGATGATATTCCTCTTGTATTGCAAACAAAGGTGATGACAGCAGATCATCAAATTGACACTGATTTAGGCCATAGAAATATGGATACTATGCTATTAGTGAACGCTACACGCAATGCCTATTTTAATGCACCTGCACAGTTGGTTCGCTTTAGAATTTTAAATGGCTCTGCGATGCGTTCATTTAATGTAGGGTTAAGTAATGGAGCTGATTTTTGGGTTATTGGTTCTGATGGAGGGCTTTTATCTGCTCCTGTTCAGGTTAATGACTTAGTAGTTTCTAATGGAGAACGCTACGAAATTATAGTCGATTTATCTGGCTTAGAAGGATCTTCTGTAGAATTAATGAATCTTGGAACGACCATTCCATCTGGTGTATATGGTTCTGCTACTATGGGTGGTATGGGTGGTTCTTCAATTCCTAATTATTCAAATAACCCATTGAATGGTTCTGATTTTACTTTACTCACATTAAATGTAGGTGAGCCAACCCTAAATTCAATTACATCAATGCCAACTGAACTTGTTACAATTGACCTTTTAAGTGAATTTAATGTTGATGAGAACAGAAACTTAGAGATGTCTGCAGTTGATATGGGTATGAATGCAGCTCTGAATGGTCCTTTTCAAATCAATAATTCACCATTTGATATGACTGTGATAAATGAAGTTGTTAGGATAAACAATAAAGAGGTTTGGACAGTAAATAACCTAACACAGATAGCACATCCATTTCATATTCACGATGTTCAATTTAATATTATTGAAGTCAATGGAGATACACCACCCGCTCATATGCAAGGATGGAAAGATGTTGTTTTAGTTCCTGGTCAAATGGGCTCTGCTAAATTCATCACTAAATTCGAAGATTTTACAGATCCAGAAATTCCATTTATGTATCACTGTCATATTTTAGCACATGAAGACGAGGGTATGATGGGGCAATTTATTGTTGTTGAGGAAGATTTTGATCTGCCTTTGATTGAAAATTCAATCTTCTCCTTTTATCCGAATCCAGTTTCTGATTTACTCATAATAGAATTGGTTAATAAATCTACTGAAACTCTTAGGATTTATGATATTACAGGTTCTGTAGTATATGAGCAAGAAATTACAAATAAGAATACTGATATAGGGTTAACTTCTTTGTCAAAAGGAATATATTTACTTGCAGTAGGAGATGAAATGGAGAGGTTTATAAAGTATTAGACATACTGTTAATTTAAAAAAATAAAAGATGACAAAAGCACTTCTACTTTTATTACTGACCCCCTTTTTAGCCCATGGGCAAAAAGATGCTTACCAGATCTATAATTCGAAAGAAAAAGTAGTTAAGTATACCAAACTCTTAAAGCAAGCTAAGGAAGCGGATGTAATCCTATTTGGAGAGTTTCACGACAACCCTATTATTCATTGGCTACAATTAGAACTCACAAATGACATTTATGAGACTGATTCGAATTTGGTTTTAGGAGCTGAAATGATGGAATCTGACGATCAGTTGATTATTGATGAATATTTAGCGGGCTATTACAATGCCAAAAAACTCATTTCGGAGAGTAAGACATGGCCTAATTTCGAAACGGATTATTTGCCCTTACTCGAGTTTGCAAAAGCAAATAAACTTGAATTTATTGCTACAAATATACCACGTAGGTATGCATCTATGGTTTATAGCTACGGAATAGACACTTTAGTGCGATTGAGTGAACAGGCAAAAGGACTCATTGCACCATTACCGATAAAGATAGATACTACCTTGGCCAGTTATCAAGAAATGCTAGCTATGGGTATGGGCCATGGAGGCTCTAATTTGCCAAAATCCCAAGCGATAAAAGATGCTACTATGGCACATTTTATTTCGCAAAACATACCTGATGCAGGTAAGTTTATACATTATCATGGCGCATTTCATTCCAAGAATTATGAAGGGATCTATTGGTATTTAAAAGACTTGAATCCCGATTTGAAAATACTCACCATTGGATGTGAGGAACAAGATGATCTATCCGAACTAAATGAGGCTCACGATAAAGCTGATTTTATTATTGTTACACCAACAAACATGACCAAAACACATTAAACATGAAAACAACATTAAGCCTATTATGCCTAGCCACACTATTTGCATGTGGAAGTAACGAACAGAAGAAAGTAGAAACTTATTATGGAGAGAAAATCACTTCAGAGAATCTATATACCTATACTGATTTATTAAAAGATGTTGATGAAACAGGTGTCGTAGGAGCAAAAATTGAAGGTGAAATTATAGAAACCTGCGCTAAAAAAGGATGCTGGATGACAATGAAAGCTGACAATGACACCTTGATGGTTCGCTTTAAAGATTATGGTTTTTTTGTACCTAAAGAAGGGGTTGATGGAAAGCATGTGATTGTAAACGGAGAAGCTTTTTACGATACTTTAAGCGTAGATTTGTTACGACATTATGCCGAAGATGCAGGTAAAACTGAAGAAGAAATCATGAAAATTACAGAGCCAGAGTATGTGCTCGCATTTACTGCTGATGGTGTAATTATTCAAGAATGAAAAAGTTCATTATTATAGGCCTAATACTTCTTTTTGCTGCTTGTCAGCAAAAAGAAGCTAAAGTTACTCAAACGATTATCGACCCCAATAATACAAGTGAGATGGCCTTACTCATGAGAGATATGTTTTCGCAACTTGAAATGGTAAAAAATAAAATACTTATTGGCGAGGACATATCAAAGGAGCAATTTGATTTTGAGCTTATCCATAAACAAACTCCAACAGATGAGAGTTTCTTAAAAGAAGGACTAGAATCTATGTCTACTGCTTATGCCTATTCCGTTAATTCTTTCAACGAAGAGCCTAACTCAAAGAATTTTAGTTCTATTGTAAACAATTGTATGTCTTGCCATACCATGCTGTGCCCAGGGCCATTAGAGCGGATAGATAATTTAATCTTAGAATAATGAGAAAAGCACTATTTGTTTTAGGAGGATTTTGTGGCTTTATCAGTCCGATTACCTTCCTGTTTTACCTTTATCATTTACCTGGAGCAAAAGTACTGGATACAATTGCGCTAAGTTCACTTGCGCTATTTTTCCCAATGCTTGCTTATTACTTGTATAAAAAGCAATGAGTAATAAAACGAAAAATAGCTTCTACGTAAATTTTTGGACTTTGCGTTTCACTTAAGCCTACAGCACAGAAACCAAATTGATTTAAATGTATTTTATTAGATTCATAAAATTATTCTATGTTTAATGGGAGTTTCAAACTATTATAGTCATCCAGCATTAGATCATCTACATGCCCTACCAACTGATTATCGTCGGTTTTAATGTGTAAATGCATATTTGTTGTATGATGGGTGTAGATAGCATGATGCTTGTTAGAGTAGAAGCCTAAAACTTCTCCATTTGTATTATGCTTAGTGCCGTGTAAACCCGCTTGAATATGCTTTTCATGCGAATGCTCCATATCGCCCTCTTTCCAATCTATAACGTGCCAATCGAAAGAGTTAAATTTTCCATCTACCAAAAAAGGAAAGGGTTTCTCTACGTCTATACCTTGGTGCATAGCTTCAGCTCGAATAAAATCCTCTAATTGCTGGTAAGTTTGCACATCAAATGGAATTTTAATGTCGATCCAATTATCTACTTGAGTGTAAACAAATAATGCAGCCTTTGCATCAAAGGTTTTCTCAATGGAATTAATTTTTACAGAATCTTTAATTTCGCATGAAGATATATAAGGGATTCCATCAAGAATCAGTATTTCTCCTTTAAGGTTTTCTACAGCACCTAAGCCATATAGTCCTTTGATATTTTCGAATTCTTTAAGGTTGGCTTTCGCAGATAAATCGCCTTTGTGCATAATATTGCGCAAAGCACCTTTGTGCTCTACAAGTATATCTTCTGTTGTATTACATGAGTAAATACTAAGTAGTATAACCAATTGAATAAAAAGTTTCATGTTGATAGTTTTTTATGATTGTTTTAGTTTCAGTGTCTAAATTGAGAAGGTATATGAAATTTAATTGGACTTACTTACTAATATTGATTTTATTGCCATCAAAGGTGTTTACCACTTTAATTGGTTGAATTTTTTATTTTTTAAAAAGTAATATTGGATTAGAATTGACTTTTTGTATTTGATAGAACTTTCAATTTTTCTAGTTCTTCTTCTTTTTATCAGTACTACAGGAATTCTACTGTAAAAAGAGAAGTGTGCTTTTACGATAGCAAAGCAATGGCTTAATTTACCTTCGCTGATAAATTTAGCGCCAGCAATACCATCTAAAATCAATCTAAATAAAATAATGGGTAATGCGTATAAAGGAAGATTTTTTAGTAACATGACTAAATTGTTCCTAAAATTTAAGAACGTCTTTCTTGGATGAGCTTTATCAAGGGAAGCTCCACCTAAATGATAAACAGTGGATTGTGGTACACAAGCAATTTTAAATCCTTTATTTAATAATCTCCAGCATAAATCTATTTCCTCTTGATGTGCAAAGAAGCTGGCATCTAAACCCCCAGTTTCTATATATTCAGCTCTTCTAACGAATAATGCAGCGCCACTAGCCCAAAACACATCTTTAACCGAATCATATTGTCCTTTATCAAATTCTAGATTATCAAATACTCTTCCACGACAAAAAGGATAACCGAATAGGTCTATGTAGCCTCCGCAAGCACCAGCATACTCAAATTTACTAGGGTCTTTCTCATCTAATATCTTAGGCTGGCAAGCAGCATAAGATTTGTTAGATTCCAAAAAGTCGAAGGGTGCTTGAAGCCAACTTGATCCTACACGAACATCTGAATTAAGTAGAACTACATACTCGTGCGGAACAAGTTCTATTGCTTTATTATAACCTAAAGCAAAACCATAATTTTCTTTAAACTCTATACATTGTACATAAGGGTAAGCTTCTTTTATAAAAGCTACAGAATTATCAGTCGATGCATTGTCTATTACAATTACATCAGCATTGCTAGAGTTATTCTCTACTATCGATGGAAGAAAGCGTTCTAATAACTCTTGTCCATTCCAGTTAAGTATGAGTACGGCTATTTTTTTCGACTGTGTTTCCATCTTCTATGTGACCAAAGCCAGTTTTCGGGATTGTTTTTTATGACTTGCTCTAAATGTTTAACATGTAGTAGGGTGGTCGCACCTTTTTCATTCAGAACTTTATCAGCTAAAGAAACAATTTTCATTTCATAGTAACCCCTTTTCACTCTATGAACTTCCACAAAAAGCAATTCTAAATCAGCAGCTTTCATTAGTTTTTCAGGACCTAGAAATACAGGGGTATCCTGATTTAAAAAATCACAATAAAAGTCTAACTTACCTTTGTGAGGGCTTTGGTCTGCAAGAATCAAATTAATAGTTGCTTTACCCTTGTTTTGTAGAATCGCTTTAGGAAAAGATGCCATAGGTATAATTTTGGCTCCAAATCTAGAACGCGCCCTAAGCATTACTCTGTCAATAGACTTGTTGCTGAGAGGTTTGTATACAGAATAAACATCTTGTTTAGCGTATAAGGCTAATGAAAGTGCCATCCATTCCCAGTTGTTGTAATGAGCTGATATTAATATAGCTCCTTTATTCTTACTGTGTAAGGATTGGAATACCTCAGGATTTAATAACCGCATCCTCTTTGTTAAATTCTTTTTAGAAATTGTAAATAAGAGAAGGTTTTCAAGAATGACATCAGTGAAGTTTCGGTAGCTTAATTTTTCAATTAATTTGAGTTCTCTTTCACTTTTGTTTGGGAAGCTATTTTTTAAATTCTCACGAACGACATCAGTTCTATAACCAAATATTCTTCTAAGAAAAAAACTTAAAAAATTTGATTTAAGGTGGAGTACAGAGAAGGGGATAATCCCTATGATTTTTAAGATTAGAGAAGTTAATTTACTCATTAGTCAATTTTAATGATGTTATCATTTTCATCTCTAGTACTGTTGTAGTCACCGTCAATTATAGAGTTATTTTTATCAAAATCAATGTCACTTCTCTTGTAAACGTCATATTTTACTCTGTAAACGATGTCTTTCCAGTTTTCATTGTATAATTCCCCTTGTACTGTAGAATGAATCAATTCATAATCATTTGTACCCATTGCGGTTTCAGCAAAAATAAACAAACGATTTGTTTGAGTTCCTATTTTGGTGAAGCTCCAGATTTGATAGGGAAGCATATGGTTTTCGTGAACAGAGTTTTCTATATAGTTTGCAGTACCATATTTTAAGTAGATCCGTCCTCTGTCAGTGGCAAAACCTTTAATTTTATTACATGAAAACATTTGATTGGCTCTTTTTACAGCATCATAATATTTAATCCATTCACTTTGAGGGTCTAGTGGGCTTCTGTTCTTCCAAAATCCATAAAAGAACTGCTTCATTTGAGTAATATCCCAAGTTTTTAGCTGGTTTGAGGCATAAGACCATTCTCTTTGAGTAGCGATAGGAAGAAGACTAGATATGTTTTCTGCTAACTCTTCAATTATTGTAAAGTCATCTACAAAAGAGCCTTTTGAATTTAAACTTGCGTAATCCTGAGGTTTTAGACTTGTAGTTGAATTCCTCCTTTGAAAAAAGATTCGTTTATTAATCAATCCCTTTCCTTTACGGTCCATAATAGAGATGACTAAATTGTAATTCCCTGAAGCTAATAAGGTAATGTCAAATCCACCTAAGTGAGCTTTTGCGTGTTCAGTAGTCTTCTTTTTTATTGCATTAAATCCCGTTAAAGGTACGTGTGTTTGATCATTTTCTATATAATAGTTTAAGAGGTAACCCTGGTTAGTTGCTGTATCTGTATGGGTGTTATACCATTCTATGTAAAAGTTTAAACTATGAATGTCGTGATCAAAAAAATAGGACCCTTTTGTGTTTAAGGGTAAGAGGTCGTAACCAGATTTGCTTAAACTAGAGTTTTTGGTACTTAACTGATAACTATCAAGTATCATTACATCTGATAAACTTAAATTATTGTGCTGATAATTGATTTCTATAGGAGTACTTGCCGAAATTTCATGGTTACTTATTACATCTGTTAATTTAAGTTCTAGAGTATATTCCCCATTTTTAAGGGCAATGATCTGTTTGTCTATGAAATTTTGAGGTGTTAAAGTATCGCTTATGAGGGGAGATTGAAATATGTATTTATCAAAAAAATGAATTTCATTTCCATTTTTAATTGACATTTCAACTAATACACTCCCTTGGAAATTATTTTCAGATGTTTTTTGGTAGTTGATTTCGGTACTTAAAAAGCTAATAAATGTTTCGATATAAGTAAGACCTTCATCATTTTGATACGTAAAATATTGAAAGTTTGCTTGTAAATTTTTAGCATTCAATGAGTTAAAACTTATCATTAAAAACACGACTATCCACTTGCTGTAAGTCCTCATTTTGCTGGCTTTTTGATCGTTTTTCATTTTTTTACTCTATGAAGTAAAATTACTCTTTTTTTTGTTTGCAGTTTAGAAAAATCCCTTACATTTGCATCGCTATCAAAAAGGAGAGATGGCAGAGTGGTCGAATGCACTGGTCTTGAAAACCAGCGTACAGCAATGTACCGGGGGTTCGAATCCCTC
>ENA-OSET01003222-OSET01003222.1-sediment-metagenome-genome-assembly--contig:-NODE-3222-length-15176-cov-4.251142_pt1 | contig 15176 bp, 10 predicted proteins | sample MGYA00237882_ERZ534229 | MGnify/ENA primary metagenome ERZ534229 (study PRJEB26408, sample SAMN06266212) | sediment metagenome | isolation source: Hudson Canyon methane seep mesocosm | place... | reverse complement strand
TTACTGATAGGGTGTGATTGCCCATCATTAACTGTTGAAGATATTGAATTTGCCATTAATGCTTTGCAGTCAGAGAATGATGTGGTCTTATCACCGGCAGAAGATGGTGGTTATGTCATGGTGGGAATGAAAAAAGCTCGTTCTGAAGTGTTTTTGGGTATGACATGGGGCCATGGTGAAGTGCTTCAGAATACCTATCAACGTGCAAAACAGGCTGGCTTGTCGGTAATTAAAACCAAACAACAATGGGATATAGATACCTTTGATGATTGGCAACGTTTTAATAATAAAAGTGCTGAGGTGTAACAATATCAGCCCTTAATAGTCATATTTTCAACCACTTTGGATATTCATATGCTACGTACACTTTTCTTTCAAATGATATTAAGTTTTTTTCTATTGAACGTTACCTATGTTCATGCCGATCAAACCTTACTATCTTCAATCATTAACAGTAGTCATCGCGCACCTAGTAATCAAATAAGAGATGAGTATCGTCACCCAGAACAGACTCTAGAATTTTTTGGAATTAACCCGACAATGACAGTGGTTGAAATATGGCCAGGAAAAGGTTGGTATAGCGAAATATTGGCACCACTACTGAGAGAGGAGGGTCAGTTTATTGCGGCTGGTTTCCCCTTGAATGCTGGGCCTAAATGGCGTCAATTAATGCAACGTGATTACCATCAATGGATTGTTGATTCGCCTCGTTATTATGACCGAGTTAGTATTGTAGAGCTTGGCCCGCCAAGCCTTTGGACAATAGGTGCAAAGAATAGTGTAGATGCTGTTCTCACTTTTAGAAATGTACATAATTGGTTAAAAGGTGGTTATGAATCTAATATGTTTAAGGCCTTTTATCAGGTATTGAAACCTGGAGGTGTGTTAGGGGTAACAGATCATCGGGCGTCGCCAGATACTGAATTAGCAACAATGAATCAATCAGGTTATATCAGTCAAGATTTAGTGATTATTCTTGCTCAAAAAGCAGGCTTTATTTTAGAAGCGACATCAGAGATAAATGCAAATCCAGCAGATGATAAAAATCATCCTAAAGGGGTTTGGACATTGCCACCAACACTACGCTTGGGCAAGAAGGACAAAGAACATTATCTCGCTATTGGTGAAAGTGATCGAATGACTCTTAGATTCAGAAAACCTAAATAATGATTACATTATAGGTATGAACAATGAACCAATATATAAGCCAGAATAGTGATATTGTCGATATAGGTTAAAAAGAGAGATAAAAATCGGTAAGACTTAATTTAATATTAATTTCATCCCTTTACACTTATTCGCGTAAAATGGCGCTATATAATTGATTGTGTAAGGCAAAGATATGAAGAAGTTTGGTGAAGAAGGCACGTATGAAGACGAGTGGGAGGATGAAAAAAGTAAATCCCAAGTCAAACGCGAATTACTGGCTCTAAAGGACTTAGGTAAAGAGTTACTTAAATTGCCCGTTAAAGATCTTGATAAGCTTAATTTGTCTGAGCGTTTATATGAAGCGCTGTTGAAAGCACAAGACATGCAAAAAGGTGCCTTAAAAAGGCAAATTGCCACGGTGGGCGGTTTGATGGTTCATGAAGATTATGAGCAAATCAAAGAAAGTATCGACAAAATTCGCCAAGAACATAATGGTCAAGTTAAACAGTTTCATCAATTAGAGCTATGGCGTGATGAGTTATTAGCGGGCGATAACGAGGTGATGACTGTATTACGAAATCAATTTGATGATTTTGACATGCAACATGTTCGACAATTAGTTCGCAACGCGAATAAAGAGGCAGCTGCAGAAAAGCCACCCAAGTCATCCCGTATTTTGTTTAAATACCTGCAGCAGTGTCAGTCAGGGCAATCTTAAATTAGAAAGCATATAAACGAAACGTGGGTTCAAAACTTAGTTTAAGATTAAAAGTCTTTATCTGTAAATAATAAGAATAATATTTGATAGGGGATGGTCTTGTTAAAACGTATCTTGTTACCAGTTGCAATTGTACTCATCGCCATAGCTGTATTTATGGGGCTAAAACAAAGTAAGCCTGAAAAAACAGTTATTAAAAAACCAGAAAAGGTTTGGCGAGTAACAACCGTACCCATTAGTTTTCAGCAGATATCACCTGAAATAACACTCTATGGACGGATTGAGACCCCGCGAAAGTCAACATTAAAATCAGCACTAGATGCAGATGTTCTTGCCACTTCAGTACTGGAAGGTTCCGAAGTTAATCTAGGTCAACTTTTAATAAAGCTTGATGATAAAGACGTCGCTTTACTGCTAGAACAGCGAGACGCTGATTTGGCAGAAATCAATGCCTTAATCGATAGTGAAAAAGAACGATTCAAACGTGATCAAGGCCTTCTTGAACAAGAGACTCAACTACTCACACTCGCTGATAAGGCTGTAGCCCGATCTAAAAAGCTAGAACAGTCTCGTCTAGCATCTCAATCAACATTAGATGATGCTTTGGCAAATAAGCAGCGACAAATGTTAACTTTAAAACGTTTAAATTACGACATAGCAGAGCATCCAGCTAGGGTTGCACAATTAAATGCTCGTAAAAAACGTGCTCAGGCTTTATTGCAGCAAGCAGAGATTAATTTTCAGAGAAGTAATATTACTGCACCATTTAGCGGTCGAATCTCAAACCTGAATGTAGCCGTTGGAGATCGAATTCGACCAGGGGATGCATTGTTATCACTTTACGATCTTGAAAACCTTGAGGTAAGAGCACAAATACCGGGCCGCTATATTAGCCAAGTTCATCAAATGATGAATCAAGGTAAGACTTTAGTGGCAACGAGCTATGTTGATGAACAGGAGCTGTCTTTACGATTAGAGCGTTTATCAGGCGAGGTAAAGTTGGATAGTGGCGGAATTGATGGCCTATTCAGTATTGATGCTAATAAAAAAATGTTGGCTCTGGGAAGTTTTGTAGAACTCAAATTAAGACTTGCTCAACAGGATAAAGTTGTTGCCTTACCATTTAATGCTCTATATGGCCTCAACCATGTTTACCGCTTAAATGAAGGCTACTTAGAGTCGGTTGAAATAGAACGTATCGGTGAATATACAACTGCGAGTGGTGCAAAACAATTACTTCTCCGTGGTGAGACATTGGTAGAGGGAGATCAGATCATTAGTACTCAACTACCCAATGCTATTACTGGGCTACGTGTTGAGGCGCTGAGTGAATAATCATCGCCGTGATTTTATAGGCCTATTTGCTCAACATAAGGTTGCTGCTAATTTATTGATGATTATCATGGTAATGGCGGGTTTGTTGTCATTAACCAAGTTAAATACACAGTTCTTTCCTACTTTTGCACTTGATGTTATTACTGTTCGCATTGAATGGCGAGGTGCCAGTGCTGAAGATGTCGAAGATTCGATTTCTAGTCGGGTAGAACAAGAACTTCGCACTATTGATTTTGTCGATAAAATGACTTCGACATCGTCTTATGGCATGTCGGTTGTAGTACTTGAGTTTGTTGAAAACACAGATATGGGCAAGGCGCTTGATCAGGTCAAAGACCAATTGGATCAATTACGTAATTTACCGAGTGATTCTGAAATACCTAAAGTGAACTTAGTAACACGTTATGAAAGTGTTGCTAGCTTGCTTGTCACAACGGAAGGAAAGCTTGATGAGTTACGCTATTTAGTTCATGAAATTGAACATGATTTATTGGATCGTGGGATTTCACGGATTAACATTACTGGTTTACCTGAAGAAGAAATTGCCATTCAACTCAGTAGTAAACAATTAGAAGCCGTAGGACTTAGTTTAGATAATGTGAGCCAAAGGATTGGGCAACTGAGTCAGGATTTACCGGCAGGGGAGATCGGTAATGATGAAACAGCTAAACAGTTACGTAGCTTAGAACAACGGCGTGATGCTCAATCATTTTCTGAACTCGCGATTAAAACAGACACTAGCGGTCGTCTATTAAAATTAGGTGATGTGGCAGATATTGAACGTAGACCCATGCCAAAACAGGTTAATGTTTTCTATCAAGGTAAACCTGCGGTTGAGATTGCATTACAACGAACCGAAAATGCTGACTCATTAGAGGCTGCAAAAATTTTAGAGCAATGGCTAGATGATAATCTGTCACAACTACCTAGAGGTGTTAGCGTCAAAGTCTATGATGCTAGTTGGGAGCTGATCAAAGAACGGATGGATCTACTCATTAATAACGGTCTTGGTGGACTGGTATTAGTTATTTTAATCTTGTTTTTATTCCTACAAGGTAGAGTTGCTATATGGGTTGCTGTGGGTATTCCAGTATCATTCATGGCAACATTAATGATCATGTATTTATTTGGTGGCAGCATCAATATGATCAGTATGTTTGGTCTGATTATGGCATTAGGTATTATTGTCGATGATGCTATTGTTGTGGGGGAAGATGCCTTGTCACATTATCAAGGTGGTGAACATTCTCTAACGGCAGCAGAAGGGGGCGCACGTCGTATGTTAGCCCCTGTAATATCCTCATCACTCACAACAATCTCATCATTCTTACCATTAATGATGATTGGAGGAGTGATGGGCAATATACTGTTTGATATACCTTTTGTTGTTATCTGCGTCATCATTGCATCATTATTTGAGAGCTTTTTGATTTTACCTGGTCATTTACGCCATGCCTTCCAAAAAATTCACCATGCAAAGCCACCTCCTGTTCGCCAGTACTTAGATAATAAATTTAATACCTTCCGTGATGACCTATTTAAACCAGTCGTTATTGCTGTTGTTAAACATCGCTGGCTAACAATAAGCGCAACAATAGGTTTATTAATAATGTGTATAGGACTGCTTGCAGGAGGTCGATTACATTTTACTTTTTTCCCCTCACCTGAAGGCACAAGTATTACGGCAAATGCTCGGTTTACAGCTGGTACACCCCCACATAGAGTGGCTGAATTTTTAGATCATTTAGAGGTCGCTTTAAATAATACGACGGATATCTTAGGCCCAGAACTACTTGAGATGTCGGTTACCCGTTTAGGTAGTGCAAGCACAGCAGGTCGTGGTTCAGCTCAGACGGGGGAACGATTTGGTTCTATCCAATTAGAGTTAGTCTCACCAGATCATCGCTCAGTACGAAATAAAGACTTTATCAAAGAGTGGCGACAACATATTAGCTTACCCGCGGGTATAGAAACCTTTACCTTATCTGAACGAAGAACAGGACCTCCCGGTAGTGATATTGATATACGTTTGAGTGGTGCTTCTGCAGTGACATTAAAACAGGCCGGTCAAGAACTTACACAAGCACTAAAACAATTTACCGGTGTATCTGCGATTGAAGATGATATGCCTTATGGCCAAGAGCAATTGGTCTACAGTATTAAAGGTCAGGGTGAGATATTAGGCCTGACTGTTAACAATGTTGGTAGACAATTACGTGCAGCATTTGATGGCCAGCTCGTACAAATATTCCAAGATGGTGATGATGAAGTCGAAGTGCGTGTGATGTTGCCTGATGCAGAACGAAACACGATGGCAACATTAGAAAACTTTATGGTTCGATTACCACAAGGTGGCAGTGCACCTTTATCGAGTGTGGTTGAATTTGAAGCACGTCGTGGCTTCGATGTATTACGACACACGGATAGCAAGCTTGCCATTCATGTCACCGCTACCGTTGATTCCAGCCTGAATAACAGTAATGAAATTCTAGCCTCATTACAGGATAGCGTATTGCCCGATATTACATCACGCTACGGCATTACCTTTGGTTTGGAAGGTCGGGCAGAAGAGCAAGCTGAAACAATGGGGGATATGAAACAAGGGTTAATACTGGCTTTCACGCTGATTTATCTTATTTTAGCTTGGGTTTTTTCATCATATGGTTGGCCACTAGTTGTCATGATGGCGATCCCATTTGGCTTAATTGGCGCTTTATTGGGCCATTGGGTCATGGGCATTGATCTGACTATTTTATCTTTATTTGGTATTTTTGGTTTATCCGGAATAGTGGTCAACGATTCAATTATTCTCGTTACTTTCTTCAAGCATCAACGTGAGAAAGGAGTGGAAACAACTCAAGCTATTATTAATGCAGCCACGCAGCGTCTACGTGCCGTTTTACTTACCTCTCTAACCACTATTGCGGGTTTAACACCCTTATTATTTGAGACATCAATGCAGGCACAGTTTTTAATCCCAATGGCAGTGTCGATTTCTTTTGGTTTAATGTTTGCTACAGTCTTAGTATTACTCGTTATTCCGGCATTATTATCAATTCATGAAAGTATTGCTGAAAGGTTCACACAAAATACCTTCGATAAGGCGTAACTCAATTATATAAACTGCTATACTAAATCAATATTATTATTTCCTAATGTAGAGTGGTTAAATGAAAAAATATCTGCAAAGCTTTATCTTTTTACCGCTGATCTTTCTCTCAGCAATTGTTATTGTTATTGCCCTTGTTAAATCCAAGGCACCGATAGAGCATCAAGAGCTAAGTTATCCAATGAAAGCCGTTGATGTCATTAAGGTCGAAAAGATACCTTTTCAGGTTAGAGCAACTGCATTTGGCCATGTTGAACCATCAGTAGTGATTAATGCAAAGTCTGAAGTGAGCGGTAAGATAAGCTATATTCACCCCGATTTAAAACAAGGTGCGAGCATCGCTAAAGGCACGGTTGTGCTTCGGATAGAACCCACTACATTTGAAATTTCTTTAAATCAAAGCAAGGCGGGCTTAGCCGGTAGTCAGTCATCATTAGCACAGTTAGATGCAGAGCAAACAAGCACACAACAGGCACATGCCATTGCGAAACAAAAGTTAGCGGTCGAGTTAGATGAGCTGGCTCGGCTTCAGGCGCTGTGGGACAAACGCCTTATTGCTCGTACAACTCTAGATGCTGAACAAAAAAATGTTTTGTCCTTAGAGCAATCTGTTCAAGATATAGAAGGTAAGTTAGCAAGCTTTGATAGCCGACGCTCTGCGATTAAAGCACAAATAAAACAATCTGAAAGTCAGGTCAATCAAAGTCAGGATACAATTGGTAGAACAGAAGTGCTTATGCCGTTTGATGCCAGAGTGGGGGCAGTGTCAGTTGAAAAAGATGAATTTACACCTGCAGGTAGTCTATTGTTTGAAGCTTTAGGCGTTGATGCAGTTGAAATTAATGCACAAATTCCCGTGCAACAGTTTCGCCCATTAGTCTCAGCGGGATTAGCATCAAGTAATGAACAGGGGGTGATTAGCTTACAAAATCCAGAAAATCTGCAAGCAGCATTAGCGAATATGCAATTGGAAACACAAGTTCGTTTGGTTGGTGATTTAGATAATTCGGCAATCTGGTCTGGTAAATTAATTCGGCTCAGTGAATCCGTTGATCCGACACGTGACACATTAGGTTTGGTGATTGCGGTTGAAAAGCCGTATCAAGGAATAATTCCTGGGGTTCGTCCACCTTTATTAAAAGGTATGTATACCTCTGTTGAGCTTTTTGCTCCAGCTAAACCTATGTTAGTGATACCTAGAAAAGCAGTACATCAAGGCCGAGTGTATCTTGCCAGTGACAGTAATACTTTAGTTATTCGGCCTGTGACTGTGCTGTTCAGTCAAGGTGCTTTTCTGGTGATTGCTGAGCACAATGGAAATTCTGGCATTAAGGAAGGGGAGCAACTGATTATCAGTGACGTTATTCCCGTCATGGAAGGCATGCCATTAAAGCCTATTATTGCCAATGAATATCAACAACAATTAGAACGTGATGCATTAGCTCATTCGTCAATGAGTACGCATTAATGATCCCTTATTTTATAAAACATCCCACAGCTGGAAACATTTTAATGATGGCTATCATTGCCATTGGTTTGGTGTCATTAAACAGTTTAAATAAAGAATCATTTCCGTTAATCAAACCCAGCAAAATACAGCTTTCTATGCTCTACCCAGGAGCCAACCCTAGTGATGTAGAAGATGCAATATGTAATCGAATAGAGGATGCAACAGATGGCATTAGTCATCTAAAAGAGCAAACCTGTGATGCACGTAATAATATGGCTATTTTCACTTTAGAAATGTTTGAAAAGGGCAATATAGATAACTTTTATGATGATATTAAAGCAGCTGTAGAGGGCATTTCAGATTTTCCAGCTGAAACTGAAGAGCCTGTTATTAAAGAGTTAGGACGTGTCAGTATGGTGGCTAATGTAGCCATTACCTCTGATAATTTAACGCGATCTGAATTAAAGTCATTGACAGAGCATTATCGTAACAAACTGCTTGCCAATTCAGCGATCCCTATTGTCACGGTTGATGGTTTTTCAACGCATCAATTACAAGTACTTATTCATCCTGATACCTTATTAAAATATCAGTTGAGTGTGCAAGATATTGCTAATTTGATTAGCACACAAGCACTAGACTTACCGGCTGGTACCTTAGAAGGACATGACACTTCATATCAAATAAGATTTGATAATGTGCGAAAAACTGCCGAAGAATTGGCGAACTTGGTACTACTCAACTCAGTGGATGGTGGCGAAATTAGATTAAGTGATCTCGCTCGGGTTGTAGACCAATTTGAGTTGAAAGAAGATCGTATTGAAGTTAATGGTCATCAAGCAGGCTTATTACAGATAAGCAAAAATACCGATGATGATATGCTGAAAATATTTGATGCGATTCAGCATTTTGTTGATAGTGAAAATCAAATTTTGCCAACAGGTACAACGCTAACCATCACTCAAAATGGTACTGCTCTGGTGAGCGATCGTCTGAAGCTATTACTAAAAAATGGCTGGCAAGGACTGTTGTTGGCCACCCTAGCTTTATTACTATTTTTCAATTGGCGTTATACCTTTTGGGTTGCACTGGGCTTACCGATTTCATTTCTAGGTGGTCTAGCTATGATGGTGATGTTTGGTGTCACTATCAATATGATCTCTATGGTGGCCCTACTGATGGCGATTGGTATTCTAATGGATGATGCCATTGTATTATCTGAAAGTATTGCTCATGAATACAATAAAGGGAAATCACCCGTAGAAGCTGCTATCGATGGCACGCATCGGGTATTTGCAGGCGTATTTGCCTCATTTCTGACTTCTGCATTTTTATTTGGCAGTTTATTGATGATGAAAGGAGATATGGGCCAGGTGCTTGGTGTCTTACCTGTGGTATTACTGTCAGTGTTGACGATTAGCTTAATCGAAGCTTTTTTGGTATTACCCCACCATCTTATGCATTCACTACAACATGCACATCATAAAAAACCAGCAAAAATTCGCCAAAAGTTTGAATCAGCGTTTGAAGTATTACGAGATCGTGTTGGCCGAGCTGCTGAGTTCGCTATTCGGTTTCGCTATATTACCGTGGGCATTGCATTAGCGATGTTTGTCTTTTCAGTTGGTTTGATTGCAACGGGTACGGTTAAATTTAAAGCCTTTCCTGATCTTGAAGGCAACTCCGTTGATGCACGTATATTATTAGCTCAAGGTACACCTATAAGTGAAACTGAACGTGTTATGGACACCTTATTAGCCGCATTAGAAAAAACCACGGATACATTGAATAAAAATGAATCTCAGCCTTTGGTTAATAATATTCAAGTAAGTTATGGCGTACATGGCGATGTACCTGAAAATGGCACACATTTAGCTACGATTAGTCTTGATTTATTAGGTACTGAGTATCGCAATACGCATATGAATGAACTCACAAGTTTATGGCGAAAAAATAGTGGTGATTTACCCAGTGTGATTGATGTCCAGTTTAGAGAGCCTAAAGTGGGGCCTGCTGGTCGCGCTATTGAGATTCGTTTAAGTGGTGATAATTTGGACGATCTATCAACGGCATCATGGGAGCTACAAAATTGGCTGCGAGGTTATCAGGGCGTGTCTAATTTATTGGATGATCTACGTCCTGGCAAACCAGAATATACCATTAGCCTAAAACCGGGTGCATTGGCGGCAGGTGTCGATTCGAGAAGTATTGCATCACAGCTTCGCTCTGCCTACCAAGGGGCCAAAATTAGTGAGATTTATCATGGCCGAGAGGCTTATGAAATTATCGCTAAGCTAGACAGTAAAGAGGGTGAAGCCTTATATGATTTTGATAATCTCACTGTCTTTTCCAATAAAGGTGTGGCGATTCCTTTGAGCAGTGTTGCAACGATTACAGAGAAGCGTGGTGTTGCACGCATCGGTCGAATAAATCATCAACGTACCGTCACTATTTTTGGTGAAGTGAATGCCGCCGTTGCGAATACTGCTGAAATTATTGCCGGAACTCAACAGTATTTTCTGCCAGAATTACAACAACGTTATCCTGACGTTAGCATAAACCTTAAAGGTGAAGTTGAGAATGGCACCGAAACGAGAATGTCGATCTTATCTGGCTTTGGTTTAGGGGCACTCGGTGTGTTCTTGTTATTGAGTTTGATTTTCAAGAATTATAGAGAGCCTGCGATTGTCATGATCAATATTCCACTCGCATTGATTGGTGCGATATGGGGCCATTTACTGATGGGATTAGACTTTACCCTGCCGAGCATGATTGGTTTTGTTTCATTAGCCGGTATTGTGGTCAATGATTCAATTTTATTAGTGGTATTTGTTAAAAACCATATCGAAGAAGGTGCTTCACTTCATAGTGCTGCGAGTTTGGCTGTACGTGATCGTTTTCGGGCTATCTTTTTAACATCTGCCACGACTGTTGCGGGTATGACACCATTATTATTTGAAACCAGTACTCAGGCATTAATTTTAGTACCGTTAGTCACGAGCATTGTATTTGGCATGCTAAGTTCAACATTGTTAATTATGCTTGTTTTACCCTCTATCTACGCCATTATGGAAGATATTGGCTTTGTGTCATTAACCACAGAGAATGATGAAGTTGAAGTGAGTTCTAAAACTCAGCTAGTATAAAATTTAAGGCAAAAAAACACGCTCACTGATATGTAGTGAGCGTGTTTTTTTATAAACTAGTCTTTAGATTCAACGGGGTTGCTGACTAAGTAAAGCCACAGGTAACCCGCAATACCTGCTAATAATGAAGCAAGCAGAATACCCGTTTTAGCCATCAATAATAAGTCTTCATCATGATTAAATGCGAGCTGAGCAACAAAGATGGACATGGTAAAACCAATACCTGCTAAGAGTGATACACCTGCAATCTGTGTAAAACGTGTATCTTTTGGTAACTCTGCGATACCTAATTTCAGTACTAACCAACTCACACCTGTGATACCAACAAATTTACCCACAATTAAACCGAGGGATACACCTACCATAACAGGGTGTGACATTGTTTCACTTAAAGAACCAAATGACATCGGAATACCCGCATTCGCTAATGCAAAAATAGGGATAATTAAATAGGCGACAGGCATATGCCAAGCATGTTCTAAGCGTTGTAAAGGTACGCCAACACTATCAATACCATGTTCTAATTTATGCACCACATCCGCGAGCGCATCGTTTGTCAAAATACTTTCTCCGGGTTGATGGCTGGCATCAAAACGTTTCATTAAACGTCTAACATGGGTACCGAAACGTTCGGGATCGTATTTTGGAATAGCAGGTACAGACATGGCACCCAAGATACCGGCTAGAGTAGGGTGTATTCCGGATAGTAATAATGAATACCAAAGTGCTACAGCAACTAGAAAGTAAGGTAGGGTTTTACGAATACCAAACATATTAAATGAGATGAGCAGCATAAATAAACCACCCGCTATAAATAGCGGCGTTACGACGATTGTCTCGGTATAAAATAAGGCGATCACCATTACAGCACCGAGATCATCGACAATCGCTAGCGCCACAAGGAAGGTGATTAATGCCTTAGGAACACGGCTTGCCAATAGTGCTAAGGCGCCAATGGCAAAAGCGATATCAGTGGCCATGGGGATCCCCCAACCATAAGCCTCATGCCCCTCCGGGTTGATAACATAATAGATTAATGCAGGTACGACCATACCACCGACAGCCGCAGCAATAGGCAGCATCGCATTACGTAGTTTTGCTAATTCACCCACCAATATTTCACGTTTTAACTCTAAGCCTACGACAAAGAAAAACAGGGCCATCAAGCCATCATTGATCCAATGGTGCAAGCTCATTTCTACTTGCCAACTAGCCACACCAACACTGATTGGTGTATGAAGAATATGTAAATAAGTTTCTGCTAGTGGGCCATTAGCCATAATTAAAGCTAATATCGCCGTTCCCATTAGCAATAAACCACTGGTTGTTTGGCGGTGAATAAACTCTTCGAACGGGTTGAGAAGTTTATCGAAACTTTTCTCCCAAGGGGCGAGATAAATCCCTTTTTTTATGTCGGCTTTTGATTGTTTACTTTCACTCATTCTTTATTTTTCCTTGGCAAATAAGAGTTATTGGCTGCTTTCATAACTGCTAAACAGTAGGGGCCAAATTTTACGCAGCTTAATTTAAAAAATCTTCAAAAAACCATGCAGAAAAAGCATGTCGTCCAGCGACATTGGCTTTCTTATATATTTCAGATGCCTGCTGGCGTACTGTTTTTTCTTTAGTTTCACGAATTGCAGCTATTTCATTAAAACTTAAGCCTTTTAGAAGTAGCAGGGCGATTTGTTGCTGACTTTGACTCAGCTGCCAATCATCAAATTGTTGATGAATGACTTGGCTATATTCTTTTCTAGCATTGTGAATACGGGTGTTAGATTGCTCTAAAGAGTGTTCTTTCGCTTCAAGTTCTTGGCGTAATTGTTGTAAATTGACCGTGTTCTTCTTCAAATTAAGAATGAGATAAGCAATCAAAGTCAACGCCAGGGTGATCACGATACTTTCTTCAACGATATGCCATGTAGATTCATTTGTTGCAAAGTCGTTAATGAGATCAAACGCGTTTGAAATCATAACGATGAGCAAAATGATGATAATGCCGATTGTCTTTAGGTTAAACACGTTACTTCCTTACTTAAATCCAATATAAATGCATAGGACATATGGTCTAAAACTAGCATTATAGGACAGATATACGATATACGCTGGCTAAAATGTTTCGTAATCTGTATTTGTCATTAGTCATGGGGGATACATTATGAACACATCAAACGAACATATAAAACCAGTATGGGATATTGCAGTACGTTTATTTCATTGGTCACTTGTGTTGGTGTTTATTGTCGCTTATTTAAGTGGTGATGATGACAGTTCACTCCACGTTTATTCCGGCTATATCATTTTAGGCTTAATTTCTTTTCGTATTATCTGGGGATTTATTGGTTCTAAGCATGCAAGATTCAAAGATTTCATTTACAGCCCTAGTGAAATAATTAGTCATGCAAAAGGATTGTTTACTGGCAAGGTAAAACCGTATGCCGGTCACAATCCATTAGGAGGGCTGATGGTATTAGCTTTGTTATTCACTTTAATGATAACGGTTGTAAGTGGTCTTAAAGTATACGGAATTGAAGGCCATGGGCCATTAGCTCAAACCAATACAAGTTATTTTATTTCTACTGCAAACGCCTCATCCCCAGAAAGCTATAAAGATGAAACTCACGAAGATAGTGATGAGGAAGATCTGTGGGAAGAAATCCACGAGTTCTTTGCCAACTTAATGCTAGTTCTGATTTTTTTACACATCTTAGGTGTAATCATTTCAAGTAAGGTTGAAAACGAAAACTTAATCAAGGCAATGATAACGGGTTATAAAAACAACTAAGTTAGAAAATTATAATATACTTATATTTATCGTAATAAGAGAGCAGTAAGAATGAAATATTTTAGCAGTATCCTTTTTTTGGCGTTAACAATGCCAATATATGCAAATGAACTAGTCACACTTAATGATGATGAAATCGCAAATATCGGTATTGAGCTTAGCAAAGTTAAGTTAGTGACTGAATCATTGACTAATAAACTTCCAGCAAAAGTGACTATTCCAAACAAGTCACAGCGTGTTGTTAGTGCGCCTCAAGATGGTGTTGTTGAAATTATGTTAGTCGCTGAGGGTGATACTGTCATTGCAGGACAGGCTTTATCACAGATGAATAGCCCACAGTTATTGAATAGTCAAAATGATTATCTACAATCTCTAAGTGCTTTATTACAATCACGTCAAGAAATGCAACGTGATAAAGCTTTATTTGATGAAGGCATTATCGCTGAGCGACGTTATCGTCAATCACAAACGGTTTACCAACAAAGTAATACTGAATTGACCATGTATAGAAAGTCACTCGAGTTGGCAGGAATGGATAGCGCGGCTATTAAACGGCTTGATACAACACGCTCTCTTAATAGCCACCTAACAGTAACTGCGAGCTCGGCAGGTGTTGTGATGAAGCAGTTTGCAACAGCGGGACAACGTTTAACTGCTGCAGATCCTCTATATCAAATAGCGCAATTAGCAACCTTATGGTTAGAGATTCATGTGCCTTTAGATATTGCCAAGCAAGTCAAAATCGAAGATCGATTAATTATTTGCGATAAGCCTATTGAGGGTCATGTTATTGCCGTGGGCAGAGAGGTACATGAAGCAGATCAAGGTGTACTGGTACGCGCTGAAGTAAATCAAAATACAAAGCAACTTACGCCGGGTGAATTTTTAGAAGTTTGCTTCATCCAACAATCAAAAGAGGCACAATTTGAAGTGTCTCGGGCAGCCGTTTTTCGACATGAGGGCAATGCGGCTGTATTTGTAAAAACCGCTGATGGTTTTATGCAGAAAGGTGTTGAAATAGTTAAAGACAATGGAGAAAAACTTATTATTAAGGGTGACTTGTCAGTACAGCAAAGTATTGTTACCGCCGGTACAGCAACACTTAAAGCCGCTTGGCTTGGTATGGGTGGAGAATAAGATGCCACTATTTATTAAACAAGGAAACATCTATGTTGGCTAAATTAATTCAGTTTTCTCTAACACAACGAATGCTGATGTTACTTATTATCATTGGGTTGATTGGTGCGGGTTGGCGTGCATTTAATGAAACGCCCATCGATGCATTTCCAGATGTCTCATCAACACAAGTTAAAGTAATTCTAAAAGCATCAGGCATGACACCTGAAGAAGTAGAAGCTCGTATTACTTCACCCATTGAGGTTGAAATGTTAGGTATACCGAATCAACGAATGTTACGTTCGGTGGTTAAATATGGCTTAACTGATATTACGGTTGATTTTGCTGAAGGTACTGATATTTATTGG
>ENA-OSET01003220-OSET01003220.1-sediment-metagenome-genome-assembly--contig:-NODE-3220-length-15182-cov-4.261569_pt1 | contig 15182 bp, 16 predicted proteins | sample MGYA00237882_ERZ534229 | MGnify/ENA primary metagenome ERZ534229 (study PRJEB26408, sample SAMN06266212) | sediment metagenome | isolation source: Hudson Canyon methane seep mesocosm | place... | reverse complement strand
TGAACAACAAAAAAGTGATTAACGTCACAGTTAATACGCATCAAATTAAAACAACTGTTATAGCGGCATTTAGCCCCTAGAAATTATAGTCTTTATGAACGACGCTAAAAAAAGATACGATTCGTTACTTCAACTTATTTAAATCCATGACTAAGATGAAATGAACAGGGAAAGTATCTAATCATTTCAGCGTGTGCCGGTGTGCCAGATTAATCTGACGTTGAAATCAACTTTCGAGTAAAGACACACTCCGTTAGACCGTGTTTTGCCCGATGATTTGATAATGTTTCGAGGAAGTGACGATGCCAGTTGAACAGTTAAAACAATACTTAGATTCAAATAAGGTGCAGTACGTTTCGGTAGAACACTCGGGCGCTTTTACGGCAAAAGAAATTGCTGAGCGAGCGAATATGAAAGGCGATCAAATGGCGAAAACCGTCATGGTGAGCCTTGATGGTAGCTTATCCATGGTAGTGCTACCCGCAACTTGCCGGATACGTTGGGACAGGTTTATGGATGCGATGGGAACAGAGCTGGTTGCCCTCGCGTCAGAAGATGAATTCAAAGACCGGTTCCCTTCATGTGAAGTGGGTGCCATGCCACCATTTGGCAATCTCTATGACATTCCCGTATATATGTATGAAGGTTTTGATGACACTGGCGATATTGCTTTTAGAGCAGGTAATCACCATGAATTAATTAAAATGAAGTTGTCAGATTATATGGATTTGGCTCACCCTATGACCTTAACAGAAGGTTTTGCCAAAATTGGTGTGAAAAAACCAACTTGGCTTAAACGGAAAAAAGCAGGTTAGTCTTTGCGGGCATCGTTAAATATGTTCAAATCCCGATATCTTTGGATTAAGCCGGAGATATCGCATTATTTTATTGTCCAAAATATTCTTCATCAGACGCTATCGAACATAGAGAATTAAATCCTCATAGCCACGTCTCACTCTAAACGCTTGAATAGAATATTGTTGAGAATAGTTTTTAAGTTCAGCAATACTCTTTATTCTAGTACGGTTAATTCCGAATATAATATCACCGGTCATGAGCCCAATTTGTTGTGCATAAGAATTTTTTTCTAATGCCGTTATGGTAATGCCCGTTGCATTTTCTTGGTCTCTGGGAATTAAATCCTTTAACGCCGCGCCAGAAAGGTAAGGTGAAAGGCGCTTACCCAACGCTTCAGGAATGGGGATCGCTCTGATCTCAGTATTAACAAACAGGCTTTCTCCGGCACGAATAATTTCAAGTTTTAATTGCTTACCAATGGGAGATAAGCCAATTCGGTTATGGATATCAGTCGCATTGGTTATTTTTCGTTGATTGGCACTAATGACGATGTCTCCTGGGAGAAGACCTGCATCTTCGGCTGCGCTGTCAGGCGCTATACTAGCGATAATCGCTCCTTGATAGGTTGCTGAAGGTAGGGTGTCCATTGCAAATGCTTCTGCTAATTCGGCACTTAAATCTTGGAAGCGCGCACCAATGCCGCCGCGTTTTACTTCACCATATTCAATTAATTGATTCATGATTGATTGAGATACTTCGGTGGGAATAGCGAAACCGATACCAACATTACCGCCAGCAGGTGCAATGATGGCTGAATTGATGCCCACTAAATGGCCATTCAAGTCGATTAACGCACCACCAGAATTGCCAGGATTAATGGATGCATCGGTTTGGATGAAATCTTCGAAGCCTTGAATGCCTAAGCCATTTCGACCTATCGCGCTGACAATGCCGCTGGTAATTGTTTGACCTAATCCAAATGGATTACCGATCGCGAGTACAAAGTCACCCACTGCTAAATCATTTGAATCGGCTAATGTGATAGCAGAAAGAGAAGCCGCTTCAATTTGTAATAGTGCGATATCAACTTTTTCATCAGAACCGATACGTTTTGCTTTAAAGCTCCGCCCGTCTTGCAGTTTTACCTCAATATCATTCGACTGAGCAATAACATGATGATTAGTTAGTACATATCCTCGCTCAGCATCAACTATAACGCCAGAGCCTGCGCTTTGAGCTTGTCGTGTTTCTTCAATTTCATCTGGGATAGAGAAAAAACGTCTAAAAAATGGCGATTGTAAAAGGGGGTTATAGGTACGTTTTACGGTGTAAGTAGCAATGTTTACGACGGATGGTGCGGTTTTTTCAATGATAGGCGCAAGAGATGGGTGTTTGTTCCCTCCAATGATTCGCGAAGGGAAACCGGCTGTATTTGCGGTAAGCGTGTGAACGATTAACAAGAGAAAGCAGCAAAAGTTAAGTAATTTTTTCTTGTTTTGGAACATAATATTTTTGGCTACCTTTAATAAATATTAGTATCTTGGGCCATCTATGATTGTGCGCGGGCATCTTGCATAATAGTGCTCTTTTATACCAAAGAGAGATCAAAATGAGTAGCGTGTTTGACGTAATGATTGTTGGGGCTGGCATGGTGGGTTCAACGATTGCGTGTGGTTTGGCGCGCTCTAATCTAAAAGTAGGTATTATTGACTCTCAAGAACCGAAACCGTTTATCACAAACGCCGCACCGCATATTCGTGTTTCAGCCATTAGTTTTGCAAGCGAACAAGTACTCAGACATGTAGGTGCCTGGCAACATATAGCCAGTAAAAGGATGTGCCCCTATCGCCGATTAGCGGTGAATGAAATGCCGGCCCAAAAAGGTATATCCGCGTTATTACCCGACATATCCTCTTGGGCACGTACTGAGTTTAATGCCCAGGATATATCGCAAGACCATTTAGGGCATATTGTTGAGAATGATATATTGCAATTAGCGTTGCATGAGACCATGCAGAGCTTTGAATCCCTTACCGTCTTTTGCCCAGATAAAATTGTCTCCATGGACCTTCAGTCAGAAATTAAACATATTACCCTTGAGGGGGCCGGTGAGATAAGTGCCAAATTAGTAATTGGTGCCGATGGAGCGCAGTCACAAGTACGTACATTAGCAAATTTAGGGCAATTTAAAGAACAATACGAGCAGCAGGCGTTTGTATGTACAGTTGAATATCAAGGCGCGCAAGACGACATTACCTGGGAATCCTTTACACCGCATGGCCCTCTGGCCTTTTTACCCTTGCCGGATGTACAAGGAAAGCATTATGCCTCTCTTGTTTGGTATGACTTTCCTGAGCAAATCAAAAGATTACAGAAGATGGACTATGACACGCTACTTATAGCGCTTAAAGATAATTATCCGTCTGAACTGCCTCCTTTAATTAACATTGTTGAAGCAGCTAGTTTCCCCTTAACAAAATCACATGCACTCTCTTATGTGAAGCAAGGTATTGCGGTGGTAGGCGATGCAGCACACACAATAAATCCCTTAGCAGGGCAAGGTGTTAACCTTGGATTTTTAGATGCGGCTGTATTGATAGAAGTATTAGCTAAAGCTGATGTGAATGGACACGATTTCTCCTCACTGAAAATCTTAGAGGACTATCAACAACGCCGCCGCAGCGAAAACCAAGCAATGATGGGTATTATGGATGCTTTCTACTATGGCTTTTGTAATGATCAATTACCTTTAAGAGTGCTACGAAATATAGCTTTGGGGGTAGCAAACCACGTTGGTTTGGCCAAAAATAATGTGATGAAATATGCGATAGGCACATCGGGGAAGTTACCGAAATTAGCGAGAGCATAAGACGCTTATTCGCTATTAATTCTTTTAGGTAATCATAAAAAGGACGAATAAAATCATGTCAGAAACCTTATTCACTAAAATAATAAACCGTGAAATACCGGCCGATATTGTCTACGAAGATGAACTCAGCTTAGCCTTCAAAGATATCCAACCTCAAGCACCAACACACTTACTGATCATCCCGAAAAAACCAATCGTGACGATTAATGATATTGAAGTAGAAGATAAAGAGTTGGTAGGTCACTTATTTTATGTAGCCAAAATAATCGCAGCGGACATGGGGTTTGATGAAGCAGGTTATCGCGTGGTGATGAACTGTAATGAGCACGGGGGGCAATCGGTTTATCATATCCATTTACACTTATTGGCAGGAAAACCACTAGGTTGGCCGCCCTATACAGATAAGCTGAAAGTGTAAACAAGGGTTAAACTGGAAGCCACGCACTTAACCAAACTACATTCTTTCGCTAGACTCTTTTTAGATCAACTTTATATGTGATAAAAATGAGGCAGAAGAGCAGATGAGTAGTACTGTTAAGCATGTTATACAAAGTTTGGTATTGTTGTTTACGATGTTGGCTTTAGCGACAACTTCTGATGCTGACTCATTAAGCACGTCATTAGCCTCTCATTTTAGCGGCCAGGATGGTTTAACATTTATTGACTATGAGGTGATAGAGCAAGCACATGCAGATGAGTATGGCAGTATGCGCTATTTAGTCATGGATTTTGATTTGGCTCAGGTAACCTTAGACGAGCAAAGCAGTATCCATAGTATTTGTTCAACAGTATTGAGTGACCGTTCTTTGTTAAGAACGCTTTCGAATGCAGGATATGACATGATTGCTGTATCATTCGATCAGCAGTCTCAGTATGACTGTCTATAGATTAGGGCTGTTTTTTACCTATCCCTTTAAAAGAATAGACGTTGTAATTCGTCGCCAGGATTCTCTGCACGCATAAATGCTTCACCAACAAGAAATGCATTCACCTTATGTTGCTGCATAAGTTGCACATCATCGGGTGTGTGAATTCCGCTTTCGGTTACCACAATTTTATTGTCAGGAATTTGATCAAGCAACTTGAAGGTATTTTCAAGCGACACTTCAAAACTATGCAGATCCCTATTATTGATACCTAATAAACGTGTATTCAGGGTCAAAGCTTGCTGTAGTTCTGCTTCGTTGTGTACTTCAACGAGCACATCTAAGCCTATTTCTTCAGAAATTCCTGCAAGCTCTTGCATTTGGTCTCTGGTTAAACAGGCTGCGATTAACAAGATGCAATCTGCGTTTACAACCCGGCTTTCGTATATTTGATAAGGTGAGACCATAAAGTCCTTGCGAATAATCGGCAGAGAGCTCGCTTGTCGGGCTTGTTGTAAATAATCCTCATGACCCTGGAAAAAATCATGGTCGGTTAAAACCGACAAGCATGCCGCACCAGCTGACTCATAACTCTCCGCTATTTCTTGAGGAATAAAATTCTCGCGTATCACACCTTTGCTCGGAGAGGCTTTTTTAATTTCGGCAATAATCGCAGGGTCACCTTGAGCAAGCTTACTTTCGATGCGGCTTACAAATCCACGGGTCTCCTCTTTATCTCTTGCTTGCGCTTTGCAGTTTGCGAGCGATAGGCTGACTTGCCGTTGTTCAATCTCTTGCCACTTCCGCTCTATAATCTTTTTCAAGATAGTCGGTGTTGAATCTGCTGAAGATGACGGTCCAAATGAGATGTTTGACATGATTAATCCACTTTAAATATTAGTCTGCAAAAACACGAGTAAAACTAGCTAAGTCCGATAACTTGGTCAATGCCAAGCCACTTCCAATCGCATCGGCGGCGAGCTCCATTCCTTCATTCAGGCTTGATGCCAGTCCAGAAGCATAAATAGCTGCACCCGCATTTAGGATGATTATGGCACGGGCTTTTTGTGCCGATTCGCTTTGGTCTTTACCTAAGGCTGATTTGATCAGACTAAGGCTGTCTTGGGCGCTCTCGACACTTAGGCCGGATAAAGATTGTGTGTCAAAACCAAAGTCCTTCGGCGAAATGGTGTATTCACTGACTTCTCCAGCCTTTAGTTCTGCAACATAGGTTTCCCCGGAAATAGTGATTTCGTCCAGACCATCTGAAGCATGAACGATTAGGACATGTTCACTTCCCAGCCTTTTGAGCACTTCAGCCATAGGTTTACATAAGTCTTTACTGAACACTCCTATCACTTGTTTGCTAACACCAGCAGGATTAGTCATTGGGCCAAGCATATTGAAGATGGTACGAATTGCCATTTGTTTTCGGGGACCAATCGCATGTTTCATTGCGCTGTGGTGTGCCGGAGCAAACATAAAGCCAACACCAATTTCATCAATACAGCGCTGAACTTGTTCAGGGCTAATTGCCAGATTAATACCAGCAGCTTCAAGCACATCGGCGCTTCCAGTACTACTGGAAACACTTCGATTACCATGCTTGGCAACTTGTCCACCCGCAGCAGCTACTACAAAGGCGCTGGCTGTGGATATATTGAACAGGTTAGCACCGTCCCCACCGGTACCACAGGTGTCTACTAAGTAATCTCCCGAAACAGTTACCTTGGTCGATAACTCTCGCATGACTTGAGCTGCCCCGGTAATTTCTTCTACAGATTCACCTTTCATGCGTAAGGCAACTAAAAAACCGCCAATCTGAGCTTCTGTTGCCTTTCCGGTCATGATTTGTTGCATGACCGACTGCATTTCCTCGGTGTTCAGGTCTTCGTTAGTGACTACTTTTGAAAGTGCTTGTGTGATATCCATGTGACAATACCTATTTATATATCCGTGTTTATTGTTTTGATGCTTTGTGTAAATCAGCGCTGTAAAAAATTATTTAATAAATCGTGACCATGCTCACTTAAAATTGATTCAGGGTGAAATTGTACACCTTCTATATCGAGTTCTTTGTGGCGAATACCCATAATTTCTTCCATGCTACCATCTTCATTTTCTGTCCAGGCAGTAATCTCAAGGCACTCTGGAAGCCTGTCTTTATTAATGACCAGAGAATGATAGCGCGTTGCAGTAAAGGGCAGCGTCAGGTTGCTGAATACACCTTGATTGTTGTGATGCATAGTAGATGTTTTGCCATGCATGACGTGACCCGCTCTAACGATCTCTCCACCAAAAGCCTGGCCGATACTCTGATGGCCTAAGCATATTCCCAGTATCGGGATTCGACCCTTAAAATGGTTTATTACGGCTAATGAAATACCGGCTTTATCTGGCGTACAAGGGCCAGGGGAAATGACAATTTTACTAGGCGCTAACTTTTCGATCTGTTCAATAGATAGCTCATCGTTTCGGTAGACATGTACGTCTGCACCTAATTCACCAAAATATTGAACAACGTTATAAGTAAAGGAGTCGTAGTTATCGATCATTAAAAGCATTTAAGTTCTCCTTATCCGTCCAAGCCATGTTCAGTCATGGCAACCGCTCTAAATACAGCGCGACCTTTATTCATGGTTTCATCCCATTCGTTTTGAGGAATAGAGTCTGCCACGACACCTGCTCCGGCTTGAATATGTAATACCTTGTCTTTTATCACTGCGGTTCTGATAGCAATGGCTGTATCCATATTGCCATTCCATGAGAGATAGCCAACGGCCCCGCCATACACGCCTCTTTTGACTGGTTCAAGTTCGTCAATAATTTCCATAGCACGTATTTTAGGTGCGCCGCTTAGTGTGCCGGCAGGAAATGTGGCTCTGAGAACATCAATTGAAGAGGTGTTGGGTTTCAGTTGCCCTGTCACGTTTGAGACAATATGCATGACATGAGAATAACGTTCTATGACCATTTTATCGGTTAGTTGAACACTGCCCATTTTACTGACTCTTCCTGCATCATTTCTGCCAAGATCGATTAACATAAGGTGCTCAGCACACTCTTTTGGGTCTGCTAAAAGGTCTTTTTCGAGCGCTATGTCTTCAGCTTCATTCGCACCGCGAACACGCGTGCCAGCTATGGGCCGAACGGTGACTTCTCCATCTTCGACACGCGCAAGAATTTCGGGTGAAGAGCCGACAATATGAAAGTCGTCCAAATTTAGAAAGTACATGTATGGTGAAGGATTCAAGCAACGTAAGGACCGATATAAATCTAGCGGTTCTGACTCAAATGGAATAGACATCCGTTGTGACAATACGGCCTGCATAACGTCACCAGACAATACATATTCTTTAATCGTGTCGACGCCCGCTTTAAATTTCTCCTCAGAAAAACCAGAAATAAAGTCCGACTCTTTGACCTGAGTGTTTGCAGTGTTTGAAACTGATTTTTCAGGTGCTGAACTGGAATTATTTCGCAGTCGGTGTACTAATAAATCCAGTACTGATTGCGCCACCTGGTAAGCATCTTCAACGCTAGGATCAGCATGTTGAATAAGTATTAGTTTACCGCTGAGATTGTCAAACACGACTAATTGATCTGATACCATCAGTAAAATATCGGGCGTTTTTAAGGGGTCATCGGGACAAGATGCTGCCAGTTTAGGTTCGATATAACGAATTGTATCATAGGCAAAATAACCCACTAAACCACCATTAAAACGAGGTAAACCTTCTAACTCGGGAACACGGAAACGTGTCTGGAATTGTTCAACGAACGTTAAAGGGTCTTTGCATTCATGTGTTTCAGTGACTTGGCCGTTTATTTCTATTGTTACTGTGTGGCCTGACACTTTTAGAATTTGCGCACAAGGTAAGCCTATAATCGAGTAACGGCCCCATTTTTCACCTCCATGAACGGATTCAAGCAAATATGAATAAGCCCCATTTGCTAATTTAAGGTAGGTACTTAGAGGTGTATCCAGATCAGCGAGAACTTCTCGTGTGACCGGAATACGATTATAGCCTTGTTCGCTTAGTGCGGAAAATTGCTCAGGAGTCATGTCCGTTCCTACATCTTATCTATAAACGTGTTGTGGCAATCGAGGTGAATGGTGGAGGTATATTCACTTGCCAGAATAGTGCTTGCATTAGCAGACTAAAAGTCTAAAAACTAGCTTCGCCAACAGCCTGAATGTAGAAAGCCGTGTTCAATAACGACGCTTTGGATGGATGTAGACACTGAAGGTCTCTCTTCTTCTATTAAAGTAGCGAGTAAGATTACAGCAGCTAAAGCGGTGAATCAATATTTAGATGTCTGTCGCATAGCTATGCTAGGTTTTTTTGGGTGATTGCAGTATATTTATTAGGCAATTAAATTGCAGCAATTTTTGTTATTCAAATTGCCAGTTTAATTGTTAGACAAAACAGGATGTTTTGTTATTTAACCTAAACTTAAAAGGATTTTCTTATGCTTCTTTCTAGAATGCACTTATGTATTTTATTTTCTCTTATTGTCTCCAGCATTAATTCGCATGCTTTACCCTTGTTTATCAATGAGTTTCATTATGATAATACCGGGGCAGATGTGGGTGAATTTGTTGAAATTTCAGGTCTTGCTGGACTGGATCTTAACGGTTGGCGCTTGGATTTTTATAACGGCACTAACGGTAGGGTTTATTCAACTTGGAGTTTAAGCGGGCAAATTGTCGAGCAGTCAAATGGCTATGGTTCGCTTGCTTTTACGGGTAGCACTATGTTGCAAAATGGTAGTAGAGATGGCATTGCGCTAATTGATCATTTGGGTTTTCTTATTCAGTTTTTAAGTTATGAAGGTGAACTTACGGCTACGAATGGCGCTGCCATTGGGCATACCAGTACCGATGTTGGAGTGAGTGAAAGTGGAAGTACCTTGGCAGGGCATTCGATACAACTAGAAGGTATGGGGCAAAATGAGCAGGATTTTATTTGGAGTTCAGGCACTTCAACATTTGGGCAGATAAATACCGGTCAAACCTTTGTGCCATCGATACCTGAAAGCGTAATTCCACCGGTTGGTAGCGGTACAGTGAGTGTAGCCGAACCAAGTATGCGTTTAGTTATGTTACTGAGTTTGGCATTATTGTTTTTCAGGCAAAAGCTAGTATCTGCATTAAATTCTAAAGCAGTATAAAGCGCACACCTATATCACGAGCCTAGAAAGTGCAGCTTTTTAAGGTCAATGATATAGGTGTTCTGAATAGAACGAAAATCTTTACGGTTAAATGCCGCTTAGTTCGTTGCGCATCTTGGTAATTGTTTCTTGGTAGTTATCTGTTTTGAAAATGGCCGAGCCAGCAACAAATGTATCAGCACCTGCTTTAGCTATTTCAGCGATGTTTTGAATCGTGACGCCACCATCGACTTCGAGACGAATGTCCTTGCCGGATTGCTCAATGAGATTCTTGGTCATTCTAAGTTTATCCAAAGTAGAAGGGATAAACTTTTGCCCGCCAAAGCCGGGATTCACAGACATTAATAGGATCATATCAAGACGATCCATCACGTGATCTAAGTAGTGTAATGAAGTGGCAGGGTTAAATACCAGACCGGCCTTGCAGCCACCATCTTTAATTAACTGAAGAGAACGGTCGATGTGTTGAGAGGCTTCAGGATGAAAGGTAATGTAAGTCGCACCCGCATCAATAAAGCTCCTTATTAAATCATCAACGGGTTGCACCATTAAGTGCGCGTCAATAGGAGCGGTAACGCCGTGCTTCCTTAATGCTTCGCAGACCATAGGCCCAATCGTCAAGTTAGGGACATAATGGTTATCCATTACATCAAAATGCACGATGTCGGCACCGGCTTCAAGTACATTATCAACTTCTTCGCCAAGACGGGCAAAATCGGCAGACAGAATTGATGGGGCAATCAAAAACTTACTCATAGCATCCTCTAATGGTGCAAATTGCGCTATTCTAACGTAGTCAGCTCGAATCGAATACCCTGCTTTTAATAAGTGACCAGTGAATTTAAGTTTATGAAAATACAAATACTACTTTTCGTCTCTTTTTATTTTATGATTACCTTACTGGGTGCTGAAGTACAAAGTACTCAGAAACAGCCAAAGGAAGAAAATCTAGGGCGAACTATTGTGTTGAACGAAGAACAAGTGGTTCAGCTTGCTCTATCGGAAGAAGTTAAAGCTAAGGAGATAGTCTGGTTAGATGTAAAATATTCAGATGAAAGTGATGTGGTTAAAGTGCTTTCTTTAGTTCAAAAGCCCAGAGTTTCACAGGTTCAAGGTGCTGTGTTATTACTTCATGATAAGGAACAGCATGCTGATTGGCCTTATCTAATTAGACCTCTGAGAATGAGTTTGCCTGACAGTGGTTGGTATACCTTGTCAGTCAACTTGCCCTACGATAAATTGCGTGAGCTACCTGATAGGAGTATATCGACGAAAAATGTGGACCAGGTCATTGTGAGTGCTGCTTTGAGGCAAACAATAGGTGCGACATCCTCCAGAGCATTAAGAAAGAGTAGTGACTTAGAGGAAAAAAAATCTACGACTGACCAGCCAAAAGGTACTGAGGTACCCGCAGAGTCTAGTCAAGAAGATGGAGATACTCAGACGGATCCGGTCGATATTGATCTGGGTGAACCAGAGATCAAAGGATTAACGGTGCCCATCGAAATACGAGCAAATGCACATATTAAGGCGGCTTTGGATCACCTTAAGAACGTGGGTTATCAGAATATTATTATCCTGGCATATCGATCTGCTGCTAATCTAGCGCTGGAACATATTAAAGACAGGGCAGCCACTATTCCTGCAAAAGGATTAGCTTTGGTGCTGATAGACCCAATTTTATCAGCGGTATATCAAGAGGACCTTTCCGCCGCGTTAGGAGAAGGCTTTAAGGCGCCGATTTTGGATATTGTTAATAAGTCTGATCTCGATAGTCGTGTATTAGCAGCGGAAAGGGCCGCTAGTGCTCGAGTTGCTAAAACAGTGAGTTATATGCAAGTTAGCCTTAATGCCAATGAGGCTAACGTAATGGAGGGGAATGTATTGAGGCGCATACGTTTCTGGTTAGAGCGGTATGCACCAGGAATGTCAGCTCGAAAAGTATCTTCTTACTAAGCTAATCTACGTTGCTGAAATAATTTAATTATGGCGTTTTGTCTTTTGGCCATGCTTGGAAGTAAAAAACCATACTGTTCAAGTAAGTCGAAATGGGGCTTGACTACATCGACTTCACTGAAATAGCACGAAAATGCATGCTTACATATATATTCATGTAATACTGAAGACAGAAGCCATGTGTTTAAATTTTGCTGGGTGGGCACGTTTTCAAAAATTGAATTTGGAGGGACAAAGGCTTCATCAAGGGTAAATTCAGTAGTTTTAGTAATATAGCGTTGTATGATAAAGGTAAGAATTTGATTGCCAATGACTCTTTGTCCTAGATCAAAAGCCACTCTGGCTAGGGTGGACAAACGGCTTATTTTGGACTCCCCTGACGCTAAAATTATTTTCACGCCTTCAAAGGCCATTAAAAGATGTTGTAATCTGCCTGCAATATCAAGGGACTCATCTCTCGATACGGCATAAGCATCTAACGTCACTTGATATATTTCAGAACATTTATCCGCTGCCGTTTTCGAAAATTGAATTTCTTTGAAATAAGGTAATTGCTGAAAGAATTTGTTGTCGGTGTTAATTGTGTTAGCTTCATTCGGAGAAAGCTTGTCGACCAGCAGGCCTCTTTCAGACAGCGCGTCAGCAGTTTCTTGTTTGCAGCTGAAAATATTTAATTGGGAATTATCAAGATTTTGAGACATATCTAAAGGGCATAAAGCGCTTAAGCCTGGAATAAGATAATAAGTTTTATAACCAAGTTCATGGAACGCATTGATCAGCTTAGTATTAACTGTTTTGCCGTGTTTAAATTCAAACATAATCAAAGGCGAGCAGCTTAAAAGGGTGTTAGTCGCGGCTTTTAAAATATTGAGTTCTTCTCCTTCCGCATCAAGTTTGATGAAATCAATATCTTTCCATTGGTATTTATCAAAACAGCTATCTAGAGTGAGCAGCTCGATAGTTTGCTGTTCACCGGTTGTCGAGGGGGTGGATGTGAGAGAGTTTAGTTCGGCATTGGGAGAGGTATAAAAGGTTGCTTGCCCGGAATGGTCTGATAACCCAGCTTGTATCAACTCTATCGTAGAATCAAAATTATTCTTTGAAATAGTTTTCCGTAAGGCATCAGCTGTATCTTGAGTTGGTTCAAAGCACCATAGTTTTCCGTCTGGGCCTAAATTTTCTGCAATTGCTGTACTATACATGCCATAGTTCGCGCCAATATCTAAGGCGAGCATACTGGGTGTGATAAATTTCCTAACAAAATGAACTTCTTCTTCAAACCAGTCACCTTGTTCTTGAAGTACAAAGCTTGACAATTTTTCTAAATCGGCTGGCGCACAAATTTGAGTGCCGTTGTTGAGAGTGATGAAGGTTGTGGTTAATTTCATAATGCGTCATATTAGCCTGATAAAATGGTGGTTCTAGCTTACAGTAATTTTATCAATTACCTAGTTCATTTAGCTTAGTTTGTGAACTAGCTTAGTCTAGGGTATTGGCATATCTGAACTTCTGTTGCTCAAAAATTTACTAGCCTTTTCTTCAAGGGCTGGGTAATCACTTGCAGCATGGTTCGTGATAATTTCGAGACGTTTAATTTTAATATCAAACTCAACAAGTAACTTGGTGAGTTCGCTATATAGTTCACTGATATCTAAGGCTTCCCTCGTGATAATTGCTTTTTGTTTTGTAAGCATTGCCAGGATGCTTTCCGTTACGTCTAGACCCCTTCGTTGTCTATCTGCGGCGGCTTGTTCTTCAAGACGAATTTGATTCTTGGCATTGGTAATTCTACTCAATTTTATTTGAGTCACACCTTCAATATCTAGTAGACGCCTGTCTAGTATCCGAACGGCATCATTAGGATGGCTATAAAGTTGCTGGAGTTCATTATCAATAATGTCTTGTTTTTGTTTTTTTATGGCTCGTTGTTCTTCCAGTTCAAGCAAACGATCACGCGTTTGGATTGCTTCTTTCGATAGCGCTGGTGCAATTTTTTCGATGACGCGACCTTGTTCATTCAAGATTTCGTAGCCAGCGTCAATAAACTTGGAAGGGATGGTATGATTAAGAACCACGCCACCAGCATCATTTTTATATCGATAAAGTTGAACAGCACTAATGGGCAGGCTCAATAATGACGTCAATATCGTAACAATACTGATTAAGGTAAACTTGTTTTTGAACAATTCTATCATTCTATAGCTTAGTTTAAGTGAGATACGGAAAGTCTATTTGTACTAGAACCTCTAATTGTAGAGTCTTTTGCCTCTATTTGAAAATGCACTTTTAATAAAAACGCACACCTTAGATAAAAAGAGTCACAAATTTAATGGAAATGCTCGTTGAACAGGTTTTGCTTTTCTTTATTTCAATCTTAGCGAATGGAATAAGTGCTTTGGCAGGAGGCGGGGCTGGGTTATTACAATTACCCGCTCTTTTGATGTTGGGCCTGAGTTTTTCGATGGCGCTGGCCACTCATAAAGTGGCTAGTGTAGCGCTTGGGGTTGGAGCGACTGCACGACATTTAAAAGAGAACCGATTAAGTCTATGGTTCTCCATGCATATCTTGTTCTTTGGCCTCCCTGGTGTGATTCTTGGTGCTATTTGTATATTGGGTGTGCCTGATGATATCGCTAGAAAGGCATTGGGAATACTGACCATATCATTAGGCGTTTTCTCAATATTACGGCCAGAATTAGGCCTTCACTCCTACAAAAAGAATTTTCAGTTACGCCAATGGGTAGCGGGTGGGCTAGGTTTATTTTTTATAGGGATCTTAAACGGCTCCATTACCTCTGGAACAGGCTTATTTGTAACCTTGTGGTTGGTCATGTGGTATGGCTTGGATTATCAACGTGCCGTTGCATACACCTTGATTTTAGTTGGTTTGGTTTGGAATGGTGTTGGCGCCATTACTCTGGGTGTTCAAACAGACATAAAGTGGAGTTGGTTACTACCCTTAGTGTTAGGCGCGTTTTCTGGAGGGTATTTGGGGGCGCATTTTTCTATTGTAAAAGGCAACAAACTTATAAAACGGTGTTTTGAGGCTATCACTATTTTGGTGGGGTTCTCATTGTTATTTTGAAGTCGAATATTAACAACTTCAAAATAACAAACCATTAACTACGCAATTCCATATTGTGATCTATATGCAGAAACGGCATCAGCATGAGTCGATAAACTTGCAACATCCTGAATGTAGTCTAATACTTGAGTTAAGTTAACGATGCTGATGACTGGGATATTGAAATCCCTTTCAACTTCTTGAATTGCAGATAAGTCGCCTTGACCTTTTTCTTGACGATCTAAAGCAATTAGGACGCCAGCTGGTTCTGCTCCTGCGGTTTTAATAATATCAATAACTTCGCGAATAGCGGTACCAGCAGTAATTACATCGTCAATAATCATGACTTTTCCTTTCAGTGGCGCGCCTACAATGGTGCCACCTTCTCCGTGAGCTTTAGCTTCTTTACGGTTAAAGGCAAAGGGTGTGTTTTGCTGATGTAAGGTGGATAAAC
>ENA-OSET01003219-OSET01003219.1-sediment-metagenome-genome-assembly--contig:-NODE-3219-length-15185-cov-3.396545_pt1 | contig 15185 bp, 14 predicted proteins | sample MGYA00237882_ERZ534229 | MGnify/ENA primary metagenome ERZ534229 (study PRJEB26408, sample SAMN06266212) | sediment metagenome | isolation source: Hudson Canyon methane seep mesocosm | place... | reverse complement strand
CCTAAGGGTATATTTCTTCCGTCAGAAACATAGACACCAAAGGCACCGAAATGATTGATTTTCAGCAGATCAGTCATAAAAAACTCCCCAAACATCGGGATACACAGAAACTTTCAACAAAAAGCAGTACCGCCCATGAGTAAATAAGAAATTCACAAAAAAATCAATACGTATAACGAACTAATCGAGATACTTTACTCTACCGATAAGTGTATTTCTTCCAAAATTCAATAACTTAAATTTTAGCCTTCAGCATGAAAAGCACGCATAAGTTGTTTTTTTGCAACTTTACGATACCATTTTGCGCAGTGTTTACTCTGTCTCGGCAACCGGGACCCCACCAATATAGATGAGCAATTAGATCATGCTTCGACAGCACACGAGTGAATTGGATTGAACGTGCAAAGGCCGGGCTTTTAGCTTGGCCTTTGCAGATGCCCGCAACTGTTCGTTATTGACGGCTTAGTTCTCTCCACTTGCCGTTCTCAACAACTGAAATCACGATATCATCCGCGCCGCGGTGATCATCTGCCGCATAGGTAATCTGAGTGTCCGTGAGCGCGTCAAAATAATTCAGGCTTTCCATTCCTTCCACAAAGACAGCCTGGGTCAGATCCGGACCTGCAAGGTCAAGCGCCCTGACCAGAGTGTCGGCAGCGCTATAGCCAAGCATGGCAAAACCGCTTGCCGGTTTGTCGAACTCCGCCATGTAAGCGGCCATGAATTTGGCAGGAGCTTCGTCGCTGGCCCGCGCCGCCAGGTCAACCCAGCCCGCCGAGGCATACAGCCCTTCGGTCACACCGCCAGGAACCGTCGCAACCACGCCAAGGAAACCAGCCGAGGTGTTCATGAATTTAACGTCTGTCCAGCCCAGCTTCTTGGCTGTTCCAGCCACGGTGATGCCCTGACGTACGCCCAACGCCAGTGTGACAACGTCACAGCCTGCCGCCTTGAGTTTGGTCAGCGAGCCCACAAAATCCAGCTCGTCCGGTTTATGGGTCGTCTCAGCCGCAAAGCTAAGCCCCAATGTGGCACTGATATCTTTGGTGCTGTCGGAGATCTCTTTGCCGAAATCCGACGGGATATACATCGAACACACCTCTTTTGCGTCAAACTCGGCGGCCAGATAAGAAACCCCCGCTTGTACCTGATCCCAGTAACTGGAGAACCCGGTGAATTTATTGGCGACAGGCTCTTGCAGCATTTGCACGGACGCTGAAAGCGGGCCGATATTCGGGATTCCCTTGGGGTCCAGCAGCTTGAAGCCGGCGGTATTCATCGGCGTGCCCAGTGATAACAACATGGCAAAGACTTTGTCGCGGTTCAGCAGTTTGTTATAGCCCTGCATCGCACGCGGGATCTGATAGCCGTTGTCCTCGACCACAAAGCGGATCTGGCGGCCGTGCACGCCTCCCGCTGCGTTCACCTCAGCAAAGCGCAGGTTGGCCCCATTGACGGCAGGCACACCAACAGCGGCAAAAACACCGCTTAGATCATTGACCGAGCCGATCACCACCTCGGTGTCACTGACCCCTTGGGTTTCTGCCTGCGCGGCAAAACCAGCCCCGACAGCCAACGCCGCTGCCGTCAGTACGGATGTCACTTTAGTCATTCGAAACACTCCCTATGATATCGTCGTTGTGCGGAAATCCGCATCTCAATACATTTCGTCGATCAATGCCTTGTGCTTTTGCTCCACCAGGTTGCGCTTTAACTTCATGGTGGCGGTCAACTCGTCGTCCTCGGCTGTGAGCAGCACGTTGATCAGGCGGAATTGCTTGATCTGTTCAACCCGCGCGAATTCACTGTTCACCGCCTCGACCTCCTCGCCAATCAGGGCCACCACCTGTTCGGCGGCACAGAGCGAGGCAAAGTCGCTAAAGGGTATCTTATGGTCCTGCGCGAATTTTTCTACGTTTTCCTGATCAACCATAATCAAACAGCTCAGATATTTGCGCTGATCCCCAATCACCACAGCATCCGAGATGTAGTGGCTGAACTTCAACCGGCTTTCGATTTCAGCCGGAGTGATATTCTTGCCACCTGCTGTGATGATGATATCTTTGATCCGACCGGTGATGGTCAGGTACCCGTCCTGATCCAAATGCCCGACATCGCCAGTGCAAAGCCAGCCGTCGTCGGTAAAGGTCTCCGCTGTTTTGTCAGAATTGCGCCAATAGCCCTGAAAGTTATTGACCCCATGGGTCTGAATTTCGCCGCTCTCGGCAATCTGTACAGTCACACCAGGCACCGGCAACCCAACAGTGCCGGGGCGATTGGACGCCAGAGTATTCGCAGCCGTTAGACCTGCGTTTTCTGTCATACCGTACCCTTCCAGCAGGCACACCCCTATGGACCAGTACCATTTCAGAAGCTCGGGCGAGATCGGCGCCGCGCCCGTGCCGCCGCGACGCATTCTGTCCATTCCCAGCATCCGTCGCAGATTGCGCAGCACGATAATGTCCCACAACGCGTAACGGGCTGCCACAGCGCCAGGAACCGGATTATTCTGCATCAGATAGCCTGCCCGTGCCGCGCCTGCACTGAGCGCCCGCGCAAAGGCCCAGCGCCCCAGCGGCGTGGCCTCTTGTGCCAGGACCAGCACCTTGGAATAAATTTTCTCCCAGACCCGTGGCACTGCAAAAAACGTCGACGGCGAGACCTCACGCATGTTGTCGAACACGGTTTCCGGGCTTTCGGCGAAATTCACAATGCTGCGCGCCGCCAGCGGCAGATAGACCGACACATTGCGCTCCAGAACATGGCACAGTGGCAAAAAGCAAAGCTGTTCGTCCTGCGGTTCTGTTGCCAAGGCACGGGCGCTGGATTCCATGGTGCCAAGGATGTTTTCGTGGCCCAGCATTGCGCCCTTTGGCCTGCCAGTGGTGCCTGACGTATAGATCAGCAGCGCGGTGTCGCCCGGCTTAGATTTCAGGATCTCATCTTCAAAACCATTCGGATTGGCAGCTTCGTACTGTCGGCCGATCTCATATAGCTCATCCAGGAACATACATCCGTCATGATCCAGATCGTGCAGCCCGTCCCGTTCAAGGATCACGACTTTTTCCACTGCGGGCACCTGGTCCTGAACTTCCAGGTATTTGTCCAGCTGCTCATCATCTTCGACGATCAGGAACCGGCTGCCACTGTCGGTCAGCAGATAGGCCAGTTGCGCCGCTGAATCGGTGGTGTAAACCCCAGAGGCAATGCCGCCGACACCCTGTATTCCCATATCCGCATAAAGCCATTCCTTGCGGTCCTCGCTGAGGATCGACACCACCTCGCCACGTTGCAAACCCAGTGCGCGCAGGCCCAGACCCAACCATTTGGCATAGGCCCAATACTCGACCCAGGAATAGGTTTTCCAGATGCCCATGTCTTTTTCCCGGTGCGCCACGCGCGCGCCCAGTTCACTGCAACGCGCCGCAAACAATTTGACGATGGTGTCGCAGCCATCCACCCGCACCGGTCGCAATCCGGGGGTGGCGTTATACGAAACGCCATTCAACCTGATCTGAGGATGCTCAACTGTTTGCATGTTCATCGCCTCGCCCCCCCTATCGCCAGGTCTTCTTGCGTTTCCAGCGACGTTCACCCCTTTGCCCAACTTCTTGGTGGCCCAGATAGAACGCCTTGATATCCTCGCTCTGCATCAACCGGTCTGCATTGCCGTCCATCACAATCCGGCCGATTTCCATCACATAGCCAATGTCGGCCAGATCCAACGCAATGCGGGCGTTCTGCTCCACCAGCATCATCGTCACCTGTTCGTCCGTGTTCAGCCGCCGCAGGATGGAAAAGATCTCTTGTACCAATAGCGGTGACAACCCCAATGACGGCTCGTCCAGCAGCATAAGTGCGGGACGCAGCATCAGCCCCCGGCCAATCGCCAGCATCTGCTGCTGCCCACCTGACAACGTCCCCGCCTCTTGCCTGCGCCGTTCGGCCAGAATGGGGAAGTAATCAAACACCATCTCGCGGTCCCGCTGCACCCCCAGCTTGTCCTTGCGGGTATAGGCGCCCAGCGACAGGTTCTCGTCCACCGTCAACAGCGGGAACACCTCGCGCCCCTCGGGCACATGTACAATACCATGTTGCACGATTTTATGGGGCTCTTGTCCCTGGATTTCAGCACCGTTGAACAGCACCTGCCCCTTTTCTGGGTCCATAATGCCCGAAATGGTCTTCAACAGAGTTGATTTACCCGCCCCATTGGCCCCCAGCACGGTGACGATCTGACCCTTTTCCACCTTTAACGAAACGCCGCGAATGGCCATGATCGGCCCATAGTAACTTTCAAGGTTCTTGATCTCGAGAAGTACGTCGCCCATCACACTGCCCCCGCGCCTAAGTAAGCCTCGATCACCGTCGGATCGGCCTGTACCTGGGCTGGAGTGCCCTCAGCCAGTTTGGCCCCATCCGCCAGCGCCAGCACCCGGTCACAAACAGAGGACACCAGCCCCATGTCATGCTCCACCATCAACACGGTGATACCCATCTGTTTGCGGATGTCATCGATCCACCACCGCATGTCTTGGGTTTCCTCGACCGACAACCCCGAGGCCGGTTCATCCAGCAACAGCAACCGCGGCCCCGAGGCCAGCGCGCGGCCCAGTTCCACCACCTTGCGCACCCCGTATGGCAGACCGGCAATCATCTTGTCGCGGTAGGGCTGCAGATCCAGAAAATCGATCACCTCTTCCACCGCCGCGCGATGGGCCATCTCCTCGCGCCGGACACGGGGGGCAAAAAGCAGCTCTTCGACCAGCGAGGTTTTGCGGTGCCGATGTCGACCGACCAGCAGGTTCTGCAATACTGTGGCATGATCAAACAGTTCGATATTCTGGAACGTCCGCGCAATCCCCAGGTCCGCCACCTGATCGGCAGCGCGATCCAGCAGGTTTTGCCCGTCAAACGTAAAGCTGCCCGAAAACGGCTGATAGAACCGCGAGATCAGGTTGAAGACCGTGGATTTACCCGCACCGTTCGGGCCAACGATGGCGTACACTTCGCCCTCGTTCACCGACAGGCTGAGGTTGTTCACAGCCACCACACCGCCAAATTTCAACGTCGCGTCCTTGATTTCTAGCAGGCTCATCGCAGGCGCTCCGTTTTCAGATAGCTTTTCTGACGGCGGAACATGTCCTTGCGCGCGAATGGGAACAACTCAAACCAAGTGCGGACCTTCAGCCAGCGGCCATAGATCCCCATCGGCTCAAACAGGATGAACAGGATCAGGATCATGCCGAAAACTCCGGTTTCCAGCCCCGGGATGGCCACACCACCGCCCAGCACCGCGCCCTTCAGGATCGACAGCACCTGCGGTAGAAACGCCACCACCACCGCTCCAAAGAACGCTCCGTGGATCGATCCCAACCCACCAATCACAATCATCATCAGCAAAGTGATCGAAATCACCAGCGAGAAGGTCTCGTTGTTGAAAGCGCCGGCATAATATCCCATCAAGGCCCCGGCCCAGCCTGTGATCATGCAGGACAGGCCAAAGGCCGTGCCCTTGGTACGCGCGATATGCACCCCCATAGCGCTGGCCGAGACCTCGCTGTCGCGCACTGCCGCAAAGGCCCGCCCCAGCGGCGAACGCAACAGATTGCGGTAGAACAGGGTGCAGATGACGGTCACCGCCAGCACCAGGTAATAAAACCGTACTGGCATCGTCCAGCGTTCGATCTCAAGCCCGAATAAGGTGATGGCGTCAGGAAATTTTCCAGACACACCGCCGGTCCAGGGGTCCAGCAGAACGATGATGTCATCGGCGAGAATCGATAGGGCAATGGTGGCGATCGCCAGGTAAATTCCATGCAGTCGTAGCGCAGGAATGGCGATAATTGCGCCAACAACGCCAGTGATCATTCCGGCTAGTGGAAAGGCCAAAATAAACGGCAGCCCTGCCTCTATCAAAATAGTGTTGGTGTAACAGCCAATCGCCAGAAACGCCGCGTGGCCCAGACTGACCTGTCCAGTCTGCCCCGTCAGCAACATCAGCCCCAGTCCGGCAATGGCCCAGATCAGCACATTGGTGACCTCGCCGAGGTAGAATTCATCCAGCAGCAGGGGCAACGCAAAAGCCAGTGCCAGCAGGGCTGCATAGACCGCCAGTGTCCAACGATCAGGAAACAGGCGGATGTCATCATTGTACGAGGTTTTAAACAGGATGCGCATCAATCAGACCTTCTTGATCCGGATCTGACTGAACAGCCCGTGGGGGCGCAGCACCAGGACAATCAATAGCAAGGCATAGGGTGCAATCTGTGAATACCCGGCCGCAAAATAGCGCGAGGCAAAGGGTTCAATGACCCCGACAATCAGCCCCCCAGCCAGGGCTCCGGGCAGCGAGCCAAATCCGCCGATCACCGCCGCTGCAAAGGCTTTTATCCCCAATAGCCCCGCATTGGGATCTATTGCACCTTTGGACGCAAACAGAATACCGGCCACTGCTGCGGTCGCGCCGGACAGACCCCATATCAACCCCTGCACCCGCTTTACTGGAATACCCATATAATAGGCCGCCATCTGGTTCTGGCTGGCTGCCTGCATTGCCAATCCCAGTTTAGTCCGTTGAAAGAATTGGTACAAAAACAGCGTCATCAAGACTGTGACCACTATCACCGCCACATCAGCCACCCCCAGGACAACACCGCCAAAGTGGATGTCTCCGATTGCGAGCGGGCTTTCCAGTGTCTGTGGCTCGTGCCCCCAAATCACCCCGGCAACAAAGCGGATCACAAAGCCCAATGCGATGGTCAGGATCACCACGGCAGTCTGACTTTGGCCAAACAGATGTCGCAACACCAGATTATCCAACAGATACCCCAACACTGCCATGATCATAATGGCCAGCGGTGCAGCCAGCCAGAATGGCATATGCAAGTACTCGGCATTGGTCAGCCCCAGCGTCACAAAGGCCCCCAGCATCATGAAATCGCCCTGGGCAAAATTCACCGCCTCGGTTGCCTTGTAAATCAGCACAAAGCCAAGTGCGATCAACCCGTACACACAGCCATTCGCAAGCCCGCTGACCAGCAGCTGCAAAACGTCCAAATTGTCCTCCCCTGCCCTAATAAGCAGTGTTTGCCCGGACATTGCCAGACAGGTCGCGCCTTAAGCGTTTGGGCTCGGGTCTTCTCAACAAGCACTGGCCCGGGCGTGTCAAAGTCAGATTAGCGAGACAATTTTTTGTCTGTCAACAAAAACGACCAAACAAGCATAGTTTGAAACTTATGGATCCAATTACACTTATGAGCTGAATTTCCGCCAGCGTAACGCAATATATCCTATTGTACTCCGCTATCCGTTTTGATCCCACCGCGCTTTCATCGAGGCCATAACAGCCTGTCGCCCTGCCGCAATCAGCCAAGGGCCGGTTTATTCAAACAGCGGCGATCTGGTGAAAAACATTGATTGCACAACCGGTGAAACGTAATATTACGACACCTTATCATTTCGATATTCGCCGTCTTAGCGACGACAAAAATGTGTTTTTTGACATCTAGGATCCACTCATGAGTACCCCCTGCATCATCTGCGTCGCAATCACTGGTTCGGTCCCGCGCAAGGAAAACAATCCTGCGGTACCGGTCACCATAGCCGAGCAGATCGAAAGCACCCATGCGGCATTCGAGGCTGGCGCCTCTATCGCCCATTGCCACGTGCGCAATGACGACCAGACACCCACTTCGGATCCTGAAAAATTTGGACGCCTGCTGGAGGGTCTGAATACACATTGCCCAGGCATGGTGGTGCAGTTGTCCACTGGTGGGCGGTCCGGCGCGGGCAAGGATCGCGGTGGCATGTTGTCTTTACGTCCCGACATGGCCTCGCTGTCGGTAGGGTCGAACAACTTCCCCACCCGCGTCTACGAAAATTCGCCGGATCTGGTGGATTGGCTGGCTTCGGAAATGCGCACCTATGAGGTCAAGCCCGAGATCGAAGCCTTTGACCTGTCGCATATCCATCAGGCGGTAAAGATGAACCGCGAAGGCCGCATCGCCGGGACCCTGTATGTGCAATTTGTGATGGGTGTGAAAAACGCCATGCCCGTCGACAAGGATGTCTTTGATTATTACGTCAAAACCATGCAGCGTCTGGCGCCTGAGGCCCAGTGGTGCGCGGCTGGCGTTGGCCCCGGACAGATTGTCGTCAATGAATGGGCCATCGCCGCCGGCGGTCATACCCGCACCGGGTTGGAAGACAACATGCGCCTGGATCGCAATACTCTGGCGCCGTCCAATGCAGCGCTGGTCACCCGGGCGGCTGAGCTCTGTGAGAAGTATGAACGCCCGGTCGCCAGCTGGCAACAGGCGCGTGAGATCCTGGGACTGCGCCCCGCTTGATCCAGATCGCCGCCGGTGTGGCACTGGTGACGGTTCGATTGAGTATTATTAGCAAAAAGAACACCAGGCCCGCACAGTTGCGGACCTGGAAAGCTGGACCCTAAACGGGTGTGGAGCTAAGACCGGACAGATCACTTAGGATTGGACAATCCGGACGATCATCGCCTGCGCAACATTCGACCAGTTCACTTAGGGTATCGTGCATCGTCTGCAAATCGTGAATTTTGGTTTCTATTTTGGTCAGATGCTCTTTGGCCAGACCTTTGACGTCGGCGCTGGCGCGACTTTCGTCCTGATAAAGCGCCATAAGGGTGCGACAGTCCTCGATGGTGAAACCAAGCGCCCGGGCACGGCCCAGAAAGGCCAACCGGTGCAGATCTGAGGTAACAAAGCTGCGGTAGCCGTTGGCCGAGCGCAGCGGTTTGATCAGGCCGATGTCCTCGTAATAGCGGATGGTTTTGGCGGGCAGACCCAAGCGGGCCGAGACGTCTCCGATGTTCATAGCTGGCTCCTATTCTGCAGGGGTTGCGTGCAACACCGTATCTGTTGCTGTTTGGTTTTCAGGTATCGCAGGTCGTAAGCGGCGCAGGCGCAGCGCGTTGGTCAGCACAAAGACGCTGGAAAGGGCCATTGCCCCGGCGGCCAGTGCAGGCGACAAAAGCGGGCCGCCCAAGGGATACAATACTCCGGCAGCAACCGGTATCAGCAGCACGTTATAGCCAAAGGCCCAGACCAGATTTTGGCGGATGTTGCGCATAGTGGCACGACTGACGGTCAGCGCGTTGACCACGCCGCGCAAATCGCCGGACATCAACACCACATCTGCCGCCTCGATGGCAACATCAGTGCCAGTGCCAATCGCAATCCCCACTCCGGCTGTGGCCAAAGCCGGGGCATCGTTGATACCGTCACCAACAAAGGCCACCGCCCCATGTTCTGCCTCAAGCTGTTTCAGCGCCTCTACTTTTTGCGCTGGAAGACACTCGGCCTTGACCGCGTCGATGCCCAGATCAGCAGCAATAACCGAGGCAGTCGCCGCATTGTCGCCGGTGATCATTGCCACCTTAAGACCCTGATCGTGGAACGCCTTAATCGCTGTACGGGTCCCTTGTTTGATCGGGTCAGCGACGGCGATAACTGCGGCAATCTTGCCGTCTATCGCCGCATAGAGCGGCGTCTCGCCGCGCTTGGCCAAAGTGGCACCCGTTTGCGCCAGGTCGCCAATGTCGATACCTTCGCGCTGCATCAGCCGGTCTGCCCCAATTAACAGGGCCTGCCCCGCAACTTCGGCCTGCAACCCGTAGCCCGGGATGGCCTCGACGTCACTTGCCTGCGGAAGGTCCGGGCCTGCAGCGGCTACCAAAGCCCGTGCAATCGGGTGCTCGGACTGGGTTTCGGCCGCGGCCACCAAGGGCAAGACGGCCTCGCGGGTGAAACCAGGGGCGCAGGTAAATGTGGTCAGGCTGGGCTGTCCCAATGTCAGCGTGCCGGTTTTGTCCAGCGCCACCAGTTTGATCTCTTGCAACTGCTGCAGCGCATCGCCTTTGCGAAACAGTACGCCCATTTCGGCGGCACGCCCGGTGCCCACCATGATCGAGGTCGGAGTGGCCAGCCCCATAGCACAGGGGCAGGCAATGATAAGCACAGACACCCCCGCCACCAGAGCAAACGACAGTGCCGGATCAGGGCCAAACAGAAACCAGGCCAGAATGGTCAGCGCCGCAACCGCGATCACAGCGGGCACAAACCACAAGGTAATACGGTCAACCAATCCCTGCACCGGCAGTTTGGCCCCCTGCGCCTGTTCGACCATTTGAATAATCTGTGCCAGCACCGTATCGCGACCAACCCGCGTCGCCCTGTAGTCAAGCCCGCCATTGCCATTCACCGTTCCAGCGGTGACCGGGTCACCTGTGGATTTGGATACCGGCACCGGTTCGCCCGTGATCATGCTTTCGTCAACATAAGACCGCCCCGAGATCACCTCGCCGTCCACCGCAATGCGTTCGCCCGGACGGGTGCGGATCAGATCATTGACCGAGATCTGTTCAATAGAGGTTTCCACCGCTTCGCCATCGATAAGCACCAAAGCACTTGGCACCTGCAGACCAACCAACTTACGGATCGCCGCGCCCGTCCGGCCCTTGGCGCGCGCCTCTAACCAGCGCCCCAGTAAGATCAGCACCACAATCACCGCTGCGGCCTCGTAATAGACATTGGCGGACCCGGCAGGCAGCAGCCCCGGTGCAAATGTCGAGACCAGAGAAAACCCGTAGGCTGCCGTCGTGCCCAGCGCCACCAGCGAATTCATATCCGGCGCAGCGCGAAACAGCGCAGGAAAGCCCTTGGTATAAAAGGCTCGGCCCGGCCCCATCAAAACGACGGTGGTCAACACAAATTGCAAGAGATAGCTGTTTTGCTGACCGACATTCGCCACGATCCAATGATGCAGCGCCGGGACCACGTGACCGCCCATTTCAATGAGGAACACAGGCAGTGTCAGCACCCCAGCTAGCAGCACCTGGCGCCCCAGTTGCTGGATCTCATCGTCTCTGCGCTGGTCAGTCAGGGCCTGTTCATCCATCTCGTGGTTTCGCACATGCGCCGGATAACCGGCGGTAGTTACTGCTCGGGCCAGATCACCACCACTGGTGCTGCCAGCCACATAATGGACTTCCGCACTTTGGCTGGCCAGATTGACGTTTGCAGTAATGACACCGGGCACTGCGTTCAGGGCTCGTTCAGCGCGACCAACACATGAGGCGCAGCTTAGGTTCTCAATTTGCAGCGAGGTTTGCGTCTCTACTGCAGGGTATCCGGCGTCGGCCAAAGCACTGGTCAAGGCACTCAGAGGCAAGTCTGCAGTGTGGTCGACCTGAGCCGTGGCATTGGCCAGATTGACCGTGGCCTGCGTCACCCCGTCAACCGCAGCCAGGGCGCGTTCGGCACGCCCAACGCAGCTTGCGCAGCTAAGACCCGATAATTGCAATGTAATTTGAGTAGTGTCGGACATGGGAGACCCTTTGGCAGTCATTCATCCTACCGCATATGGAGGTTCCAGTCACGGGAGGGTCAAGAGGGAGGGGTCAAAAAAGACACGAGATCCACAAATAAAACGAGATCCCGCCCAAATTGCTGCTGAACAGTCGGCGCAAAAGATACCATTTGACCGTACACTTGCCGCAACCGACCTGACATTTGTCGCGATGACAGGCAGGGCCAATACTGGAAACTGGTAAACTAACGCCGTCGAACTTGCACAACCGAGCCCGCTTGGATAGGGCCTATAATACCCATGAGAGGGCACAGCCAACCGGCCTCCTTTCATCGACGCCTTCAAACCAACACCCCACGCTTTAAGTGGGTACTACTCAGACAAAGGAATTTGGAATGATGAGAACGCGCGCCGCCGTAGCCGTTGCAGCTGGTCAACCCCTGCAGGTCATGGAAGTGAACCTCGAAGGCCCCAAGGCGGGTGAGGTTCTTGTGGAAATCAAGGCCACAGGCCTGTGCCACACCGATGAGTTCACCCGTTCGGGTGATGATCCCGAAGGTATCTTTCCGGCCATTCTGGGCCACGAAGGCGCCGGTATCGTCATCGAGATTGGCGAGGGTGTCACCAGTCTGGAAGTCGGCGATCACGTGATCCCGCTTTACACGCCTGAATGTCGCGAGTGTGACTATTGTCTGAACCCAAAAACTAACTTGTGCCAGTCGATCCGCTCGACCCAGGGCGCCGGTCTGCTGCCCGACGGCTCGACCCGGTTCTCGATGCTGGACGGCACGCCGATCCATCACTACATGGGCTGCTCGACCTTTGCCAATCACACTGTGGTGCCGGAAATCGCGCTGGCCAAAGTCCGCAAAGACGCGCCGTTTGATAAGATCTGCTACATCGGCTGCGGCGTCACCACTGGCATTGGTGCTGTGATTAACACCGCCAAGGTCGAGATCGGCTCGACCGGGATCGTTTTCGGTCTGGGCGGCATTGGTCTGAACGTGATCCAGGGCCTGCGTCTGGCCGGTGCCGACCAAATCGTCGGTGTGGACCTGAACCCGGGCAAGGTTGAGATGGCGACCAAATTCGGCATGACCCACTTTGTGAACCCAGCCGAGGTTGACGGCGATCTGGTGGCGCATCTGGTCGAGTTGACTGGCGGCGGCGCGGATTACACCTTTGACGCCACTGGCAATGTCAACGTCATGCGCACCGCGCTTGAGGCCTCGCACAAAGGTTGGGGTGAAAGCATCATCATCGGTGTGGCGCCGGCCGGGGCTGAAATCTCGACGCGTCCGTTCCAGCTGGTCACAGGTCGCTCCTGGCGCGGGACTGCCTTTGGTGGAGCCTCAGGTCGCACGGATGTGCCGAAAATCGTCGATTGGTACATGGACGGCAAGATTGAGATCGATCCAATGATTACCCACAAGCTGACGCTGGACCAGATCAACGAAGGATTTGAACTGATGCACGCAGGCAAGTCGATCCGCGCTGTGGTTGAATTCTAAGCCTCCACTGCACAGGAAAGTTAATGAGAACGCAGGCCTCACCGGCCTGCGTTTTTTTGTGCCCGGTTGACTCACGCTGACCTTGCATATAACCATATGGTTATGCAACTTTCAAATTCGGCCACCGCGCCCAAGAACCTTGATGCTATTTTTGCCGCGCTGGCTGACCCCACACGTCGCGCGATTTTAACCAGACTCGCGAGTGGCGAAGCCGGTGTGAATGAGCTGGCGGAACCCTTTAAGATGAGCCAGCCCGCGGTTTCAAAACACTTGAAAGTTCTGGAGCGCGCCGGTCTGGTAGAACGGGCCATTGATAAACAACGCAGGCCTGCCCGGCTAAAGGCTAAACCCATGGCCGAGGCTGTATGCTGGCTGGAAAATTTCAAAGAATTTTGGTCCTCTAGCTTTGACCAGCTGGATGACTTGTTAGAAACATTGAAACAGGCTGACATGAAGGAGCCTCCAAATGAGTGAATTGCCAACCTATGTATTAGAAAGAGAATTTGACGCCCCGCGCGAATTGGTATGGCGCACCTGGACCGAAGCCGATCTGCTGTCGCATTGGTATGGCCCTGGTGTAGAAACCGTCATTCATCAACTGGATGTGGCCCCTGGTGGTGTTTGGCTTAACGAAATGAAATGGGGAGAGACCTCCAATTTCGAGCGCATGGAATACATCGAGGTTGAACCCCCGGCGCGCCTGGTCTGGCTGCATTCAATTGCCAACGCTGAATGGGAAGCTGCGGCAAATCCCATGATGCCCGATTGGCCCCGTGTTTTGCTGACCACGGTGACCTTTGCTGAAAAAGACGGAAAAACCCTGCTCAAACTGATCTGGCAACCCCATAATGCAAGCCCGGCTGAACTGGCCTGTTTTGCCGCTGCCATGGCTGGAATGGACAAGGGCTGGGTCTCGGGGATGGATATGCTTGCCGAGATGTTGGCCGATATGCAGAGCTAAACACTGCCTGCAATCCCACAGGGGCATTTGCCCCAAACACGCCTGCCCTTATGGGCAGGTTCACTCGTTTTTAACGTAGGGCGCAGTGTCATTGCATTGCGCCCTATCAAAGCTATAATTGCCCGAGAATAACCTTCAACGCGGGCCAAATACCTTGAAATTTCAATCTGTTGATATCGGAAAGACAGCCTCGGCGGCGACGATCATCTTTCGCTCGCTACGCAAATCCATCATTGAGGGAGACCTGAGTGACGGAGAGCCCTTGCGCCAGGACGAAATTGCCCGCGCGTTCAACACCTCTCGTATTCCAGTGCGCGAAGCCATTGCCATGCTGGAGCATCAGGGTCTGGTCAAAGCCATCCGCTACAAAGGCGCTGTAGTGGCCTGCCTGTCGATGCAGGAAGCTGACGAGATTTTTGACTTTCGCTGCCTGTTGGAACCCGAGGTGATCCGGGCCGCCGTACCCAAGATGACACCCGAAATCCTAAGCAATGCGCGTGGTTTTTTGGAAAAATTCGCGGCGGCGCAGGACCCGATGGAATACGGAGACCTGAACCGCCTGTTTCACTCAACGCTCTATGGTGCCAGCGGGATGCCCTATCATATTTCCGTCATTGAAAACTCGATGGACCGGATCGACCGCCACCTGCGGGCACAATTGGTAATGACAGATGGCATTGAGCGCAGCAGTCAGGAACACTTGGCAATACTGCAGGCCTGCGAAACCGGAGATGCAGATCAAGCAGCCAGCCTGACCTATGCACATATCCATGACGCCAAGGTTTCGCTGCAAGAAAAGCTGCGGAGCGCCGACTAGGCCTGCGTCATGTCCGACCAAGACATTGAATTAAATAAATATATTTACAGCTTTATCGGAATTCTGACTTGATGCTGTCTTTTTGAGATTTAGGCTTGACCTTATCCCCCCAGGGGGATACGTGAACTATGTCTAAAATTGAAAAACACAGCTCACATCCGCAAATTTCTGCCCGACTGAAACGGGCCAATGGTCACCTCACGGCAGTCATTGACATGATCGCCGAGGGCCGTCCCTGCGCAGAAATCGCGCAACAGTTGCATGCGGTCGAAAAGGCCGTAACCAATGCAAAGCGGGCGTTAATTCACGACCACATCGACCATTGCCTTGAGCCCGGAGACGACGGCGACGCCGTTGACACCAAAAGCTTCAAGGACATCACAAGGTATCTTTGACCCATGTTGAGCGTTCTGAAAAACCGCACTTATCGCCATCTGTTCGCCGCGCAATTGATTGCGGTGATGGGAACAGGGCTGGCCACGATTGCGCTGGCACTATTGGCCTATGATCTGGCCGGAGACCGTGCCGGCCTGGTGCTCGGGACCGCATT
>ENA-OSET01003217-OSET01003217.1-sediment-metagenome-genome-assembly--contig:-NODE-3217-length-15191-cov-3.830290_pt1 | contig 15191 bp, 16 predicted proteins | sample MGYA00237882_ERZ534229 | MGnify/ENA primary metagenome ERZ534229 (study PRJEB26408, sample SAMN06266212) | sediment metagenome | isolation source: Hudson Canyon methane seep mesocosm | place... | reverse complement strand
AGAAAAACTACCGTATGGATGTAATTTTTATCTCTTTTTGTTAGCAATAATCCCAATTATAAGATGCGGGACACAGAATTTATGCCTCGTGGAGCAATGAATTGTCTTCGGAACAAGAAAAAATGGATGTTTCAGTTTGGCGGGGCGATGCGCAGTCCGGCAAGTTCGAACATTTTGAAGTGCCCGCCCAAGAAAGCCAAACGATATTGGATGTGGTGTCTTGGATTCAACAAAACCAGGATCCGACCCTGTCCTATCGTTATGCCTGCCGGGTCGGGATGTGCGGGTCTTGTGCCATGATGGTGAACGGTGTGCCGCGTTGGACATGCCGGACCCATGTGAACAAAGTTCTGGACGGCAATAAGTTGGAAGTTGGCCCATTACGCAATCTGCCCGTCATCAAAGACCTTGCAACAGACATGGACGTGTTCTTTGACAAATGGGTCGCAGCAGAAGGATTGCACCACCCGACCAAATCGCGTGAGGAACCGATCGAGCAGATCACTTCTGATAGCGCTGAACGCATGGAGGCGAATGCCGGGATCGAATGCATCAACTGCTCGATTTGTTATGCTGCCTGCGATACGGTAACCGGCAACCCCGACTATCTGGGCCCCGCTGCGTTGCAGCGCGCTTGGACGGTCTACAACGACGCGAAAGACGCAGACAAACAAGTGGTTTTGGATGCCGTGTCGGGCGTTGGTGGCTGTCTCAATTGCCATTCGCAGGGTAGCTGTTCTCTGCATTGCCCCAATGATCTGAATCCAATGAACGCAATCGCTGGCTTGAAACGGGCAAGCGCTGCGTCGTTCTTTCGGCGTAGGAGGTAGGGTATGTTAGATATTCGTCTCTATATGCTTCAACGGATTACAGCGATGATCATGGCACCGCTGACACTCGGTCATATCGCAGTGATGATTTATGCCATTCAGGGCGGGTTGTCGTCGGCTGAAATTCTGGGTCGGACACAGGGCAGCGTGATGTGGTTCCTGTTTTATGGGACCTTTGTTGTTGCGGTTTCTGTCCACGCGGCCATTGGGCTGCGTGTGATTGTAGCCGAAACTTTCAAGATGGCCGGTTTCGCGCTGAGCGTCCTAACCTGGAGCCTTTGTCTGATCTTTTTGTTCATGGGAGCACGTGCCGTTATGGCCGTGACAATGCTATGATCCGGCCGCACCGCGCGCATTCACTTTGGTTTGCATATATCCTTCACAGACTTTCAGGCCTGGGATTGGCTGTCTTTTTGCCTGCTCACTTCTATGTTCTGTCCCTGGCCTTAACTCAGCCCGAGCGGCTTGACAGCCTGCTGCAATGGTCTGACCAGCCGGTGGTGAAATTCGCCGAATTTGGGCTCGTGTTCCTGTTAGCGGTCCATATTTTTGGCGGCTTGCGACTTCTGGCGATGGAATTTCTGCCCTGGTCAGCAAACCAGAAAACCATCGCTGCGAGCGCAGTTGCCGGCGCGTTTCTGATCTCAACAACCTTCTTTTTGCAGGCGATATAGATATGCCCCTCAAAAGCGACATAGAGCGTCATGACACTGATATCCTGATCCTAGGCACCGGTGGGGCGGGCATGTTCGCCGCGCTGCACGCGCAGCAGACTGCCCCTGCAGGAACAAAAATAACCATAGCAGTCAAAGGCTTGATTGGTAAGTGCGGCTGCACCCGCATGGTGCAGGGCGGCTATAACGTCGCCCTTGGCGGCGGCGATACAGTTGAACGGCACTTCATGGATACGATCAACGGCGGCAAGTGGCTGCCCAATCAGGATATGGCCTGGAAGCTCTGCGAACAGGCCGTGGTCCGGGTGCGAGAGCTTGAAAACGAGATTGGTTGCTTTTTTGACCGCAATTCCAATGGCACACTGCATCAAAAGGCCTTTGCCGGACAGACCGCCGATCGTACCGTCCACAAGGGTGATTTGACTGGCATCGAGATCATCAACCGGTTGATGGAACAGGTTCTGAGCCGCCCGGTCGAAAAGTTGCAGGAACATCGTGCCGTCGGTCTGATCCCGACAACAGACGGCACTGCTCTGGCTGGCGTCTTATTCATTGATATGCGCACCGGGAAATTCCGGTTCGTCCGTGCCAAAACTGTGATGATGGGTACGGGCGGTGGTCCGACCATGTATAAATACAATACCCCGTCAGGTGACAAGACCATGGATGGTCTGGCAATGGCCCTGCGCGCAGGCCTTCCATTGCGGGACATGGAAATGGTGCAATTCCACCCGACTGGATTGCTGGCTGGTGAACATACCAAGATGACCGGAACGGTGCTCGAGGAAGGTTTGCGTGGGGCCGGCGGGCAATTGCTCAACGGTGCCCATAACCGCTTTATGTTCGATTATGACGAGCGCGGAGAGCGGGCGACGCGCGATGTTGTCAGCCGCGGTATTTATGCCGAGATGCGAAAGAGTAATACATCCGAAAACGGCGGTGTGTTCATTTCGATGGCGCATCTTGGCCCTGACATTGTGCGCAAAAAGTTCAGCGGCATGGTCAAACGCTGTGCCGACAGTGGCTTTGATCTGGCTGGTGGCTTGGTCGAGGTTGTGCCCACGGCGCATTACTTCATGGGTGGTGTGGTTGTAGACCCGGATACACGTACAGCCATGGAAGGCCTGTATGTTGCCGGTGAGGATGCCGGCGGTGCGCATGGCTCCAACCGACTGGGTGGAAACGGCGTGGCCAACTCGACCGTTTACGGCGGTGTGGCGGGTGACGTTATGGGCATGGACATTCGCAAGATGAGCACGTTGCGTGACCCGGATGAACATGTGTTGAGCGCCGAGATCGAGCGGGCGCAGCGTCCTTTGTCCCAAAAAATCGGCAACGTTCAGAACCTGCGCCAGGCCTTGCAAGAGGCCATGTGGGAAGATGTAGGTGTCATGCGCACTGAAGCCGGAATGGAACGTGGTATAAAACGTGTTGCCGAGATCAAGGCAGAGTTGCTGGAGACCGGTGTGTCCAATGACAGTTTGGCGTTTAACCTGACGTGGCACGACTGGTTGAATATGGCCAGCCTTTGTGACGTGTCAGAAGTCATCGCAAAAGCCGGTATCACCAGGGAAAACTCGCGTGGAGCGCATTTCCGCGAAGATTTCCCTGAAAGTGGATCGATGGAAAGTTCCTATTTCACGGTGGCCCGCCAAAGCGGTGATGATGTTGAAGTGACGCGTGAGCCAGTCAATTTCACGATCATTAAGCCAGGTGAGACAATTCTCCCCGACCACGAACCAGCAACACTGGTAGGAGGAAACTAATGATCTCAATTGATCTGATCCAAAAAACAGCCGAAACTTTGATGGACAAGGCCGCCATTGAAATTCCGCAGGACTATCTGGACGGTTTAAAGGGCGCCGCAGCAGTAGAGGATGGAGACCTTTCCTCCTTTGTTCTGCAGGCCATGCTGGAAAATTATGAAGCTGCGAAAGAGGACCGTCGCGCTATGTGCGGTGATACCGGAACGCCGCGCTGGTATGTGAAGCAGGGCAATGACACCCAGATCGAAGGTGGCCCAGTTGCACTGGAGGCGGCGCTGCGACGCGCCACTGCGAATGCCACAAATGGTGTCCCCTTGCGACCCAACCGGGTGCATCCGCTTTGGCGCACGGATCATGACAACAACGTTGGAATTGGCGCCCCCGAGATTGAATACGGCTATGAGCCGGGTGGCGAATGGATTGACTTGATCACCGTGCACAAGGGCGGGCTGTTTGGAACGGACTACCGGATGCTGTTCCCGTCGGATGGCATTCAAGGGATCAAGCGATTTTTCCTGGACAGCCTGGTCGCGTTTGGTAAGCGCGGCCTGGCCTGTCAGCCTGCGATCATCGGCATAGGGCTGGGTGGCTGCAAGGATACCTGTATGGTTCTGGGCAAACGTGCCGCTTGTCTGCGCACGGTAGGGGACCGAAATTCCGACCCAAAAATTGCTGAACTTGAGATGGAGCTCAAAGAGCTTGGTAACTCAATAGGTATGGGTGCAATGGGGTTTGTCGGGAAATCCATGGTCATCGATACGCATATCGAGGTGGGTTATTGCCATACCGGCGGCATGCAGATGTCTGTGCATGCGTTTTGCTTGTCGTCGCGTCGCGCCGTTGCTCGTGTTTATGCAGATGGGCGGGTTGAGTACCGCACCGACCCCAACTGGTTCACAGATTATCAACGACGGGAGACAGTGGAATGGGAAATGCCCGGAAACCACGAGAAATCAGCTTAAGCACAACACCATCGCCCGAGGCGCTGGCGGAACTGCAACTGGGTGACATCGTCTATCTCGATGGGTTGATGTACACAGCACGCGAGGGCGTTTACAAACGCGCCTTGGAAGAACAGGCCAATATCCCGATGGAATTGCCCAGCCAAAGTGCGACTAATTTTCATTGCTCGCCTGCGGCGCGGATCAACCCGGACGGAACCTTTGAAATGGGTGCTGTCACCGCCACCGCCTCGTTTCGCTTTGCCAAATGGCTGCCGGAATGGCTGGCCAAATCCGGTGCGAAACTGGTGATCGGCAAAGGCGGCATGACCAGCAAGGACTACAAGGAGTTTTTTGTACCCAACGGGGCCATTTATCTCAGTACCGTGGGCTATGGCACCGGCGCGCTTCTGGGGCGGGGTGTCGAAAATGTCGAGGCCGTGCATTGGAACGAAGAACTGGGTCTTGCGCAGGCTATGTGGGTACTCAAATGCAAAAAAATGGGCCCGTTCATTGTTGCCTCTGACCTTGACGGAAACTGTTTGTTTGAACGTGAAAATGAACGTATCTCTGCCAATCTTCACAAAGTGTATGAAGGCACAAAACCTGCAACACTGAAGCGTTTTGGCGAGACGGATGATAAGAGTGAAGAACTAATCGGATGAACTCAATTACAGACCTAGCGGTCACCCGGAAGGCACAGATCGTGTTTCCCGGCCTGATTTCTGCTGTCACCGTTGCACTTGCCGCGCGATTTATCTCTGAACACTATGGCGCTCCGGTCATGCTGATGGCCTTGCTTATTGGGATGGCGTTTAGTTTTCTGACGGAAGATGGCAACAAATGCCTTGAAGGTATTGAGTTTGCCTCCAAAAAATTACTGAGGATTGGTGTGGCACTGCTTGGCCTCGGGATCACAGTCCAGCAAATCGCATCCACTGGTCATGAAGTGCTGTTGATCACCTTGGGCGGGGTCGCGCTGACTATAGCACTGGGTCTGGCGCTTAGTCCTGTCTTGGGCCGGCGCACGCGTTTTGGTCTTTTGACCGGCGGTGCCGTGGCAATCTGCGGAGCATCGGCAGCGCTTGCCATTTCCTCAGTTCTGCCCAAAAGCGAAACATTGGAGCGAGATACGGTTTTTACGGTGATTGCGGTTACGGCGCTTAGTACGCTGGCCATGATTACCTATCCCATCATCGCGACCTACCTTGGCTTTTCTGAAATCGCTACAGGGGTGTTTTTTGGGGCCACGATCCACGATGTGGCACAGGTTGTTGGTGCCGGGTATTCGGTGTCGGACCTGACCGGCGAAACGGCCACTTTTGTCAAACTTCTTCGCGTTGCCCTGTTGGTGCCCATCGTTGTCGTCTTGTCGCTGATCTTTTCAGGACAGCAGAGGTCAGGCGAGAAACGAAAACTGCCGATCCCATTCTTTGTACTGGGGTTTGCGGTGCTGGTGGTGGCTGGGTCTTATGGCTTCGTGCCGGAAATTGTCAAAGTTGCCCTATTGGACATCTCGCGCTGGTTCTTGGTTATCGCAATATCCGCTTTGGGCATGAAAACCTCTCTTAAAAAGCTGGGTGACGTTGGCGCAAGCGCGATTACTTTGATCTGTTCGCTGACGGTTCTGCTGGCGGGTTTTGCTTTGATAATGATCTCCCTAACCATGACATAAGGAAACGTCTCAGATGTTTGTAGATGAACGGATTTACACGCTGCATGCGGGTCAAGTACCGGTATTTCTCAAGCTTTACGAAGAAGAAGCAATGGACTGCCAGGTGGAAATCTTGGGGAAGATGGTTGGCTATTACTTTACTGACATTGGCCCGCTCAATCAGATCGTGCATATGTGGGGTTACGAAAGCCTTGATAACCGCTTTGAGCGCCGCAAACTACTCCAGGCCTCTCCGATCTGGCAATCCTACGCGAAAAAGATGAGACCACTGGTCGTCAATGTGGAAAACAAACTTTTGGTTCCGGCCCCGTTTTTCCAGGTTCCTTAAACGATTATTGGATGTCACGTATTTTGGCGGCGCAGTGCGCCGCCATTGTTATACAAACGCTTTCGTTAGCAGGATCGCGCCTGATACAAACATCAAGGATATCAGCAAGCGACGGAATTGGTCATCATTCAAGCGCTTGAAAACGATTAGGCCCATCTGTGCAAACAGCAATGTTATTGGCAATGCCAGCAATATTTGTTTCACCAATTCCCACGTGTAATTCCCACGCAGCAGAAACATCAAAGCCGCGAGCCCCAGAATAGTGATGTTGTAAGGTTGTAAGACCGCACGAGTTTCAGATTTTGTCCACGTGCGCATCGAGCACCACATCGTCGGAAGTGCGCCCGACAAAGAGGCGGCCCCGCCCAGGACACCGCCGAGAAAACCGACAGTGGCGTCCGCAAACGGTGTCGGTCGGTCGAATTTCGGCAGTGATTTGCGCCATGAGAAAAAACCGCCGTACAAAACCATCATGCCGCCGATACCGATTTTGAGCGTCTGAGGATCCAGTGCTGCCAATGCCATCACCCCAAACGGAATGCCCAGTACGCCGGGAATCAGGAACCGCGCCAGTCGTTTGGGGTGATCAAAAATGGCCCGCCGGACAACCCAAGCACCCTGTAGGCCACTGGCGACAGACATGATTACAACAATGGAAACAGCAGAAACCGGCGGCATAATCTGAAGCCAAAAGCCAAGTGCCAAAAGCGCGGTTCCAAATCCAGCAAGCCCATTGATAAACCCTCCGGCCGCTGCACCCGCCGCAAGAAAAACAAAATATTCAAATGACATATTAGAGATCTTTATCTTTAGGGAATCTGGAGAATTTGCGGGTTTCTACGGCCTGGAGTAATGCCTTGAGAACTTCGTCCAGGACCCGGGATTTTGTTGTGTTGGCAGGATAAAGCATCCCAAGCTGACGTGCCGGGCCATTCTCTGAAAGTAGAATACGTTTCAAGGGCAGAGGATTCATATTCTGGACACAACGTTTCGGGACGATCGAAACGCCCAAGTTGCTCAGCACCATGCTTGAAATCGCTTCTAGACCCTCCAATTCCATCACATCGGTGACGGTTATGTTTTGGTCCTGCAGCCAGGTTTCAATCAGCCTGCCGACAACTGCGTCCCGGGAGAACCGAATGAACGGGTTGTTTTTCAGAAGGTAGACCGGATCGTCGCTTTCCAGTTCTTCCGAAGCCAGAAGCTGCAGTGGTTCAGAGGCAATGTCATGCCACTGGTGCGTTTTCTGTATGGGTCCGCTTTTTGAAATAATAGCAGCGTCTAAAGAACCACGCTCAATGTTGTGCAGCAAGTCGTGCGTCAGTCCAGGAACGACATGAATATGAAGTTTGGGAAAGGCGTTTTTTAGGACGGAAATTGACAGCGGCACCAGGCCCGTCAAGGTGGTTGGTACCGCCCCCAAATAGAGATCCCCTGAAAGCCCGTCATCTCCGGTGACCGAGAGGACAAGGTTGTCGTAGTCCAAAACGACTTTTCGGGCTCTTGCAACCAACGCTCGCCCAAGCGGAGTAAACTCGGGAGTGCGCTTGGTCCGGTCGAATATGGCAACTTGCCACATCTCTTCCAGAGCCTTCATTTGCTGGCTAACAGCGGCATGGGTCACATACACCGCATCTGCCGCCGAACTGAACGTGCCATTTTCCTCTACAGCGATAAGAGTTTTGAGCATGCGAATAGACACTAGAGCTGTCTTTCTGAAAGTAAAAGTTACAAAACAGGTAAGTATTTGTTGTTAATAATAAATGTAACTTACTGATAATGTGCCTGTCAAGGGTAGGGCGCTTGCCAGCAGGGAGGCAGCGACAGCGTCCTTGATGAGTTCAAAAAGGGAGAAAATTATGAGACTTATGAAGCTCGCACTGATGGGCGCTACATCTATTTGCCTGTCTGCAACCGTAGCTGCCGCCGAATATCCGGAACGCCCGATCACGATGGTTATTCCCTATGGCGCAGGTGGCGCCACCGATATATCTGCGCGGTCCATTTCGGCGCCGCTGGGAAATGCCGTCGGCAAACCTTTGGTTATGGCCAACATTACTGGTGCTGGCGGCGCGACTGGATCTGTGACGATACAGAATGCCCAGTCTGACGGATATAAGATGCTGTTTGCCCGGGTTGGATCTCACTCTGTCAGCCCGGCGATGAAGGCGACACTCCCTTATACACTTGATGATTTTCGGTTTGTGACTGTCTATGAAATCAACCCGGTTGCCTGTGCAGTTACGCCTGCGTCAGGGATCAAGACTATGGATGATCTGGTCGCCAAGGCAAACGAGGGAAGCCTGTCGTACAGTTCCTCAGGTGTTGGCACCTTGCTGCATCTTGCCGCTGTTATGGTTCTGGATGAATTTGGTGTGGAAAACCCGCTAGAGAAGGTCACACATATCCCACAAAAGGGTGGTGGCGGTGCTGCGACTGCTGTTCTGAATGGTACAGTCACGTTCCTATGCACCAATTCGTCCGCTTTGGCTGGGTTTGTCGCAAACGGCCAGCTTGTCCCGCTGATGGTAACAACTGCCGAACCGGTTGTTGGTTTTGATGCACCAACCTCTGTTGATCTTGGCAAACCTGCCTTGCAGCAACTTGTTGGCTGGACTGGTATTGCCGGGCCAGATGATCTGCCTGATGAGGTTGCCGCCAAATGGGGCACCTGGATGCAGGCTGCAACGGATGATGCGACGTTCCGAGAAACCATGGAAGCACGTGGATCCGTCATCCAGTTGATGAATCCGGAAGAAGCCAACGCCTTTATCCTAGAACAATATGAAACCTTTCGCGCACTGGTGGACAAACTGGGAATGCGGATCGAGGGCTAACCAACCCGCAATTGATAAGATCAGATGCGCCCTGTCGACCTGCGGCATGGCGCATCAATGTTAGGGAAGCGCAAATGGACAACCGATCGATGCAGATGAAACTTGGGATTGGGGCGATGGCAACTGCCGCTTTTTTGCTGTTGATCGCAATCCCATTTTGGGTGTCATCGCCCAGCAACGTGCCAAACATTGTTCTGTCGCCGTTATTTTGGCCCAACATCTTGGCAGTGCTCACAGGTTTTACTGGGGCTGGCTTGCTCTTTATGTCATTGCGCCAGCCCAGAGCAAAACAACCTGTGCATTCCGACGTTGATGACAAGCTGGCGGCGTTTTCTCGACTAGGAGTTCTCGCTGTTATTATGGGGGTCACCCTATATGCGATGCCGCGATTGGGTTTGGTTTGGACAGCAATGCTGGTTTTTGCATCGGTGGCGTTTTTGATACGCACCAACCACCCCAAAACCGCGTTGATCTGCGCCGTGGCCTTGCCGCTGTTCCTGTACCTGTTCTTTGCACATGTGGCTGGTGTCGCCATTCCCCAAGGTCATTATGTGAGGCTGCCATGAGTTTTGTTGATAGTATTGTCGCCGGGCTATCGCTGGTCGGAAATGCCGAGAGTTTTCTGGCGCTTTTCGTTGGAGTTGCCATTGGTGTTGTTGCCGGCGCGATCCCCGGACTTTCAGCGACAATGGCCGTGGCACTGACGCTGCCGTTCACCTTCTCGATGACACCAATCACCGGCATTCTATTGCTTTTGGGCGTTTACAAAGGCGGGATTTTTGGCGGCTCTATTCCTGCTATCCTAATCAAAACACCGGGCACGCCTGCCTCATCGGCAACAATCCTTGATGGCTATCCGCTTGCTGAAAAAGGCCAGGCGGGCAAGGCGCTTGGTATGGCTCTCTGGGCCTCCTGTACGGCCGACCTGATCTCAAATCTGTCGTTGATCCTGTTTGCCGGTTGGCTCGCATCCTTTGCGCTCAGCTTTGGCCCGCCCGAGTTTTTTGCCCTGATCTTGTTCTCTCTGACAATCATTGCCGGGGTTTCCGGTGACAGCTTATTACGGGGCACCTTGTCAGCCATGCTCGGATTGTTGCTGGCGACAATTGGGCTAGACCTGATTTATGGCACCAACCGGTTCACCTTTGGAAACCCCAACATGATGGGAGGTCTCAATTTTATCGCCGTTCTCATTGGTTTATTTGCAATCCCCGAAATCATAGGGATGGTCTGGAACCCCAAGGCGCATGATGGCAAGACCCGATCTCTTGGCGATAACTGGGTCAAATTCCAGGATTATAAAGACTCATTTCGTTCGATTGTACGGGGTAGCTTCATTGGCGTGTTCCTCGGGTCAATTCCGGGTATCGGCGCCGCTCCGGCAGCTTTCCTGTCCTATTCCGAAGCGCGCCGGAAATCGAAAAACAAAGATAACTTTGGCAAAGGTGAAATTGAAGGCGTTGCTGCAGCTGAGGCTGGCAATAATGGTGTCGCCGGGGCGACGCTAATCCCGCTACTTGCCCTTGGCATACCGGGGGACGTGATCACTGCAATTATTCTGGGCGCTTTCATGATTCATGGCCTGCAACCAGGTCCCATGATGTTCATAATGAATGTCGACATCATTTATGGGTTGTTCATTGGCCTGATTGTCAGCTCGGTGTTTTTGTTCTTTATCGGTTCAATAGCCATCAAGGGCTTTAAATACGTGGCTGACATCCCGCGAGGCGTTCTGTTCCCAGGAGTAATGGTGCTCTGCGTTTATGGCGTTTATGCAGTGAACAATAATCTTTTTGATGTCGGTGTGATGTTTGCGATGGGCTGGGTTGGCTTTCTCATGCTGCGTTTCAATGTTCCCACTGCGCCCTTCCTGATCGCTTTCATTCTGGGCCCTTTGCTGGAAGACAATTTCAGGCAGTCAATGCTGATGTCCGGCAGCTCGCCCCTCATTCTGTTCCGTGGACCGATCACATGGTTCTTTTGGGGTCTTACCTGCATCACAGTGGTCGCCATTGCGCGGGCGGGGATCAGGGCAACGCAAAAAGGTCTCGAGGCATAAAGCCAACCGGAAGGGATGGGCTGATGCATCAACCGCGTCTGGTTTGCGTATCACCAATTTCTTGCCGTCTTCATTTCCGAGGCGGGTGCGCCTTTTGGAGACAATAGAGAATTCGTGTTTGGCCGTGAGGGTTTGAAACACAAGATCGATGAGAACCTCGGTCTGAAATATCGCTGCATGGGCGGACGAGCCGTTTGAACCCATCAGCTGGAACTGACAAAAGGATGACGAAGATGAGAGGCGCAGACCTTCTTGTGAAAACACTCGCAGCGGCGGGTGTTACAAAAATATTTTCGCTTTCAGGAAACCAGATCATGCCGATCTACGACGCCTGTTTGGACGCAAATATTGAAATAATTCATACGCGCCATGAAGCGGCAGCGGTTTTCATGGCCGAGGCCTATGCCCAGTTGACCGGTGACATTGCCGTTGCCATGGTCACCGCAGGGGCAGGGGCAGCAAATGCCCTGGGTCCGCTATTTACATGTTCCGAGTCTGAAACTCCGGTTTTGTTTCTTACCGGCGACTCGCCAATTGGTCAGGACGGGCGCGGTGCGTTTCAGGAGCTGGATCAGGTTCCGATGACCGCGCCGGTCACCAAACTGTCGTTCCGCCCAACTAAATCCGGGGATTTTGGTGTGGACACGGCCCGTGCAATCCGCGTCGCTAAATCCGGGCGTCCCGGGCCGGTTCACATGGCACTGCCGTTTGATCTGGTGGACGCCGAGGTCATCGGCGAAGACATACCGCAAGCCGCGGCCTTCGCCAGAGAGCGGACAGTGCTGGGCGCGAGTGACGCAAAACTCATCACACAGAGGCTCGCGGCCGCCAAGCGTCCTGTCGTGATATGCGGCCCGGCAATGAATGAAACCAGAAACCCCGGCGTTCTAGAAGAACTGGCGGAAGCACTGGACGCACCGGTCGTTGCGATGGAGAGCCCCCGTGGGTTAAAAGACCCGACCCTTGGCGATTTCGCGCATGCGTTGAAAACGGCAGACTTGATCCTCAACCTCGGAAAACGGGTGGATTTCACGCTGAATTTTGGTTCAGCGGATGTGTTCGCCGCTGGTTGCAAGTGGATTGTAATCAATGCGGAACCCGCCGAGCGGGACCGGGCGCATAGAAATTTGGAAAACCGGTTAGTCGCCTGTTTCGCCGCCAATCCCAGCGATGCCGTCGGCGCGATCATTGACCAAGCTAAAAATGAACAGTCCCATGCTCAGTGGCGGCGCGAGGTTGCGGACCTGATCACCGTTCGGAGTTATTCAGAGGAGGACACTGTGGCCAGTGGAAATATTACACCGGCCCAGCTATGTGCGGCGGTTCAGCGTCAGTTGGATAAGGCCCAGAAATCAGTGGTCATTTGTGATGGTGGTGAATTTGGCCAATGGGCGATGGCTGCAACTCAGGGCGATCAGCGTGTGGTGAATGGGATCTCAGGTGCGATTGGGGGCGGGCTTTGTTATGGTTTGGGCGCGAAGCAAGCGGTGCCTGACGCCACGGTTTTCTCGCTGATGGGCGACGGCACAGTCGGGTTTCATTTTGCCGAATTTGAAACGGCAGCCCGAAACAAAGATCCCTATGTCGTGGTGGTCGGCAATGATGAGTGCTGGAATGCCGAGCACCAAATTCAGTTGCGGGATTATGGTCCTGATCGGTTGATTGGCTGTCAGTTGAGCGGCGCTCGCTACGATGAGGCGGTCATAGGATTGGGCGGACATGGTGAATACGTCACTGATCTGGCTGATCTGGACGCCGCGCTGGATCGTGCGGTGAACAGCGGGAAAGTGGCCTGTGTCAATGTGCAGATCGAAGGTATTCCGGCGCCCAGCGGATCTGCACACTAATGATACCGGATGAGCCCGAATACAGGGAATTTTATAACATGACTGCTGTTCTTGCTAACCGCTTGAAATCCACGAAGCCCTCAATGATTTTGGGACTGGTTCAAAAATCCAGAAAACTAAAGGCCGAGGGGTCGCCCATCATTGATTTGGGGATTGGGGAACCTGACTTTCTGACACCGGATCACGTCAAGGCTGCTGCCATAGCGGCAATTCAGGCCAATGATACCAAATACACAGTTGTGCCTGGGACTGTTGCACTTCGTGAGGCCATTGTTGCCAAATTCAAGCGTGAAAATAATCTGGATTACAATCTTGATGAAGTGTCCGTCAGCGGTGGTGCAAAGCAAAGTATCTATAATGCTTTAATGGCAACGTTGTCAGCTGGGGATGAGGTTATCATACCCGCGCCGTACTGGTCATCGTACCCGGATATGGTTCGTGTAAGCGACGGTACTCCTGTGATCGTGGATTGCCCGCAAAGCCAGGATTTCCTGATCTCTCCCGCGCAGTTGGAAGCCGCCATTACACCGCAGACCAAATGGCTGATGCTGAATTCGCCCTCAAACCCGACGGGTGGCGTCTATTCAGCTGAGAGGCTCTGCGCCCTGGCTGCTGTGCTCAAGCGGCATCCGCATGTGCTGGTGCTGTCCGATGACATCTATGAACACCTGATGTTTGACGGAAATCAATTCAGCTCGATCTTGAATATTGCACCGGACCTGCGTGACCGGACCGTTATCGTCAACGGTGTGTCAAAAGTATTTGCGATGACAGGGTGGCGTATCGGCTATGCTGCTGGGCCTGCGCATCTCATCAAAGCGATAAATACTGTGCAAAGCCAATGCAATACGCATGCCTGTTCGATTTCGCAAGCCGCGGCGGTGGCGGCACTGAATGGCCCGACTGATTTCATTGCGGAACGCGCGTCCAAATTCCAGAGCCGCCGGGATACCGTGGTTGAGGCCTTGAACAGTGTAACAGGATTGTCCTGCCTCAATCCGGAAGGAGCATTTTACGTCTATCCAAACTGTGCTGGGCTTATAGGAAAGCGAACGCCGGATGGTAGCTTGTTGGCCACGGATGTCGATGTCTGTACTTGGCTGCTGGTGGTCCACCACGTTTCATGTGTGCCCGGTGCAGCGTTTGGATTGTCACCACAATTCAGAGTATCCACTGCGGCCAGTGAAGATGACCTGGATGAGGCCTGTAAAAGGATTATTGCAGCCTGCAAAACCCTTACAGATTAATATTTTGACTGTCCCGGGCTGAATACAGAATGACACGCGTTCCCGGCGCTCAGCCAAATAACCGGCCCTCACAGTTAAGAGAGCGGAGGCCGGTCGCGTTGGACACCGGGAAACTTTTGGAGCGCAGAATGCTCCCCCAGCAGGTTGGCGCTGACTACGTCCAGCGTCAAAGCCAGGCCAGGCAAGATAACAAGGCGGGGTTTTTCATCGAAACCTTGTCATTGATGGTCGCAACGATCCCGATCGTGGTGCCTATCATCGTACGGCTTGGCTGCGACAAACTCTGGTTTGGTATTCTGATGATCATTCTTGTCGAGATGGCACTGATCACTCCACCTGTTGGCCTCAATCTCTACGTGGTGCAGGCCGCGCGAAAAAGTGGACGTTTCAGCGACGTCATGATCGGGGTGATCCCCTATGCGTTTGCCATGCTTATCATGGTTGGGTTGCTCATTCTGTTTCCTGCCATCGCGCTGTTCCTCCCATCTAATCTCTAGGAAAAATACATGAAATTTACAGATGCAGGTGAGGTGGTCGAGATGACCATTGATCATCTTTATGTGGCAGGTTGGACCGGGCGCAACAAAGAGGCAGTTGACCATCATATCGCGGAACTCGCTGCGCTTGGAATTGCACCGCCGTCGCAGGTGCCGCTGTATTACCGTGTGTCCAACGCCTTGCTGACCCAAAGTCCGATGATTGAAGTTCTCGGCGACGGGACCTCGGGTGAGGTCGAGCCGCTGCTGATCCAAAAGCACGGAGACATCTGGATCGGGTTGGCCTCTGACCACACGGATCGTCAATTGGAAGCACATTCCGTCGCCGCCTCTAAGCAGATTTGTCCCAAGCCGGTCGCGCAAGAGCTTTGGAAGTACGATGAGATTAAAGAGGATTTGGATGCCTTGATCCTGCGGTGTCTGATCCAGGAAAGCGGTGAATGGGTGACCTACCAACAGGGATCACTGGCCAACATCCGACCTTTGGCCG
>ENA-OSET01003216-OSET01003216.1-sediment-metagenome-genome-assembly--contig:-NODE-3216-length-15192-cov-8.017003_pt1 | contig 15192 bp, 12 predicted proteins | sample MGYA00237882_ERZ534229 | MGnify/ENA primary metagenome ERZ534229 (study PRJEB26408, sample SAMN06266212) | sediment metagenome | isolation source: Hudson Canyon methane seep mesocosm | place... | reverse complement strand
ACCCCCAAATAAGATACTTTTGCTTGATTAACACCAAATACTTTCAGTAAATCAGCTGAATATTGTGAATTGGTCACGATACGTGAGATATTCCCCTCTAACCAATGCAAACTACGATGCGGCACTGTATACATATCGCTACCGTGTAACCATAATACCGAGGGTCGATTTAATAATTTAGCAGCAATAGCGCCTGCAATCGCATTATCATATCCAAAATGGATTAAAACCAAATCTGGATTTTGTTGCTTAATAGCCGCCACATGACCAGCAATGGATAATGCATTTTTAATATGCCTAACTAAATTAGGCGGTCGCCAGCCTAACCAGACTTGTGTGCCATATTTCAAGCCGTAAAAAAAAGCTTTACCATCAAAACCTGTCTTGTTATAAACAACATTAATTTTTGGCAATATAGCTTGTAAGCGCGCATGCTGAATATTGCTTTTATCCCCTTCAATACGTGGTACTACAGAAATATGAAAACCTTTGTTAAGCAAACCATCAATCTCATTTATAACGAAGGTTTCGCTTGGTTGAGGAAAAGAGTCAGGGACATAAACTATATGCATATTCATACCTTGATATAACTATAAGAAAACCTATGTTTTAATTTTAAAATAGGTTTTTCATAATAGTGATAGGACAGAGGAGCAGTAATAAGTAATAGTATGACTCCAATTGACTGATCTAAAGGCCAGTCTTGATCAGCAAACCTTTCAGGCCCTGTAGCAAGGAATAAACCTTGATATATATATATTCCATACGATATAACTCCTACATATCTTAATGGAGCAAATTCTAATAGTTTAATAACAAAGCTTTCTTGGTTTAGAAATAACCAAACAACTACCAATAAAATTCCAAAAGAGCGAATATACTCACTAACAATAGTATCTATAAACCCACTACCAGTATTTAAATATAAAGTATTCAAATATAACCCTACTCCAATTATCAGCCATAAAGATTTCTTAAAAATACGCCTAATATCAGAACATTTTTGACCACTTTGGAGAAAGATTGCTGCTAAACATCCAAATGAAATATTATACCCTGCAATAAAACTCCATCTTTCAATAAAATAAACACTAGAGTATCCCATTTTTCTTAAATAATAATTCAAAACAAGAGACCCCAATATACTTACTATAAGGATTGAAATCAGTAGCAATCTCTTTTTCAAAAAAAATAATAAAAACAAAAAAGGCCACACCAAATAAAAATGCTCTTCAACAGCAAGAGACCATGTATGACCTAAAAAAGATGTATAAAGATTATAAGGAATAAAATTGTAAATATAGAGATATGCATAACCTAATGACTCCCACGTAGTAACATTTTCACCAAAATAATTAATAGTAGATGCTACTAAAAGAAATAATATATAAAGAGGAAAAATTCTTAAAGTACGCCTGATTATAAAATTCTTAATTGAAATATTTCCTGTACGTTCATACTCTTTAATTAATAATGTAGTTATGAGAAAACCTGACAAAATAAAAAATGCTTGTACTCCTGTCCAACCACTTACTAAGGGAATGATAGAAGAATCAATAAAGCCTTTTAACTCCAAATATTTCCAAAAATGCATATGTGTTAATACAACTGAAATAACTGCAAGCCCTCTTATCCCATCAAACCCTCTAATTTTATCTTTCATACTGTTCCTTCCCTTTTATCACAATACCAATCCTAAGCTAAATACACCAATGACATAGCCAGCTATCAATAATAAAATAGAAGCTATTTCAATTTTAAAATTAAATAGTTTGTATTTTATTAAAGCAAACCAAAGCACAGGAACATCAATTAAACCACTTACTCCAATGACTAAAATCAAAATTTCAAAGCTATAAAACTCATTTACCCAGGGTAAAGCAAAAAATATAAATATAGCTTTCAGGGCAGCCGAAATAGTTGCATATCGCGGCAATCCCTTAGCCATCATTACAAGCGAATTTGGAATTAACATGCATCCCGTTGCAACACGTAACAACAACAATGTCATCATCCAGCCTGCAGCTGCATACCTTTCATCATACAAATAATCAACAACAAATGAACTCCAGCTCATCAATACCCCCGTCACAGGCATAACAAGCATACTTAACCATAACTTTGATTTACTCAATGATGCTTTCAGTTGTTTAGGGGTTTCTCGGTTAATCCGACTAAAATTAGGGAATAACACTTTATGAGAAAGCTGAGAAACAATGGTAGCAGGCAAGTTTGAGAGCATAAAAGCAATGCTATATACACCTAACATTTCAACTGATAACAGTCCACCTAAAATTAATCTATCGCCTTGATTTGCAATAAAACCAATCACGCTACTTAGAAAAATCCATCTTCCAAAAGAAAACAACTCTTTTAAAGCCATCTTATCCCAGTGCAATTTGTTTTTAATGCCTGGTAAAAACTTATGAGAAAAGGCCATATCGATAAAACTAGAGACTAGCCCACCTACAGCTAAAGCCCAAATCGATTGATACTTCCATGCAACAGCAATAATAGTAATCAAAGAAACAAGCTGTGCAAATAGGTTTATCAATGTCAGCCTGCCCAGCATCAAATTTCTATTGACCTGAAAAATAGCCATTGAATTAAAGCCAGCAATCACCGCACTAAAACCAACTGTAATCATAAGCCAAGGTAGCAATGGATGAGCATATACCTGCTCTTTAACTAATAAGCCATATTGGTTTGCCCCCCATAAAAATGCTGCCAACAGGCAAATAATCAACCATAAAATCCAGCCTCTAATTATTTGTAGAGTCCATGCAGTATTTACAAAACCAGGATCATCACCTTTTTTACTTTGAATAATACTTTGCCCTAAACCCAAATCAGACAGCATCTGCACGCCCATAATCATGACATTGATAATAGCCATGACCCCAAACATTTCTGGTACTAATAGGCGAGTCAAAACAAGATTACCACCCAGTCTTATTAACTGGGACAGTAAGTGTCCAATCACCACCCAACTTCCTGCTTTAATAATATGCTTCTTGTTTATTTTGTTATCCGAACCCAATTTTATTAACTTCCTTTGTATTTAAAATACACATAACCTACTAATAAATTCTGTTTAAACTTTAATTTAAAAAACTATTTATCATTAACATAATAAATATGACTATCCACAACTCAGCAAAGTAGTCTGCATTAGATATTTCTTCTAAAATAATTTTTTATTGGCCTATCAAACAATCTATCAACAAAAAAAGAGCCTGTGATAATAATTGCTAAATAATAAAACCCATTTTGTGGTATGGAAAAATCACTAATTAATTTAAAAACTGGAAAATGCAATAAATACATTGGATATGACACATCTCCCATAGTTTTTAAAACCCAGGGAAACGGTAAGTTTAGATGATGTCCATACCCTACCGCTGTACATGTTATAACCCACGTAACTGTCCAAAAGTCTTTGATAAAATAGCCATTAATAGTTACAGATAGAACCCCTAGACTAATTAAAAAATATATTGCACCAGAATATTCCCTATGATGGTAATACCAATACCCAACAAGCCAAGCCCACCCTAGAAATATAACTCCTCCGCCATATAACATTTGTGAATAATATATGAATCCAAGGTATCTCTGAGTAACGAACAAAATTGCAGATAATATTATTAAAAATAAAACCCATTTATTTTTGGCTTTTATATAAGGTGTTAAAATGTAAAAAAAAACTTCTATACTAAGCGTCCATACGATAGGGTTTGATTCAAGACTCTGTATAAAAAAACCTTGTAAAAAAAACAAATTACCAATAAGAAGGGGTAAATCTACCCTTCCCTCACCCATACTATTTAAATTGACATTATCATTTATAAATAATGTGACAAACTCAGAAAATAGTATGCATAAAACGTAAATAGGAATAATCCGCAAACCACGTCTAAAATAAAAACCCTGTTTATCTGCCTCAAAAGAAGCGGCAATTGAAAAACCAGATATTACCAAAAATCCTAATACAGCAACTAATGGTGAAAATTTTGCAATTTTTAACATTGGATCATTTGTAACAAACCACCCAAGATGTTCTGTCAAAACAATAAATGCTAAAAAAAAGCGTATCCCTCCCAACAACGGCCAATTGATTTTGTTTGGTACCACTTTTTCTGAATCATCTAAATTAGTAGCATAAACAACTTTATTCATCAAATTAGTTTCTCACTAAGAGTGGTAATTTAAATTTCATAATAAATCCACATAAAAAATTACTTACCTAATATCGTTTTTACATTTTTTTTAAAGCTTCGATACATCTCTTTAGAAGTGTTTAGAGATTCATCACAAGGCATTAGTATATGTCCCTTTAACCACTCATCAGGCCTTGCCTTAAAAACGGTAGAATGCTTTTCACCATCCCAACTTGCTGGCGCTTCTTTTGTATAGTAATAAACCGCAAAGGATTTTCGCATTCTATTGGATGGGCACCTAACTGGAGTTACACCATGGTAGCTGACTTCATTAGTTACAAATCCACATGCTCTGTTGAATATAGGAGCATAGGCCCCATAACTTTGCTTTACATCCTTATCCCAAATATCCAGATATCCACCATAGTCTTCTTCCCAATCCTTATTAAAGTAAAACAGAATATTGACGCGCCGATGCCATTGCTTTTCTTCTATAAAGTTAAAGTCAACATGCACATCTAGCCGCCCTCCTGAATTGGTCTCGTGTATACCACCTCCCATCAATTCAGGGTCAGCTAAAAGATTAGGAATGCCTGTCATCTCACTTACCAACTTAACAAATTCAGGAGAAGCTAACAGTTTATGGAGTTGAAGTATCGCTGGAGGAAACTTATTCGAGTCAGTGATTTGTATTTTGTACTTTTCATTAACAGCAGAAAACTCCCGTCCCATTAACTTTGATTGCTCGTAAGAAGGAAAAGAATCGTGCACTTTATTGGCAAATTCCTCATTCAGGAAATTATCTATACAAAAGTGGGGGAATGGCTCAATGTCTGGAATACCAGACATTATTGTATTAAGTGCCGAAGGATTAATTAGAGTTGCCTGACTCATAGGTATCTCCTTGTGTTGGTTATAGTTGTTATAAATAATTTTAGGTATCTCATTGTAACCTCCGTTCTAGATGAGCTATTTTGTATCTATTTTTTGCGTTAACTGTATTTTAGTTAAATTATCTACTCTATTGTCATTGCCAGCTTTTTTTAGTCTGCTGAAGGCTTCGAGCTGCAACCTTGATTTGATCAATCCTGCCATACAAGGCACCAGCCATAAGCCAAGTCCATGGAGATACCGAAGCATTTGGCAGTAGATCAACTATGCTGACCGCTAACAGTAAAGTAATTGCTCCAAATACAATTTGTTCTCGTTTTTCTTTAATATATTGAAGTGCCTTTACACTTCGTATAACTGGCAATGCAAGTAAAAGAAATTCTGCCAAAAAGCCAACCCAACCATATTCACCCATGACGATAATCCAACGACCATCCGTAACACTCAGGTCACGCCCTGTCTGCTTATCATAAACACGATTACGCCCCCAAGACCCCCAACCAAAGAGCGCTTTATTTCGCACATGAGCTAGTAACATCTCTTCATTATCCAATCTAAACTGTAAAGACTGTGCTCTAGCCTCACTAATTTCAGCAGCCATATTAGTTATTTGGTTTATAGGAAACCAATCTGCCGCCCTTAACATTGGATAAAAAATAACTAATAAAACTAAAACCCTGGCTACCCGTAATTGCATTTTAGGTTTGGATAGTTTGATTAAACTCACAAGTAACATTGCATAGATTAATGGCGCATAACTTTTACATAGAATTAAAACGATACCTAAATATCCCGATATTGCCCCAGCACTATACCCCTTGATAGTCTTACCTAATCTCCATAGCGTAGTTGTAGCGACAAGAGAGCTCATAGCAAAAAATGAAACCAATAAACCATGTCCAATAAATACAACTGGACGAAACCCACCTGCTCTCATTTGCTGACCAAAATCATGCGGGAAAAAACCATAAATCCAAGTATGAAGTTGAGGACTCATTCGTACCTCAAAAAGCATAGGAATTGAATAATAAAGCCCTGCGATGGCAAGTATCCATAGTAATTCTTCATGCGTTTTTCCATCGCGTATTAAGCTAAACCCAAGTAAAAAAGGCAAAATAAATAGTCCCTGCCTGATAATGGCTGATAAAGCATCATAATATTCCATTCCCTTTATAAACCTTGGTCCAGCAATTATTGGATCAGAGTTTAAAAAAGCTGTCATAAAAGGACTCGCGATATAGATCAAAATCAGAATTTTTCCTAAACCCAAATTAGGCAATAAAGCAATTCGCTTTCCTAGAATAAACCTACATACCAAAAAAGAAGACACATTCGATATTGTCACTTTGTCCAGTGGTGGAAATACTGGCAAATCGACCACAGTTTTAGCGGGTAGTAATAAATAAGCTCCCAAAATTGAGCACAATGTTGCACGTCCTATTGGCATTCTCTGGTATATAAGAAAAGTAACAATAGGCCAGGAAAACAATGCAACATAGGCAAACCAATTAGCGATAACTTAAACCCTCATAAATATAAGCAAACTATTAAATTCCGTTTACTTAGTGTGTATATTTAACAATTCACGCGCTAGATTCCGTGTTTCTATATGACGTTCCCTTGGAACAGCAAAATAATTTGTGGTTCTCCTTGGGTAAAGATGGCCTTCCAGAAATGTTTCCAACCCTAAACCAGGGTCATTATGAGCTAAGCGATTTGGTGCTAGCAGGATATAGTCATGGCGTTGGAAATAATTCCAAAGCTCCTCCTTTATGCCCTCTTCACCAGGAGCACTTTCAAATAGAATAACTGGATTACTTGTTTTTATAATGTTATTACTTCCCTGAAGGACGCTTAGCTCAGCCCCCTCTACATCAATCTTAATCACATCAACACCTTCATGAGAAATTAAATCATCCATTTTTCTCAATGGTACCGTTAATTCTTTTATAAAATCAGCGGTTGAGGGTTTAATAAGCGAGCTATAACCAGATTTCTGTGTATTCTCATAAAATGTGACACCACCTTCATGATCACCAACAGCACAGTTATATACAGTAATATCCTTAAAAGAATTCCTGATGTTATCGGCTTTGCCTGGTATAGCCTCAATTGCAAAAATTTCAACAGATGCACAATTTCTTCTAACCTCTGAAAGAATTGAGCCTATATGAGCACCAACATCTATAAAAACCTTCCCTTTTCGACACAATCTAGTTACCAAATAAGTTGCCAGTTGATCATTTGCCAGAGTTCCAACTGATTCTGGGTTGCCAAAAGCTGCACTTAGTAGTTCAACCTTGTCACGGGCAGCCAGCATAATATGACCCAAATTAGTTTTAAGCAGATATTGTTTCATTCGCTGATTTCTCCTTATTGTTATTTTATTTTCCAGTCACGAATAGCCTGGTATTTTGGCGCTGTCTCAGGGTTCTGGTAAGTAGATTGCAATACCCCCCAGTATCCATGTTTGCTATACCGACTAATATCATTAAACTGGTTCAAAACACCAACCTTTTCAGGCCCAAACTCTTGATAGAGTGAATCCCACTGATCAAATAAATATTGATAAACACTTTTCATTCGTTGATCTTTATTTATCTTTGCCACTTTAGCCAACATTTCTGGTTTATTTACTGGTGCCAATAAGTGCGTTCCACCCTCATATCCCACTAGTTGCAAATTACGTTTACTAGCTCTAGTAAGTAGTTTTCTAAGTACCCCAGGTTTTTTTGGAGTACCAAAGCTGTCGCTGATATGTTTTATTTGCTTATCAAACACTTCAGCCATACTAAGCTTATTTAAAATTTTATTACTATCTTTGATACTAAAATAAGCAGTCACAGCCCACGCATCGGCATATTCAAATGCTGGCTTTCCTTGAGTAGGCCACTCGTTATCTGGCATCTTCCAATCCATGACAGATTCAGCTCGATCATACCAAGCTGTTTGTGAGGCCAGTACTCTTACAAGACGACTTTTCTGTCTGACTTTATGTAAATCTGACTCACCAAAAACTCTATTAAAAATTTTAAACATTTCAATTGCGCGATAAGCATGCCATGCATCCGCTTGAACTATAGTCCCTTTCAAGTTTAATTCCCTCATCATCGCTTCTGAATAGTGGTATCCAGGATAGCTATAATTCCAGGTTTCATTGGAATATTCGATATAACATTTCAAGTTGGGGTTCAATTGATTCTTAACCATTTCTGCCAGCTTTTCTACAAAGTTATCATCAGCCGCTGTGGGAATATTAATCCACGGATCAACATTAAGTGTATTGGCCAATTTAATCATCAATTCAAAAGCCACACCTTTTATGGAACCTTGCTCAAATGTAGTTGCTGAGGCACGGCTGTCCCATACCCTATTAACAAAATCAAAAATATTGACGGTCACTGGCTTGCCACTTTTTGATATCTCTATAGGCGTTTTTAGGTGTAAAGTACGTGTGCCTCCATCGTAACTATCAACAAAAACACGTGGCCATTTGTTATCAACATTAACCATTACAACCATGCCATCAAATACACCATTATTACTTGGTGCTGTATCAGGTAAAGTAATACTCAAAGATGAGTGTGACTCTGCTTTACCATAGTAAACGGAGTTTTTTTGGCTAACTCGCCCCCAATCCATAAAGCGAAGGACTTCAAATGGTTTAAGTAATTCCAACCATGTTTCATTGAAAGGTTGTTCATTAAAAGTTAACTCATCATCAATATGTACAATATGCATATCTCTAATGGCATCATTAGAATCCATTGACATTATTTCAATCTGAATACCATTTTTGGGTCTCAGCACATCAAATTCAATTCGACCTTCGCCTTTAACAACACTATTTATAGCATCCCACCCCAGCTTAATCTTTCCTTTCCCTTGATGAAGTAGAACATAACGGCCAGGCTGATAAGGTGGTGTGTCAGCAGGCCAAAAATCATCGTGAGGGATATGAAAAACACTCCAAATTCTAATCACACAATCTCTTGGTAAATATTTTGGGAAACCATCCTGATCCTTAGCTGGTTGCTTAGAGCACTTCTTATTACTTCCATTCTTCAGGATTTGAATAGACCCTGACTGAATTAATAAGTCTTTAAATGGGACCGACGAACTCCAATAACTAAAACTGGATAAATTGACACCTATTGGTGCTTGATTTAAATCTGTTACTACTCCTTTTTTTTGTGATTCCCTAAGTAATGCTGCATTAGTTTTGTTATTATTTCTTACCAATATTTTTTTTCTATATGCTCGTTTATCTCTATTATTTACAGTCGAAGTTAAGGGTGTAATATCTTGAACAGGATTATTTACTGTGCTTGTTTTAACGTCTAGTGACACAGGGTTCCATTCGACATTTAAGTAAGCTTCTCCTGTCGAATTAAAATATTCCACTTCGACTAAATGCTTTCCTGCTCCTAGATTAAACTTTACCTGGTGCTCCTTCTCTTCCCCATATTGCCAATGATCGATAATTGCTTTCCCATCAACTAAAAGACGAACACCTTCATCGGCTAGTACACGGAAATTATATTGACCTTCCAAAAACTTAAATCTTCCACGCCAACGTGCTGAAAAATTATCTTTTGGAATTTTCTTTGCTGGACGATGATGAACCCAACTATATTTAATCTTCGGTGCTTTTCTTGAAACCGTAGGTTTTCCATCAAGATTTATATTTTTATAATAATCAACACAAAATTTTTCTGATGGAGGCGTCACACAAGCGAATACAGGGGTAACAATTAAACTCAATAGTGCAAACAAAACAATGCTGAAAATTGTTTTAAAGATGCCGAAGCTTAATTTAGTTTTAAATTGAATAATCATTAAAAATTCTCTGTCAATCTTTTGTCTAAAATCCAAAGTTAAGTATAGATTTTATTAGCTCTTAAGCCCTCTCTTGCTGGAGAGGATTTGGGTGAGGAGAAAACAAACAGCATGTAATTCAAATCTACTTTTATCCCTGATTTATAAGAAAATATTAAAGAAGAAGAGAATTATTTAAATTTCTCCTCACCCCTCTCCCTCTCCATCAGGAGAGGGCTTTTAAGAGCGACTTCAACTTTTCAACATTAACGATGACATAGCCAAAATGAATGATATAGCTCTCTTAGCAGTCATAAATAATGTGCTTAATTCTTTCCTTGAAAGTTTAAAATCAATTCCTTTAACACTATTACTGGAAATACCTTTGCATCATGCAAATAACGCCCCATTAACCTTTTAGGTTCACTTAATGCACGATGTAACCATTCCAACCCTATTGCACGCATAAATCTTGGTGCCCGCGACTTTTCTCCAGCCAGAAAATCAATGCTTGCCCCGACACACAAAGCTACTTTCACCTGGAGTTGGTGCTGCATTGTATGTGTCCATATTTCTTGTTTTGGCGCGCCCAACCCAACAATAAGTATGTCTGGCTTCTCTTTATTAATTAACTCAATCGCTGTCGCATTAGTTAATGCCTGTGCATTAAACCCCATAGGCGGGCTGTAATACCCACAGATGGTTATCGAAGGCCAACGTTTTTCTATCTCTATCGCGGCCTTAGCTGCAACGCCTTCCGCTGCACCTAATAAAAATACCCGCGCCCCCTGATGCTGTTCCACAGCATCAAATATTGCAGGGCATAAGTCACTGCCAGGTACAGTCTCTGGTAAAGGCTTAAGTATTTTTGAAGCCCATAACACCGGTTTGCCATCAACAACAACTAAAGAGGCGTCTTTGTACGAATCACGTAAAGACTGGTCTTTTTGAAATTTAACAACATGATCAACATTTGGGGTCACAACATACTGGCAATTATATTCTGACTTGTCAGTCCAACTTAATACTTCAGAAACAGCCTCTGACATGGTTAATGGATTGAAATCGATACCAAACATTCGTAATTTTTTACTCATTTATCACTCCAAGTATTACTCATACCTTAAATCAGTTAGCTGGGATTTTAAAAAAAGCATAATGTCCAATTAATCCACAACATGTTGATATGACTTATTTATTGCACCTCTTGATTTATTCAAGACCATTCCTGCAAGGTTTGTTTCTTCCAATATAGAAAGAGACTGGTTTACCTCTTCTGGTGTAGTCATTCCATCCTCTACAATAAGTAGGGCAGCATCAAAATGTGGCATAAATAGTAGCGCATCATCCGAAGTTAACAAAGGCGGTAAATCAAACAAAATAATCCGTGACTGGTATCTACTTTTAAGTTCGTCTACCAAAGAACTCATCTTAGGTAAGGATAAAAGCTCTGATGATGATTCACTGGTATGTCTACCTGGAAGCACTACCAAACGATCAAAGCCAGGATTAACAAGTAGATCTTCGATAGGAACATCAGAATGCAGATAATCTAGTAAACCCTTTTCAACTTCCATACCAAATTGCCAACCCACACTTGGATTTTGCAAATCAGCATCTACAACTAATACTGTCTGGTTTACTTCCATTGCTATGGCAATAGCTAAATTAGCAGTTACAAAAGTTTTTCCACATGCCGCTGTAGGCGCTACAACTGCAATACTCGTCCATTCTTTTTCACGCATCTGTCTCAAGATATTGGTACGGAGTTGACGAAACACATTGGCATGTGGGTCATTCCTTAAACCCATCACTAACCGTCGTTCCTGCATAAGCATTGGAGACATCGTTGTCTTACGCGTACGGGTATAACTTATTGATGGAAATACCTGCTGCTGATCAGAATTAATATTCAAAGTTAAAGTCCAAATAAGTTGTTAACAGTAAAATGTGCAATGGCTACTCTTTTCCCTGTGTTTATATCAATCATAACCGCCCCAGTTTCATCATTGCTTTTTCCCATATCATTTCTAGGGGCATCACAAAAAAATGGGTAATAGCAATGGCAACTATAAATAGTATGAGCGAAATTATGATGATCAATTTCTTTCGTCGGCTACGTAATGCTCTATCTAATGGTGTTTCAATATAAGGAATGACAACAATGGCTTGCATGCCTGTATGTCGTTCCAGAGCTTTTGCCCCCCGAATCACTTCATTCATAAGTTCTAGCAGTACGACAAGCCCTAAACCAACACCTAACCCTAATCCCATACCCATCACTGCAATTTTCTTTCTATTGGGTTTTTCTGGTTTTTCTGGTGCTATCGGGGGTTCAATGAGGGTAAACTTTTCACCTTTTTGCTCTTCCTCCAACGTCTGAGCTAATTTTGCAGCTCTGTATTTAGACTCCATTTCTGCATACTTATTAAGACTTGTGCTACGCCTTCTGGCCAAATCATAGTAATCCTTTTCTACCAAAGGTGTTTTATCTATACTTTCCTGTAGCTCCTGAATTTTTTGCTGCAACTCTTGTTTAAACTCATATAAATATTCTATTTTGTGCTCTGTACTACGAATTTGGCTACTTAAGGTGATATAAAGCGCACTTCCTTGCTCCCTCTCCTTTTTAGAACTAGCGTCTTGATCTTCTTTTGTATTCAACTCTTTTATTAATGTGCTAACTCTTTGTTGCTGCTTAACAACGTCTGGGTGGTTCTCTGAGTATTTGTCTTTCAACAAAGCGAGTGCCTGCTCTGCCTGTTTCAGTTCCTTACTAGCATCTAGCCCAGAAAGCTCTCCTGTAAAGCTAGAGTCCATATTCTGAATTTGACGTTTTACCCGCAGTGTATCCGGATGCTTAGGGGTGTAAAGCGAGCTAAAATGAATATATTGTGCTTTTAACGAGCGAAGTTGAGCCGCTTTACTCAGTGGTTTATCCCCTTGCTCTGACTGATCAGCTAGGTCATCTTCTTCCGCTCGTATCAGAGAATCAGTCAAATAAATCATACGATCTTTGGCAATTTGAATACCACTGTCAGCTTGCCGCAATGATTCCTTTGATCGGTCAAGAGATAAAAGATTACTTTGCAACATTTCTGGCAGGCTATTTCCACTCTTGGCTTTAAAAGCCATTATTTCAGTTTCAATTTTTTCAATCTCTACTTTAAGCTTATCTGCTTCAGCTTCAATAAAATCAGTTGTTTTCGCCGCTTGCTGAGAACGTACTCGTGTATTTTCATTTAAAAATAGACTGACTAATTCATTAGCAACACCTTGTGCTAAAACAGGGCTTCTATCATTAAATGCTATTGAAAATGCAATAGTCGCCGCACCAACTCTACCTCCACGTGGATCCCTAACATTTGCTGAAATCATATTTATTTCTGCATCTTGTTGGAAATTTGCGACAAGTTCACTGGGAACTAATTTATTGCGCTTATCAAGATAAATTTTATGCTTTTGAATAATAGATAAAACGCGATCTCGCGTCATCACTCTTTGCTTAATAAGTTGTATTCTCTTATCTGCAAAGTCAGTAATCGTGGTTGCAACCAAACTTTGAGGAATCTGTTGATCCTCAATCAAGATAGTAGCAGATGAACGGTAAACAGGAGGTAACTTCACTGCCAATATACTACCCAAAAAACCCACAACCAAAAATGAGACGATTAATACATTTCTACGTCTAATGATTATTTCAAAATATTCAGCAAGAGTTTTGCCTTGTTGTTCGTCTTGTTCCATAATTAATTAGCAGGCCTAGCGATAAATACGCATGCCATCCCAGTTGTAATTGAGGTGAAACATAAATGCATTTGAGCTAAGTACGTCATCTTGTTCATTAACAACCGTAGTACTCCCTAAAGTAGTGTATTCTTGCCTTCTATGACGATAACTGGCTGATAACTGCCACTCTTTATCAAAATCCCATCTAACTCCAATTGTCCCAGTGTAAAAACTTCTATCAGAATTAATTTGAAAATCACCTTGTCCAATCGTTTTATTCTTTGCTAAAGAACTAGCAATATTTAAAGATAGCTTTCTAGAAAACTTATATGAATAATCTAGACTAAAATCATTATTTTCAATTAATTGTCCTATTGCACTTGGAACTACAGTACGTGCATAGCTCAATGAAAAATCTGTCAACTGTCCAGTATAATTCAATGATAAATTAATTATATCTGTACGGTTAATAGAATCACCATTACCATCTGATGATGAACCCGATGATTGTTCTAGCCACTGTAACCCTCCACCTAAGTTTATTGACCACATCCTAGTAATACTATATCTATTACTTGCTTGAAGACCGAATGTTTGTTGCTTAGAAGTTTCTCCAGAATCACCAAAGATAGTACTCGAAAAAGAAGAACTGATTGATGAGGAAAAACGCCGAGTCCACATATGGTTTTCTGAGAGATTTATACTGTAGCTTTCATTTCCTTGAAAATTGACATTATTTAAATCACTACCATCGCCTGACCCAGCATTTGTATATGTCATTTTTGAATAACTAGAGCTAAGACTCAATTGGTCAAGTGCTGACCATTGCCAACTCCATGTAGGGCTTAGACTATAAGTCTGTGACTCGTTATCTGTCTGTAATACACCTGTATCAGAAGCCTGATCTGAGTATGAGCAACTTCTCGCATAATTACTAGCAAAAGAAAAAACATGAGTGTGATGTGTATATTGTTGATTCGATGATAAAGAAAAAGTTTCGCAGTCCCATTCTTTAACATCATAACGACGGATATCACCTCGTACACCAAGGCTCACTTGAGATGATGAAGTATTCCAATTCACATTAACGCTAGGCTTCATCAAATAGCCAGATACCGCAACTTTATCTTCTTGCAAGCTAATATTATCATCATATTCAAGAGTTTGATTTAAAGCTCCAGAAATTTTAAATTCACCAGCAACTGCCATTGGAGCTAACACAAGCCATACCATGCTTGTAAAGAAAATATATCCCTTACTGTACATATCTTTATATAAAACATTAAGGAACAATTACGGTGTCATCACTTTGCAATAAGATATTAGCATCTAGGTTTTCTCCATCCTCTATATCATCGTATTCAAAGGGAATTGAGATAGATTTGCCTTCTACAGTTTCTCGTAAAATACGAATATTATTTCTTGAAGCATACGGAGTTAAACCACCCGCTAAACTAAGTGCCTGCATAACTTTTAAATTCTTTGTCATTGTAATCGGGCCTGGCCGACCCACTTCTCCAATGATATAAATTACATTTCCCTCTACAGTTATAAGAGAAACAAGAACTTCTGGTCCTTGAATATATTCTTCAAG